>Ga0208648_1003054_pt1 | contig 10905 bp, 7 predicted proteins | sample AntAceMetag02UKL_FD_184772 | JGI IMG/M metagenome (GOLD analysis project Ga0208648, IMG submission 184772) | Saline lake microbial communities from Ace Lake, Antarctica - Antarctic Ace Lake Metagenome 02UKL (SPAdes) (version 2) | ecosystem: Environmental > Aquatic > Non-marine Saline and Alkaline...
CAACAAGGTGGCGCAAGCTCCTTGGGTTGATCAAATACGGCCTTCTCATCTTCCTAGTCACCCGTGTTGTTATTACGGGAACAGGAATCTGGCAGGGAGTTACACCATTCAAGGCTCTGTTCGAATGGGGGGGCACGCCCTTGACTATCACGCTCACGGCTGTCTTCGCGGCGCTTTCTGTCCTGTTGTGGAGACCGTTCTGTGAGTTCTTCTGTCCCCTTGGCGCATTGCTGTCCCTTCTGTCGCGATTCAGTATTTTCAAGCTTGAGAACACGACAAGTTGTGTCTCCTGCGGCGTCTGCACACCCGTGTGTCCGGTTTCCGCCTGCAAGAATGGGGAGATTAGCTCGGCAGACTGTCTCTTGTGCGGTGAGTGCGTTCGCTCATGCCCTGTTGGCAGCTTGAAGTTGGCGCGTCGCCGCCGTTCTCCTCGCTAGCTTCTCATCCGTAGCATGCGGCGAGTAGTGCTCTATTCGGGGTTCGCTGGAAGATCCATGTGCACCCGTGTGTAGTCTCCTAACACACTCTCCGCGCTCAGATTCCCCTGATGTTCGCGAACAATGCCGAAGCTGACTGACAATCCCAGCCCGCTTCCTTCATGTCGTGACTTTGTGCTGAAGAAGGGATCGAAGATGCGATCCAGCACGTCCTCTGGGATGCCTGCCCCATGGTCCTCGACCGTAGTGCGAATCCACACTTGATCGTTCTCTTCGAACGTGCATGTGATAATGCGCAAGATCTTGTTCTCATCGAAGGATGGATAGCGATCATTGAGGAAGTGATGGGCATTGGTCAAGAGATTGATGAGCACCTGCTGAATCTGCTGGCTGCGACACTGGATTGGCGGCAGATCGTCGTCAAGTTCCAACACGACTGTAATCTGATCTCTACGAAGCAGCGAGCCGACGAGCATCAGAGAGCTATCAATGACGTCCTTTATACTGGCCAGGCTGCGCGGAGCCGTCTCTTGACGAGAGAAGGCGCGAAGGCTCGCCACAATTTTCGCAACGCGGTTGCCTTCGGTCATGATCTCACTGGCGAATTCTGCTAGCTGCCTATCCTTCGTACGTTCGTTGATCAGATCCGCATAATTGATCATTCCCATCAGAGGGTTGTTAATTTCGTGGGCGACGCCTCGGGCCATGGTCCCAAGAGATTCAAGCTTCTGTTGCTGCCGGAAGCGGGATTCCATGGACTGCTTCTCTTTCTCGGCATGCTTTCGATCTGTGATGTCTTCGAAAATCGTCGCGAACTGACCGTCTCGAGATTTGAAGGCCAGAACCGAGAACCACTTGCTGAGAGGCTCCGAATACTGCTCAAAGCGGGCCTCTTTGCCTGTCACGGCTACATCGCCATAGACGCTAATCCAATTGGCGGGATCGTGCTCAATCCCTGGGAGCACTTCCCTTGCCGTCTTGTCAATGATCTCATCTCGTTTCAGACCTGTAAGCCTCTCAAACGCAGAGTTGACTTCTAAGAAGATATAGTCAACAGGCTTCCCGGCGTTGTTCAGTACGATCTCATGCAGGGCGAATCCGTTGATCATGTTCTCGAAGAGCGTGCGATACCGTTTCTCGCTTTCCCGAAGCACTGCCTCTACGAGTTGGCGTTGAGCTACTTCTTCCATGAGCTTGTCTTTGGAAACCATCGTTGCTTCGAGGTAAGTCGCCTGCTCGTTGAATGATTGAGCAAGCGTTCCAACCTCATCTCTCGAAGAGATTACAACGCGTGTAGTCAGGGTTTCAGGACCAAGCGAATGAACTTGCTCAGCTAGCATGCGAGCGGGCTTGCCGATTCGCCAACCAATAAGGAGCGAACCAACAGCCATGACGATGATGAATCCCGCAGCAATGAGAGCCATTCGCAGCGTGGCCATTCGCGCAGGAGCCATGACCTGATCCAATTCTTGGGAGACAACAACAACCCACGACTCGCCTGAATTCCCAAAATCATGATCATCTGTGTTGGATGTGCCGCCGAACCTGGCTGACGTCGATTCAGAAGAAGTCCAAGGAACCTCCCAGAAGGCGATGAGAGAACGTGTCTCGTTCTCTCTAAGGATTGCACAACCACTTACATTCTCGGAAATGAGCATAGTTAACTCATCTGACGTGGCGCTTTGGAGCGGGATCCTGTCCTTGCCATACACGATAAGGCCGTTTGAGCGAACCAGCATGATATCCCCATCGACGGAATAAGCCGTCGTCGCGATAACTGTGCCAAGCGATGCGAGGATGGAGACATTGCACTTGAGAATGCCACCGACTTCGCTCCCCGACATAACGGGAACCACGACGCCAAGCACATAGTCGCCAACACTGATGTCATAACCCCGATCGTCAAGGAAGATGGCACCCTGGCCATCATTGTACGAACCCACCCACCATGGCTTGTGCGCATGTGCCAGCGTCGTGAGCTTCCCCGTGCTCGCAATTAACGCTCCGAAGCGATTGGTCAGGAAGATCTCCCCGAACTCGCTAGGATGGACCACCATCAGACGTGAAAGGTAGGTGGCCGCATCGTTCTCTAGGTACTGGGCAATGAACGGATCGTCGATCGAATCTGTGTTGCGCCAGCGCTCGTCTAGCTCCTGGATCGTAGTAGATCGTATCTCGTCTGGCAGAGCGGCGAATTGAGCGTTGCTTGCGGCTACAGCAGTCTCGATGTCCAGAGCTGCTGTTATGGTGATTGCCATCTCGGTTTTGGATGCCAGTAGACTGTCTACGAAGAACGCGGCTTGATGGGCTTGCTCAGTCAGTCCGACCTCGGCTTGAGCCAAGACGCTTCGCAGTGTGTATTGGGAGAAGATGAGGGTAAGGGTAACTCCGATAATGGCACCGAAAACGAACGTATAGAATGCGATCTTTGTTCCCAGCCTAAACGCGCGATGGTTCAATGCCATTGAGCCTCCGTCCGATCTTCGCTGTCTGTGAATTGCGTGCTGAGTATACCGTGCGCGTATGCACGAAGCTATGAGCTCTCAATGGAAACGCTGCTTGCGAGTAGAAATCGGCCGCCTATATGAAGATCTGTAGGATAGGGGACAGTCCCCTGGAGGGACTGTCCCCTGACATGGTATGCCTCTCGCAGATTGATGGCGATTCGCTTCCTCCTCGGGGCCGAACTCGCTCGGCGTTTACTTAACTTTCCGAAGATGATAGCGATGGTCGCTTGTTCACATCGCTCTTTGCTAAACCTTCAATACACCGCGCTCCTGGACTCTAACAAACAGCGTGGCATAGGTGCGTGGCGTCGCAAACCCTGCGGGTTTGTCGCCTGTGTGCGACGTTCTCTATCATCAAGCTGCAACACGAGGATCATCTCCGCTTAGACTTGTAGGCCTTAGTTTCGTACGTCTCCGTAGTTTTTACTGCCCGGCTCTGACTGCCATCAGTCGATGGCTATCTGTCTGCCCGTCTCAAAAGATGGCGTCGATATCGTGTGGTCTAGTGACATGCGATGAGCGTAGTGCGGATGGCTTGCGCCTTTCTTGCCACACGTGACGCATGCGGGGACTGTCCCAACGGGCGTGGCTCGACGTTCGTTCACAGAATAGACAAAGCACTCTCATTTTTGCTCCATCAATTGCTCACGCAGCTGCCACAATTTTGCCCATCCTCGCTCACCTTCTGGGCGCATGATACGTCTATCTTAGGTACGCAAGGAGATTCAAATGAATAAAGTAAGAAACTTGATTGCAGGACTTACCATCGTTTCACTGTTGGCCGTCGGAATCGTAGCAGTAGCTGGTAATGGATTCAGCGATACCACAGACTGGGCCCCGCAGCAGCAAGCAACAGGAGACTGCGATCTCTATGAGCGCGATGCGGATGGCGACGGTATCCTGAACTCTGAAGACGCGGACTGGACCCGGCCGCTCGACGGCAATGGATATGGAAAGAGCGAAGGGCTCGGCCAGGGCAACGCTGGAAACCGTCCCCTGGATGGTTCGGGTTACGGAGCCGGGCAAGGTGGCGGACTTGGTCAGGGTGCAGGCAGCGGACTGCAGGATCGAAGCTGCCTCTAGACCTATCGAGTACCAAGCGGTGCAAAGCGAACGAGGGCGACAGACGTCGCCCTCGTTTGCTTCTGTTCAGTCAGGTTTTCTGGCGTCAGACATCCCGAGCACGTGTGCGAGTGCTATTCTTCTGCTTTCGCCCCGTTATGAGTCCAGCCGTTGTCTACAAGTAGGTCCATATGGAACCGTGTGTACTCCCCCGGCACGCTTTCTACAGTCAACTCTCCATGATGTTCTTGCACAATACCGTAGCTGATTGACAGGCCGAGTCCTGTCCCTTCATGTCTTGATTTTGTAGAGAAGAACGGATCGAAGATCTTATGCGCGATCTTCTCTGGTATGCCCACGCCGTGATCTTCGACTGTGGTTCGAATCCAGCTGGCTCCGCTTATGTCAGTCAGACGAGATGTGATGCGAACGAGCTTATTCTCATCATAGTCTGTATAGCGTTCATTCAGTGCGGCGCGAGCATTGGTTAGCAGATTGATCATCACTTGCTGGATTTGTTGACCCCGGCATTTCACCAGAGGGAGGCCTTCGGGGATGTCGCACTGGATGATGATCTGGTCCTTTCTCAGCAGCGAGCCAACGAGTGTAAGTGACGCATCGATGATGTCGATTAGTCTTGCGGGGCTGTGCTCTTCCGAGTCTTGACGAGAGAAGGAGAGAAGGCTGCGAACGATGGTCGCCACGCGTTGTCCCTCTGACATGATTCCAGTCGCGAACTCGCGCAGCTTGGCGTCTTGAACCCGATCTGCAATTAGGTCAGCGTAGTTGATCATCCCCATCAGTGGATTGTTAATCTCATGGGCGACGCCGCTGGCCATGACTCCCAAAGATTCGAGCCTTTGGCCTTGGCGTAGCTGCGCTTCTATGGATCGCTGATCTTCTTCTGCTTTCTTCCGGGCCGTGATGTCGGTCAGAGAACCCACAATAACCTCAGTCTTCCCATTGTGGGTCACGGGCATCTCGCGGACCTCGACCCTGATCTTACGGCCTTTCTTTCCGGCTAGCTCTAGCTCATACGGCGGCTGACGTACGCCGGTTCGAATCGCTTGCTCTGTGATCTCAACCCCCACAGCATTGATCGGATGATCTGTCGCCAAGTTTGTCCAGAGTCCTAATGCCTCTTCTGGCTCGCAGTCAAAGAACTCACGCGTTTGTGGACTGATGTATATCAATTGATGGTCAGGGGTGTGGGAATAGAAGAGGTTGGTAGCGTTGTTAACGATGTTTCGAAGCCTCGTTTCGGAATCTTTCAGAGCTTCATCTACCTCGCGCTTCTCAATGGCTCCGCGCCGGAGGATGTCTACAGCTGCAGCGATCTTTCCAATTTCATCAGTTCGTGAAAGTTCTGGCACGCTGTGATCGAGATTCCCGGTGGCTACGCCGATGACCGATGACGAAAGCGCAAGAAGAGGGCGAGTTAACCACCTCGTCCCTGTCACAATCGCCACAATGGGCCCACCAATTGCAAGTGCTAGAACAATCGAAACGAGTATCCACAGCGTCTTCTGTGTCCGTATCTCAGATGAACGCTCAAGCGCAGCAATCGCAGACTCGGACGAAGCGCGTACTGCAGACAGAGTATCTGTCAGCGCCTCGAAGGACTCTTCTGATGAACGGATAAACATTACCCCCAGTGTGGGGTTCTCTAACACGACTGCCGCTGCCTGTTCTGCGACCTGCTTATACTGAGTGACGCGTTCTCTTAGTTCTGGCGGGACAGCGGCAACATCTTCGAATTGCCTCTGGATCTCTCCGGCCAAGATCGTCATCGTTACCAGATTGATCTGAAGGTCGGCGACAAGTTCAGTGGCGTCATCCGGCGACAATTGCATGGCTCCAAGCATCGCGATCCGGTAAATCTGCCCCTCAGCTTCCTTGCTGGCGATGACAATTTCGTCGATCAGTGATAGTTTCTGCGCCAATTGGCTTGATACTAGTAGCTGATGACGCTGAACGAATAATGTCTGAATGGAGACGGCCGTGCCGCAGACCATTCCAATGACAACGAATAGAGTGGGAAGCAAGACACGCAAGCGAATGGATCCTGTTTGCCGTCGCGTCATTCTTCGTGTCTCCATTCCAGTACGCAGACTAGCTCATCTTCACTGAGCCATCCACACCAGCAGTGCGGCGGATCAAGCTCCTGGGTCGTGGGGTGCGGCCATGCGCCTTCGAGAGTTACATACCCGTTCCCATCTGCAGCTGTGATCCATTCATCAAGCAAGCTTGTGCCTGAAGAATCGAGCAACGGGGCGATCTCCATTCCAGGATGAAGCTGGTCGGATGTGTCAAGAAAGACAGTGCCTTCGCGTGTGAATGCAAGCAGATGGCGTCCTGTTCCCTCCAAGTCGATGAAGTCGCCGTCTGCTTCTCTCAGGAGCGCGTCTGCTTCGTGCAATCCATGTTCTTGGATCAGTGTGATTGTGCGAGCGCCAACATCCTTGAGTGACCCGGCTTCGCTTGCATCTACGTGAGGCGGAGTCATGTAGCCGTAATCAGGCAGCTCGTGCCAGTAGAGCTCGTCCAACGGCGAATGCATTCCCCAGATGGTTAGCGGAGGATTGGAAAGCCCCGTGTGATAGACTGTGTGAAAGGGAACGGTGTTAATCCAGAGAACCGGAAGCTCTTGTGTAACCACCATCTGGAATGCGCCATAGAGGCGTTCACGTTCTTCGCGGTCGGTCTCCACAAGTGCGCGATCCAACAGGTCATCGACAGTCGGGTTACAGTAGTTCTGCGTATTCGACCACAGGACGCCTTGGCGGATGTTGGAGCACAAGTATGTTCGATGGACGCCAATCACTGGATCGCCGTTGTTGAAAACGATGTCTAACGTCATGTCGAAGTCCCAGGCAGCAATCCGCTGCCCCCATGCACCGAAGTTTGCGGAATCTCGAACCATCACCTCGATTCCAACTTGCTCAAGATCGCGCTGAATGGAATAGGCCACATCGTGCTCTTGGGAGGGGAGTATGGGTAAGTAATCGAGTGTGAGCGCAAACCGCGTTCCGTCGTCTTGCCGAGGATATCCAGCCTCATCGAGCAATTGCTCTGCCTCGGCGGGATCGAGCGCATAGTCGGGCACGGAGGGGTTGTAGAATGGGCTGCCCGGCGAGATCGGACTGTCCGCACGTTGCGACCTGCCGTAATGCAAATAATCGACAATGAAGTCGCAATCGATGGCATAGGCAATGGCTTGTCTGACGCGCTGATCATCAAGTGGAGGTCGGAGCTGGTTGAAGGCGAGCCAGTTAATCGGGCCGATGGCCACATTGCCCTTATCTGTTACCACGAGGTGATCGCTGTGACTTAACCGATCGAGGCCGTCGAGATCGGCGAATACTGCTGTTATGTGAGCCTCTTGGCGCTCCAGGTCAATCACTTGGGCAGCCGTCTTATCTTCGTAAAGGGCGATGATCCGATCGAGATAGGGCCGACCCTCGATGAAGAAGTCATCGTAGCGCTTTAGTGTGATTGATTTACCAGGAAGCCAGTCTTCAAGCATAAACGGCCCCGATCCGACGGGATTCATGTTGGCAGGATGCGTCATCAGATCCTGGCCATCGCCATAGATATGTTTCGGGATGATGGGCAGCAGAGGGGCACCCAGGGCAAACAGGATGGCTGGATGGGGATGTGAGAGTCGCAGGATGGCTGTACTTGGGTCAGGTGTTTCCACGTTCTCCACGGGAGCAAACATGGATTGAAAGGGGTGATATGCCTTGACGGCCATCACCGAAAACGCGACATCTTCGGAAGTAATTGGATGCCCATCATGAAAGGTTGCCCTTTCGACAAGATGCAGCGTAACGGCCAAGCCGTCTTCAGAAACCTCCCATGCCTTGGCTAGATAGGGGAGGGGATTCCAGTCGTCATCATATCTCAGCGGGCTTGCGAACAGTTGAGCCCCGATGGTCCAGATAGCTGAGCCCGACAGCAGAGCGGGATTTAGGTGTGGTGGTTCTCCGCTGCCAAAGGTGATCACGACTTCCCCACCCATGATGGGCGCCGTTGTGCCAACCTCACTTCCCATTAGATGACCGGTGAGTAGTGAGATGGCTAATGCAGTCAGCATGGCGACTTGCAGGGTTCTCCCTGTCAATCGTTTCACTCTTCCTCCTTGCGGAAGCGCCCTCTTACTGTAGAAAGTCAAGATGTCTCTGCCCTCACTAACTCACAAGAAGTGACTCGATCAAACCCGTCTCCGAAACATGCAATGAATTTATAGTACAGCATGTCGTGCCTTACGCGCAGTGTGCGCGCGCCGTTTGCACAAGTGGCCGGCTATCAGATTGCAGATGCGCTCCGTCTCGGCATCGTACGTGCCTGCAGGTTTCCAAACTGATGCGGTGGCGAATGCACTCCTCGTGAACGTTCTCAGCCACTTACTCCCGCTGTGTTCGCGACACTTCCAGCAGTCGAACTGCGCCGTGTGTGCGGCGCTCTCTTGAAATCGAGAAGGCTGACGTCGCTAGGCCGACTCTGACGGCTTGTCTGTCGATACGGTTATCGGGAAGTCCATATGGAACCGTGTGTGCTCCCCCGGCACGCTTTCTACAGTCAACTCTCCATGATGTTCTTGCACAATACCGTAGCTGATCGACAGGCCGAGTTCCGTTCCTTCGTGTCTTAACTTGGTAGAGAAGAACGGATCGAAGATCTTCTGTGCGATCTTCTCTGGTATGCCCACAGAAGAGGAAGGCGAGCCCTGACGCGGGGCTCGCTCGATGATCATCTGAAGTGAGACTGCTGTCAGCGAGACAAGACGAGGCGGTTTCTGCCTGATTCCTTTGCCTGGTACAGGGCATCATCAGCAAGCTGCACAAGCGTTTCTTCTTTCTCGACATTCTGGTTTGGATAGGCAGCTGCCCCCAAACTCATCGTCACGCGGATGGTCTGTGAACCTTCGGCGACCGAGCTGTCCTCGATAGCGCGGCGCATTCGTTCTCCGACAAGGCGCAAGTCTTCGCAGGATGCGGCAGGGAGCACGGCCAGGAATTCCTCTCCACCATAGCGGATGAGAACATCGCCATCTCTGAGAATGGTTCTGGCAATTCGCGTGACAGCGATCAGAATGCGATCTCCCACGAGGTGTCCATACGTGTCGTTTACCTGCTTGAAGTGGTCGATATCCATCATGAGGACGCCCATGGGTGCATTCATGCGAACGGCACGATCGAATTCTTCATGCAACCGGCTCATGCCGAAACGGCGGTTATACACACCGGTCAATGGGTCTAGGGCAGCGAGTCGTTGCAGTCGATCATGGGCAACGGCATTGTTCAGTGCCAGCCCGAAATTCTGCCTGAATAGTTCCATGCGCGTCTTTGCATCGGAATCGAATGAATCGGCAGTGGCCAGTAGGATAACGCCGAGAGGGATACCCTTGTACATCGCAGGCAGGATGGCAATTTCCGAGGGGCGGAAGTGTGTCATAACGCCGTCGACTTGGATATCGTCGGGCATGCGAATGACCTGCGATTCGCCAGTACGAACAGCTCGGCGGATGTGATCGCTTTGTGCGAGCGAGTCACTATCTTTCAGCCCGTGTGAGGCTGTTACGCTCAGCTCTCCGCCAGATTCGCAAAGGATGGCGCCGCCAGCTGCCCCGGTATGTTCGATGAATTGCTGCAATGCTTGCTGAGCCAATCCTTCAAGCTCCAACTGGCTTGTCAACATTTCTGAGAAGGAGCGGACGGCGGCCTGAGTCTCCATGGAGTGTGCGAGTGACTCGACCAGTCGGTTGAAGGCGGCAGCGCTCTCGCCAATCTCGTCTTCAGAGTCGACGTCAATCAAGCACTCTTCTGCCGTGCACTGAGCCATATTCCCTGTCGTCGTCATGGTCATCAGATTCTCCTCAATGTGCTTCATCGCCCTTGCCAACACCTTCATGCGAGAGCCAACGATGCCACGTGCGAGGGAGAAGTTGATGACGCCAGCGGCTGCACCTGCGCCCAGACATGCTAAGAAGAAGGGAAGGGTGAGTGCAGTCGATGATGGAACGCCAAGCAGGATGACGAAAAATGGGAAGACAATGCCGATTCCTAGACCAAATGCAATCATCCATATAGCTAGGTCATGGAACACTTTTCGGGTCAGTCGCATTGCAATGGCACCTCACGCGGTTTGTCTGGAGAGTATTCTACGAACGAACAGAGATAGGTTGTGCGCGCGTGTCTTGTCGCAGCAAGACAATGTGATCTACGGACAGAGGGAGATACATTGATTGCAACTTGCGCTTACAGGCCAAGAGCAACTCCGAGGCTCGATGCAGCTTGCGCAAAGACGGTGATGTATTCCTGGATTGTGCCTTCGGTCACGCCGCCGGTGAGCAACAGGTCAAGCTCAATTACAGGGTCGCCACTGTCATCTATGTACGCCCTACCAAATCGCGAAGTACTGTTCCACTCATTGATCAGGGCAAGAGAAATCGCCGCATCCGTTGTCCAGCCGGTGTAGAAGAGGAGAGACCCGTAGTGTCCGTACGAGACCTTATCATACGAGATGATCGTGATGAGGATGCCCAGATGATTGAACGTCCATGTGGGGTCGTCGTTGTTGTCTAGCATCACTTCGTACTCAAGCTCCATGGAGGACAAGACTTGATGGATGAGTGTTGCATCGGCTGCGTAGTAAATCGTATCTGTAGCGAAAGCGCCTATGGAAAGCCCAGAGACGAGAAGTGCGAAAAGCAATATGGATAGGACGGTTCTTGCTCGCATATCATATTCCTCGCAATGTAGGGCGCGACGGCGGGTATGCGCCCTTGAGAGTTTAGCTAGTTCTTTCCGCCGCCATTGCTGTTACGAGAATCGTGGTTCCCTTGATTCCCTTGATTCCCTTGGTCGCCTTGGTCGCCTTGATTCCCTTGGTCGCCT
>Ga0208648_1003057_pt1 | contig 10902 bp, 9 predicted proteins | sample AntAceMetag02UKL_FD_184772 | JGI IMG/M metagenome (GOLD analysis project Ga0208648, IMG submission 184772) | Saline lake microbial communities from Ace Lake, Antarctica - Antarctic Ace Lake Metagenome 02UKL (SPAdes) (version 2) | ecosystem: Environmental > Aquatic > Non-marine Saline and Alkaline...
AAAATAATATGTGGAACAAAGAGACTGTAATTCTTGAGCAGAATAATCAAATTGAAAATTACAATGTAATAAAATTACAGAAAATAAATGATAAACAAGGGAACCCGAGAATAATATTTGGCGGTGGAGCAATAAAAAGAATTGAAGGCGAATATATCCTATATTCAAAGTAATTAAGAACCACAAAAGCATCTTCCTAATCCTTATTATTTTGGAACTTGACAAAAAAGAAAATTCTGTCTTAAATAAATACCTCATGGTTATTCCGAATTTAATAAATTAAAAAACTGTGGTTCAGCCAAACTTATATGGCACCATGGTTTTAAAATTTACAGGTTTGCTTACTAACTTAAAAAAGGGAGGGAATAGTTTGAAAAAATTAATGGTTATTATGGCTCTATCAATTATCATGATGGCGTCTACAGTCTGGGCCAGTACACTTGAAGATGTTCAGAAAAAAGGAGTTTTGACTTGCGGTATCAGTGAAGGTGTTCCAGGATTTTCAATTCCTGATTCTTCTGGAAATTGGGTGGGTTTTGATGTTGATATGGCAAGAGCTGTGGCAGCTGCTGTCCTGTCAGATCCACAAAAAATTAAATTTGTTCCCTTGGCCTCCAAACAAAAAATTATTGCCGTATCCTCAGGCCAGGTAGACCTGACGTCCAGAACAACCACCTGGACCATGAAAAGAGATGCAAAACAAGGGGTTGATTTCACTACAATCGTTTTTTACGATGGTCAGGGATTTATGGTTCCCAAAGCTTTAGGTGTGGAATCAGCAAAAAAAATTGATGGTGCCACGGTATGCGTAACAGCCGGGACCACATCTGAACTCAATCTTGCTGATTTTGCAAGGGCCAATAATCTTAAAATCGAAGCACTTGTCTTTGATGGCAAAAAAGAAGCACTCAATGCCTATGCCACAGGCCGGTGTGACGCTTTTACCACAGACGTAAGCCAGCTGGCTTCTCTGAGAACCACCCTTGCCAAACCCGAAGACCACTATATCCTTCCGGAAGTCATTTCAAAGGAACCCCTGTCTCCTCTGGTCCGGCATGGAGACAATCAGTGGAAAGATATAGTCACCTGGGTCATCAACGGGCTCATTGAGGCTGAAGAGAATGGCATTACTGCTGCTAATGTTCTGGAAATGAAAGAAAAATCCAAAAATCCAGTTATTCAGCGTATGCTTGGCAAATCAGGTGATACGGGCAGCTTTCTTGCTCTTGATGCAGACTGGCTGGTCCGGGCTATTCAGGCTGTAGGCAACTATGGTGAAATTTATGATCGTCATTTCGGACCATCAACAAAGTTGAACATTCCCAGGGGTATCAACAACTTATGGACCAAGGGTGGACTTCATTACGCACTGCCCATCAGATAATCTTTCCCCTATTAGAGGGGGGTGCTATGCCCCCCTCTAAATTTACGAACAAAAAAACCATCTGAAACAGGAGACTTTGTCTCAGATATAATTTTCTTAGCAAGGCAGAGCTTTTGAAACAACCGGCATTTTCGCTCTCAAAACCCTTTATTACAACTCTGGTGCTCCAGGCAGCTGTTATAGGCATCATTTTTTATGCTGCACACGGACTTTTGGTCAATACCCAGGAAAACCTTGAAGCCCGCAACATTGCTTCTGGGTTTGGTTTTTTATCTTTAGAATCCGGGATGCCCATCAGTAATTCCCTGTTGCCATATTCGCCTGTAGATTCCTATGGCTATGCTTTTTTTATGGGGATTCTCAATACCCTTTATGTTGCTTTCTGGGGTATTATACTGTCCACAATATTAGGGGTCTTTATTGGTGTTGCCAGGGTTTCCGGTAACTGGCTTATTTCAAAACTAGCAGAGATATATGTTGAAATATTAAGAAATATTCCCTTGCTTCTTCTCCTGTTTTTCACCTATTCCATTGTTCTTGCAGCACTGCCGATTCCCAAAAAAAGCCTGGCACCTTTTCAAGGCTTTTTTTTAAACAATAGAGGAATTTACCTTCCCAGGCCCATACCTGAGTCAGGCTTTTGGATTGTTTGCCTGGCCGCTCTGGCAGGCATAATTGCGGCATTTTTAATTCATTGGTATGCAACCAGGCTTCACCGGAATACTGGACGGATTCTCCCTTCATTTACTCTGGGTGTGATTGCTATGATGACAATTACCGGCATTGCATGGTGGCTGACCAGTGGCCCTTTGTCATGGGAATTTGCCGTGTTAAAAGGATTTAATTTTCAAGGGGGCCTGGTCATCCGTCCCGAATTTTCAGCCCTTATGACAGGACTTATATTATACACGGCAGCTTTTATTGGAGAAAATGTAAGAAGCGGCATTCAGTCCGTGGATATTGGCCAGATTAATTCATCCAAGGCCCTTGGATTGACTGCAGGCCTCACCATGAAAAAGGTTGTTCTGCCCCAGGCGCTCAGGGTGATTATCCCTGCCACTACCAATGATTATACAAGTCTGGTTAAAAACAGCTCCCTTGCTGTTGCCATTGGCTATCCTGACATGGTCTCCATCGGCGGTACGATTATTGGGCAGAATGACCAGGCAATAGAAGTGATTGCCATGTGGATGGGGGTTTATATGACCATCAATCTATTGGTTTCAATGATCATGAACTGGCTGAACGCAAAAGCTCAGCTAATTGGAAGATAAGCCATGACAATGCTGACTGATGCCTATAAAGAATTACATGTTTTCAAACCCATGCCTGACCTTCCGGCACCCCTTGTATATGTCGGTATAATCGGCTGGCTCAAAGAGAATCTTTTCAGCAGTAAAATCAATTCTTTGCTCACTGTTGCCGCACTTATCTTTTTATGGAAAACCATTCCTCCGCTGATCTCCTGGGCAATTATCGATGCTACCTGGACCTTTTCTTCTCATCCATGCCCAACAGAGAAAACAGGGGCCTGCTGGACTTTTATTTTTGTAAAATTCAGAGTGCTGATGCTGGGGCTTTACCCTGAACAATTTTTGTGGCGCCCGATTCTGGCCTTTGCAATTTTTGTTCTTGTCTGTGCATTAACAATCTTTAGAATGATTCAAACCAGATTTTTAATTACTTTCTGGTTTTTTTTGCCCCTGCCATTATTTTTTCTGATCAATGGAGGAATGGGTCTTGAAACTGTGGACCAATCTCTGTGGGGGGGGCTTATGTTGAGTGCCGGGCTTGCTGCCATTGGTATTATCATGTCAATACCCATAGGAATACTATTGGCCCTTGGCCGACGATCAAAACTGGTGGTTGTAAAATCACTCTGCATCGGTATGATTGAATCCATACGAGGCGTTCCGTTGATCACCATTTTGTTCATGGCTTCTGTCATGCTGCCTATTTTTCTGCCCCAGGGGATGAACATCAACAACCTTTTGCGGGTGCAGATCGGTATTATTTTATTTTCATCCGCTTATATTGCAGAAGTGGTAAGGGGGGGGGCTCCAGGCCATCCCCCAAGGGCAAATCGAAGCGGCCAGTTCTCTGGGTCTTAAAAGCTGGGTGGTCACCTATCTAGTTGTGCTGCCCCAGGCTCTCCGCCATGTTATCCCATCCCTTATCGGTCGCTGTGTGGCCCTCTTCAAAGACACATCCCTTGTGATCATTGTCGGTCTGCTTGATTTTTTAGGGATGATCAAAGCCTCTGCACAAGACCCAGAGTGGCTTGGATATGATGTAGAAGCCTATGTTTTTTGTGCGCTGATATACTGGATTATCTGTTTTTCAATGAGCCAGTATGGCAAATCCATTGAACGTCACAATCAATGGTAATTGCCGGGAGTTATTAAATGAATGACAACCCGATTATTGAAATTACAAACTTAAACAAATGGTTTGGAAATTTCCATGTCCTCAAAAATATAAACATGGCCGTACATAAGGGTGAAATCATTGTCATATGTGGCCCTTCCGGATCTGGAAAATCAACGCTCATCCGTTGCATAAACAGAATTGAAGAACATCAAAAAGGAAAAATCATTGTTGCAGGGACTGAGCTGTCCGGCAAAATGAAAAATATTGCCAATGTCCGCAAAGAAGTGGGAATGGTGTTTCAGAATTTCGATCTTTTTCCCCATCTGACGATTCTTGAAAACCTTACACTGGCCCCTTTCTGGATTCTCAAAATGTCCAGGAAAAAAGCAGAAAAAATTGCCATGACACTTCTGGAAAGGGTACAAATTCAAGATCAGGCTTTTAAAATGCCAGGGCAGCTTTCCGGTGGCCAGCAACAGCGAGCGGCAATTGCAAGGGCGCTTTGCATGAATCCCAAAATCATGCTGTTTGATGAACCGACTTCCGCACTGGACCCGGAAATGGTAAAAGAGGTTCTTGATGTCATCAAGCAGCTTGCCCATGATGGAATGACCATGATCTGTGTAACCCATGAAATGGGATTTGCAAGACAGGTTGCAAATAGAATGGTATTCATGGATCAAGGCGAAATTGTGGAAGAGAATCATCCTGAAGAATTTTTTACCAACCCAAAATGGGATAGAACTCAAAAGTTCTTAAGTCAGATTCTTTAAATTGATAAAGAATTACATTCGATCAATAGGGTTCCCCTTTTGCAAATAATTCTTGAATTCATTTGAAATTCTCTCATCACTTGCCACGCTCTCCCAGAAATCGTGTGCTATTTTTTTTACGGTTTTAATCAGGTCTTTACTGATGTTGGTATTTTTAGGTTCGGGCGGCACAAAAGTAAAAGGCTGAACTTCTCCGCCACTCTTAGGTGCAAATCCCATTGAACACATATCATATAGCGGCAACAACCTGAACGATTCTCTCTCTATTGATAGGCTCAAATTACCCAAATGCATGTCCGTATTGTTGATGAGTCGGCCAAAATACCATAAAAATTCTGCATTGAGAGCATCCTGTTCACTAATTATTTTTTTTCTGAACAATGCATTAATGTAAAAAATGGAACCATGGAGCCATGGAGCCATGAAGCCATGAAACCTGTTGAAGCAAGCACCTCCCTGTGGATAATAATGGAAATAAAAAGATATCCTTACAATTTAGAATTGACATTCCTAAAAGGAGAAAAAAACATGCAACCTTATAATTTTGTCAGTTTTGCTGACAGCCTGTATTGCCGGAACCTTTTTTTACAAAAACAAGCGTTCTGTTTGGATAAAACGTTGGGCCGCAACATTCAACTTTTGTTATGGCTTAAATTCTGATAATTCAATAGACGGAATACTTTTGAGTAGGAGCAAAGATAGTCAGTTAAAGTAAATAAAGGTGGCGTGAAATTTTCTTTTAAATTATGACATCCTGCTGTCCCATGGCCGTTAATTTTAAACATAGAAAGGAAACAACATGACAGATCAAGCATGGAAAACAGCCTTCTGGCCGGAGGGCGTGGCACACACCATAACTGATTACAAGTATCCTATCTTTAAATTCCTGGATGACTCAGCAAAAGAATACCCGGATAATGTGTTTACAATTTTTAACGGGGCTTCCAAAACCTTTGCTCAGGTCTTGGATACTGCTAACAGGATAGCCAATTTTCTTGCGTCAAATAAAATCGGCAAAGGGGATAAGGTGGCGATCTTCCTCCCCAACCTGCCCCAGTTCCCTGAAATCCTCTTTGGCATTCTAAAGGCCGGGGCAGTGGCAGTAAACTGCAACCCGGTCTACACACCGACAGAGCTGAATCTCCAGCTCAAGGATTCAGAATCAAAAATGGTCTTCTGCATGGACCACCCTCTTTTTTACCCCAACACGGTAAAAGCCATAAAAGATACCCTGGTTGAGACTGTTGTGGTCTGCAATATCAAAAGCTATCTGCCAAAGTTTAAAGCCTTTTTAGGCGGACTTCTTGGAAAAATCCCCAGGGCAGACCAGCATGAGCCCGGACATATCATGTTTGATGATATGGTGGCCCAGTCAAAACCCATTGTGCCCCAGGTAGCCATTGACCCTGAAAACGACACTGCCATAATGCTCTATACCGGAGGCACCACAGGCGTACCTAAGGGAGCAGAGCTGACCCATACCAATTTTACCTATGATGTCATGGCTGGATTTGAATATATCCGCATCACCCAGAAAGAGGGAAAACCCCCTGAGAAAATCTATATGGGCGGCTTTCACAGCTATCTTGGGGTGCTGCCCTGGTACCACAGCTTCGGTATTACAGTGGCCTTGCTCTCTGCAACCGCGACAGGCAGCAGGCTAATCTGCGTACCTGATCCCAGGGCCGGAAATCCACCCTTTACCGAGGTGCTCAAGGCGGTCCAGAAATATAAACCCACCATTATGCCGGCCGTTCCCACCATTTTTGTGGCCTTTACCAATCATGCCCTGCTTAACAATTATGATGTCTCCTCCATCATGGGATGTTTTTCAGGGGGCGCTCCCCTGCCCCCCGAGGTCTGCCGCCAGTTTGAAGAAAAAACCGGGGCTATTATCTTTGAAGGATACGGGCTTACAGAAACAGCCCCCGTGGCCAGCGTCAACCCCACAAACAAAGAAACCCGGAAGATCGGGTCCATTGGCTTTCCTTTGCCCGGCACGGATATCAAAATCCTGAATTTGACTGATCCCACAAAGGAACAGCCCCAGGGAGAGGACGGCGAGATTGCCGTCTGCGGACCCCAGGTCATGAAAGGCTATTGGAAAAGACCCGACGCCAATGAAGAGGTGTTTACTCAAATCGACGGTAACCGATATTTTCTAACGGGGGACATCGGCCACATTGATGATGAGGGCTATATACTGATCACTGACCGCAAAAAGGACATGATAATCGTGGGCGGATTCAATGTCTATCCCCGGGATGTGGAAGACATTCTCTACACCCACCCAAAGGTGGAGCTTTGCGCCGTAATTGGGATCCCAGATGAAAAAAGCGGTGAAAAAGTCAAGGCATTCATCAAGCTCAAACAGGGGGAAACCGCTGATCAGAATGAGATCATGGCCTATTGCAAAGAGAACATGGCTGGCTATAAACGTCCCAGGTCCATTGAATTCAGGGATGAGATTCCCATATCCAATATCGGGAAAGTCCTGCGCCGTGTCCTGAGGGACGAAGCAATGAGGGGAGCCTAATAAATGCCGCGATCCAAAAAACTTGGCTGGAAAAAAAATCTGGTTTCTCCAGAAGAAGCGATAATGAAAATCAGACCTGGGATGACTGTTTTTATTGGGACAGGTCCTGCAGCGCCTCTAACCCTTATGAAAACGCTTTTGGAGTCTGATGGAAACAATGTCAGGGATCTTGAATTTGTTCAACTGGCCATCCAGGGAAATGTAATCCTCTCTGTCAAAGATCTCCACATTCAAAATTATCGTTTAAAAACCTTTTTTTCAGGATTTGTTTCATCACAAACCATTAAGTCCGGACTGATAGACCTGATTCCAGCCTATTCATCTGAAATCCCCGAACTCATTAATAAAGGGAAAATTCCCATTGATGTGGCCTTTATCCAGATCACACCACCGGATTCTGCCGGCTATTGCAGTTTTGGTGTTGCTGTGGATGTTGCAAGGGAAGCCATGAATAAAGCCACCCTGGTTGTTGGAGAAATTAATAAAGATATGCCTTTTACATATGGAGACACCTTTGTTTCCATAAAAGATTTTGATCTTCTGGTTAACTCAACCAAAGAACCGTTTCCCCTTGAGCGATATCAAGTTAGTGAACAGATGAAAAAGGTGGCTGAAAATGTAGCTTCTGTCATTAAGGATGGGGATTGCCTTGGTTTTTCAAACGGTTCAATGTTCGAAGCGCTTGCACCACACCTGAAAAGTAAAAAAGATTTAGGAATTCATTCTCTTTATTTTACCGATGCTATGGCAGAGCTTGTTAAAAGTGGTGCTGTTACCAATTCAAGAAAGACTCCATTTCGTGGCAAATCGCTGACTTCCTATGCCATGGGATCAAAAAATCTCATGAAATGGCTACACCGCAACCCTTTGGTTGAATTTCAAGGCACTGACTTTGTCTGCAACCCCATATTTATTGGAAAGATCCCGCAATTTGTTGCATTATATCAGGCGGAAAAGGTTGATTTATTAGGTGGCGTGGCGTTTCCTTTCACAGGATCGGTCATTTCAGGCCCGGGAGAGGTGGTGGATTTTTTTCAAGGTGCGGAAGCTTCGGAAGAAGGGTGTACAATAATAGGCCTTACCAGTCGCAACCTTAAAGGGGAGTCCAATATATTATTTTCATTAATGGACTATCCTAATCAACTCAGGCTTCGGGAATCCGTATATATGATTGCAACTGAATACGGTGTGGCCAATCTGAAATGGAAAACGTTAAGAGAAAGAGCCCAGGCCATGATAGAAATTGCTCACCCGGATGATCGCCAATTCCTTATGGAAAAGGCAAAAAAGAGAAACCTTCTTTACGCCAACCAGATTTTTATCAGTCACTCAACACACCTTTATCCGACACATATTGCCTGCAATGCCATCTTTAAAGGTGGAATCCCCATAAGGTTCAGGGCGATTAAACCATCTGACGAAGAACAGATGCGTCGTTTTTTCTATCGATTTTCCGATGAAGCAAAGTTTTATCGATTCTTTTATAGTGTCAAAACCATGGCCCATGATAAAATGCAGGAGTATGTCAATGTCGACTACAGCAAAGAAATGTCCATTGTTGGGTTAAGCGGTAAGCCGGGAGATGAAACCATTGTCGCGGAAGCAAGGTTTGTAAGGGATGACCGCTCCTATTACGGAGAGGTAGCCTTTCTAATCGACGATTCTTTGCAAGGGATTGGAATTGGTAGCTATATACTGAATCTTCTGATACAAATGGCCAAGGAGCAAGGACTTATGGGGCTGACAGCTGAAGTATTGTCTGATAACCTACCAATGAAAAAGGTATTTGAAAAGACAAATTATCCAATGGACGCTCAATTGGAAAACGGTGTTTATAGTCTTACCATGCATTTTAATGAATAAAGAAAACTGAAAAAAAGGAGCAGCCCATGAATAGTGTTATGAAATATTTTGTGATCCTGGTGAGTGCATTTATCTGCTTTAATACGGCAAATGCTGCTAAAAAAGAAATCAGCATCATTCATACAAATGATCTTCATTCCCATTTTTTGGGTTTTTCTCCCAACCAGGATTATACACCTGAAACCGTTCTGGATGATGATACCCTTGGCGGATGGGCACGAATTTCAACAATGATCAAAAAAATCAAAGATCAAAGTAATGGCCCGGTCCTGGTCCTGGATGGAGGAGATTTCCTCATGGGCTCTTTCTTTCATGTGCTGGCCAGGGAAAAAGCCTTTGAAATCGAGCTGCTGGGAAAAATGGGGTATGATGCTGTCACCCTTGGAAATCACGAATTTGATCTAAAACCAAAGGGTCTGGCTCAGATCCTTGATGCAGCCCAAAAACAAGATAATCAGCCTGCCATTCTCTCGTCCAATATGGTTTTCAGTAAAGAAAGCCCTGATGATGATTCCCTTGAACAGGCCTTTTCAAAAGGGCTTATCAAACCCTATACAATTATAGAAAAGGATGGGGTCAAATTCGGGATATTCGGACTCATGGGGCTGGACGCAGCTGAAAAAGCGCCCTTTTCAAAACCCGTATCATTCAGTGATCCTGTTGTGGCTGCACAAAAAATGGTAGATACCCTGAAGGGCAAGGCTGATATTATTATCTGCCTGTCCCACAGCGGCTTGAACACCAACAAGGAAAAATCAGAAGATGAGCTCCTGGCACAAAAGGTGGACGGCATTGATGTGATCATCAGCGGTCATACCCACACAAAAATGGAAACCCCGATTACCGTGAACAACACCCTGATTGTTCAAGCCTGGGCGTATGGCAAACAGATGGGCCACATCAAGCTTGCCCTTGAAAACCAGAAGGTCCGGGTGTCAGATTATCAGGTTATACCCATTGATGACAGTATTCCTGGTGATCCTGAAATTTCAGATATCATTGGTGCCTATGAATATCAGATTAACCAGAATTTTTTAAAGGACCATGGATTATCCTTCAGAAAGACTGTGGCCCAGAGCGATTTTGATCTGAAGCTTAAAGAGGAAGAATCTCCTTTAGGAAACTTTCTGGCAGATTCCATACGCTTTGTCATAAAGAAATATTCAGAAGGTTTTAACCCCTTTGCCGATGTTGCCATTATTTCAAACGGGGTGATCCGGGATAATCTTTTAAAAGGGAAAACAAACAGCATTCGGGCCTGCGACCTTTTCAGGTCTGTCCCCCTTGGTATAGGCCTGGACGGAAGTTTGGGGTATCCATTGATTTCAATGTACATCACCCCATTGGAACTAAAAAAAGGCTTTGAAATCTTAACCAGCATCTATCCTGCAAAAGGTTCTGATTACTTTTTACAGATTTCCGGTGCAAAAGTGATCTATAACCCCAAGCGGATCATGTTTGACCGGGTTACGGATATCTGGACCGGGGATGAGGAAAACGGTTATAAACCACTGGATTTTTCCAAGGCAAATAAATCCCTCATCCGGGTAACTGCAGATATTTACAATTCCACATTTTTGAAAATCATTGGCGGCTACACATATAATATCCTGGAAATTATACCCAAGGATAAAAACGGCACCCCCATTGAAAATTTGTCATCGGCTGTAATTGATGGGGACAGGAACCAGGATGGTATTCAGGAACTCAAGGAATGGAAAGCCCCCTTTGAATATTTAGGCAGTTTTGAAGATACCGACAATGATGGCATACCAAACTTCCCTGCAACGTACAGCAAAAAACTGGGCCGGATCATTGCAGAACCATCCTTAAACCCTGTCAACCTCGTGAGAAACGGCACCTGGGTAACCTGGACAGCAGTGGGTGTACTGGTGTTTGGCCTTTGCATTGTCCTGGCATTGCTGTGGTTTATTCTTAAAAAATTTAATAGAAAAAGCAAATAGATATGATTATAA
>Ga0208648_1003060_pt1 | contig 10893 bp, 9 predicted proteins | sample AntAceMetag02UKL_FD_184772 | JGI IMG/M metagenome (GOLD analysis project Ga0208648, IMG submission 184772) | Saline lake microbial communities from Ace Lake, Antarctica - Antarctic Ace Lake Metagenome 02UKL (SPAdes) (version 2) | ecosystem: Environmental > Aquatic > Non-marine Saline and Alkaline...
TTAAGGCTCTTTTGAAAAATGAGTGGGTAAATTATAATTTACGGTCCCTATAAGTCTACTGAATTGGCTTTTTCATGATAACAGAATTGTTTCAACGAGCACTCCATATTAGTTCACCTTGGCTGATTAAATCCATTGATTTTAATGCTGAAGAAAAACGACTTGATATACAGATAGACTTTAAGCGAGGAAGTACTTTTGCAGATCCTGATACAGGTGATAACGAAGTAAAAAAGTATAAGGCATACGATACCGTTCAAAAAACCTGGCAACATTTAAATTTTTTTGAACATGAATGCCATTTACATGTACGGGTACCCAGAATTAAACGTGATGATGGCAAGGTTCGACTCATACCGACACCCTGGGAAGGCAAGGTTTCAGGATTTACGCTGTTGTTTGAAGCGTTATTAATTCAATTATGCAAAGCCATGCCAGTTCACAATGTGAGTGACTTAACGGGTGTCTCCGATCATAAGATATGGCGTGTATTGGATACCTACATTGAGCTAGCTAGGATAGATGAGGATTACAGTGATATAAGCATCGTAGGAATGGATGAAACCTCTATTACCAAAGGTCATGACTACATCACTCTATTTGTTGACCTGGAAGAGAGAAAGACACTGCATATCAGTGCAGGCAAAGATCATAAAACCGTTGTTGATTTTGTGGAAGTATTAGAGGCTAAACAGGGTGATAGGAGTGCAATTACACAAGTGAGTTGTGATATGTCACCTGCTTTTATTAAAGGCGTTAAAGAAAACATGCCCGAGGCAGAAATTACCTTTGATAAATTTCATATCATAAAACTTATCAATGAAGCCGTTGACCAGGTGCGTAGAGAAGAAGGGAGTTACACGCCTATACTTAAAGGGCATCGTTATATTTTCTTGAAAAATGAGGCTAATTTAACAGCAAAACAAAAAAAGGTTAAAGAGGAGTTAAGCATGGCAAAACTTAACCTAAAATCTATCCGTGCCATGCAAATCCGCGAAGCATTTCAACAGATTTATGTTGCCGAAAGTACAGAGCAATTTGAAGGCTTACTTAATGACTGGTATTACTGGGCTACTCACAGCCAACTAGCCCCCATTGTAAAAGTAGCTAAGACGATTAAGAGGCACTGGGATGGAATTGTCAGCTGGAAAGAGAGTCAAATCAATAATGGTATTTTGGAAGGGTTAAACTCGGTTTTACAGGCAGCAAAAAGAAAAGCGAGAGGATATAAAATACAGCACTTCAAAACAATTGCTTATTTATTAACTGGAAAATTAGACTTTTCTAAAATCAATGCTAATTGCTTACCCACTTAAAATTCAAAAGAGCCAGTTTTATGACATGCCTTTATTATCTAATTGATATTGCCTCTGCGGGAACTCATATTGCATTTCCACGTGCAGTGTAAACAACGATAACATTATGCCGGAGGATAGGGCATGCAGCGCTGGCAGGCTAAAACCTACCCTATTAGTGCTCTATTAGTGCTATGCAACTCATAGTTCATTTTGTAGGCGCTGATAAATACCGCCAAAACCGCCATTACTCATCAGTAAAAAATGACTATTTGGCTGAACTTCCCGAGCAAGTTCACTAATGATGTCATCAATTGAGCTGCACAACTGAATATTATCTGCATAATCCTTGAGCTCGGATAAATCCCAGCCTAGGTCTTCAGGCTGATAAATAATCACTCGCTCTGCCAAAGCTAATGATTCTGCAAGTGTTTTGCGGTGTATACCCATGCGCATGGTATTTGAACGCGGTTCAAGCACAGCAATTATCTTCTCCGAGCCAACATGCTTGCGCAGGCCTTCCAGAGTCATTTTGATTGCTGTGGGGTGGTGAGCAAAATCATCATAGATAGTAACGCCCTTTATCTGCGCAATCACTTCCATACGCCGCTTGACATTTTTAAACGCCCTTAACGCGGTGATTGCATCACCAGGTAATATACCAATATGCCGTGCCGCAGCAATTGCAGCCAGAGCATTATACACATTATGCAAACCAGTTAATTGCCATACAACCTGACCTTGGTCTTGTTGATTAAAACTGACTCCGAATTGACTACCATCCTGCTCAATTAACTCCGCTTGCCATGTTGCACCCTGGTCAATTGCAGTTAGCTGCACAGGGGTCCAGCAACCCATAGCCAGGGTTTCCTGTATATTTTTATCTGCTTCAGGACTAACAATAAGCCCTTCACCCGGTATGGTTCTGACTAGATAATGAAACTGACGTTTAATCGCGGCTAAATCCTCAAATATATCTGCATGATCAAATTCCAGATTATTTAAAATCGCTGTCCGCGGCCGGTAATGGACAAACTTGGAGCGCTTATCAAAAAATGCACAATCATATTCGTCCGCTTCAATCACAAAAAAATCAGACTTTCCTGAACGCGCCGACACGCCAAAATTCATCGGAATTCCGCCAATTAGAAAACCCGGATTAAACCCCTGATGTTCCAGAATCCAGGCCAGCATACTACTGGTAGTCGTCTTCCCATGGGTTCCTGCAACGGCTAAAACCCATTTATCCTGCAATACATATTCAGCTAGCCATTGTGGACCCGAGGTATATTTTAATCCCTGATTTAATACCGCTTCCACTTCAGGGTTACCCCGTGACAGTGCATTACCAATAACCACTAAATCCGGTTTCGGCTGCAGGTTTTCAGCGCTGTAACCCGGCATTAACTGTATACCTTGTTCAGCCAATTGAGTGCTCATAGGTGGGTATACATTCTGGTCCGAACCACTTACCGTATGCCCAAGTTCTCTGGCAATTAAGGCAAGCCCGCCCATAAACGTACCGCAAATACCTAAAATATGAATATGCACAAAATGCTCCTGTTAAATGAGAGACCGTAAAAGATTAATGTGGATAAAAGCTAATGCCAAAGACTGTATTATGGAAGCAGACAAAAGTCTTGCTGATTACCTTGGTCTCACATCCACAGTAGAATAAAGCAGAAAATTAGTATATTAAAAACTCGTCATCGCCGAAATCTGTCCAGTCAAGCTGGACACAAGCTTTATCGGGGATTTTTGCCTAACTTACCAGATTCCAGCGAAAAACATGCAGGAATCTCGTGGCTTAAGCAAAGATTCCCGATAAAATACTTCGGGAATGACGAGACTCTTAAAATACTGATATTTTAGGATTTTTTTAATTTGGCTGTGAGTTGTACGTAATCAGGTACATTTTTATAGTAAGGATGCGTATCAAATATCTTAGCCAGGCTACCTGCGCTGCTAAGATGAATAGTGCGTTATGCATATAACTAAGTGGACTCTTGCGTTCAAAGTCAGTGCTAGAACGAATACACATAAAGCATTGATAACTTACTCAATACGCGCGATTAGCTCAGCATAATCGCCAGATTTTATCGCGCTAATAATCGTCTGCAATTCTGTGCGCTGCTTTACTAACGGCACTAACTTAGCTTCAAGAAATGCAATATTTTCCGCAACTTCTGCTTTAGATCCGCTAATTTTGCGCAACATGTACAAACGGCTGGCTATTTGCTTTTTATGCTCTTTAATTTGCTGCATTAAAGGTAAAAATATACTTTTTCGCCAATGCATGGCATCTTTGTGGGCCTGCTTAAATACCTCACGAACTGGGGAAATAATTAAATTATATAGTTTTTTAACTACAACTGTTTGTTCAGTCATTGTTGTTTTAGCGCTAGAACGGAAAATTTCACCTTCTTCCAATATGCATTCTATCTGCAACTGATATTCACTCAGACTGAATGTTTTTAGCTCAACATTTTTAAAGCCATATTCATCGCCAAATTTCTTTTGAATCTCTCTCGTTAGGTCTCGCGTTTCGTTACTAACCTCAACTGCATGGCGCAATAAATCGTGTAACTCATCAAATAATAAATGAATTTTCTGCTTCAGATGGTAAGTAGTAAGATGATGAGTTAACTCATCTTTGCTACGCTGTATGAGTGCATCAATTTTTGTTTTCGCTAATGAATCTACTAAGGCCGTGGCCTGAACCGAAAAAACCTGATGGCTGGCCTGAAAATTTTTCACATCAAGCAAATAAGCTTGTTGACGTTGACGAGTTTCGGTCAACAAATTATCCATCATTTCGGCATTATCACAATCAATTTGCTTAAACTCCTCTAATTGATCTAATACATACTCATGCCTTTCTGCGCAGAAACTTACAGACTCACTCAGCAAAAAACCGAAATTATTGGCAATTGTCTGTTGCAATACCTTACGTCGAGGTAACAAAACATTATCCGCAAGATAAGACTCAAGACTTGCTAAGCGGCTTTTTTCCAGTAACTCTGCATCATGCTTAATTTTAGCTACTAAAGCCTGTCTGGCAGAAACAGGAAAAATAAATTGCTCATCTAAACCTAATATTTCAGTCGATTTATTAAGGTGTTCAACAATTGAAAGATCGTATTCAGCTGCCCCCGACAGATCATCCCGGAGAGTATCAATTTTATTCATAACCACTGCAAGCACAACCTTAGCGCGGCTCTGCACATTACGAATATAGTTACGCCATACCTTTAAGTCACTATTTGTAACGCCTTTATCTGCGGCTAATACAAACATAATTGCTTCAGCACCGGGCAATATATTTAAGCTTAACTCAGGCTCCACACTCAAAGCACTTAAACCTGGTGTATCCAGAATGCATAAGCCTTGTTTTAATACAGGATGCGAGAGATTGATTAAAGCATATCGCCAACAAGGAATTGCTATTTCTTCGGCATCAAGCAAACCCAGCTCGTTTGCCTCAACTTCATTCCACAAACCCAGATTATTAGCATGTTCTCTAGATACCGTCTTAAGCGCAAATAATTCTTTAAAGGCCTCCTGAATCTGTGCAGGAGACTCATAATCCAGCTCAATTTGTTTCCAGCTAGCAGAATTTTCCCTGTACTCTATCAAAGAAGTATCTTCAAGCCGGGTCTCTATATTCAACAAGCGTATGTAATTTGGAGTAGTAGCATCATAAAACAACTCTACAGGACACACCGTAGCGCGCTCAGTCGCTACAGGTAAATATCTAAATCCGATTTCGGCAAAAAACAGAGCATTAATCAATTCAGCTTTACCACCAGAAAATTCAGCAGCAAAAGCCAGAGTAATACGCTTGCATCTCAAGGCATTCAGCATATTTAAAAGTGTCTCACGATTTTGTGCGTTACCTAGGCCATAACGATCACTCCATTCATGATACATTTCAATTATCCGGGCAACTTCCTCTCGCCATTGAGCATATTCATGTAACTGTGTTTTAAAATCCATTCTCGTCATACCTTTATTGCTGATATCGAATTAAGGTACGAGGGTTTAATAATGCCCGAGTCTGACTTTCGGGTATTATTACCCTCGCTCCTAATTCAAAAGCTGATCAGCTTGCTTAAGTTTAAATAAATAGTAGTCTAAATAATGTAAAAAACATCCTTATTGCTTAACGCCGCGTAAATACCAAATCCCAGACACCATGACCCAGGCGTAAGCCTCTTTGTTCAAATTTTGTTAAGGGTCGATAATCAGGCCTTGGACAATAATCCTGACTGGAACTTTGATTAGAGAACTGCTCCGCCGCGGTCAAAATTTTCAACATATGCTGGGCATAATGCTGCCAATCCGTGGCAGCATGAAAATACCCCTGTGAAACTAGTTTCTGCGCAATTAAATGCACGAAGCTAGGCCGCACAATGCGTCTTTTATGATGTTTTCTTTTATGCCAGGGATCAGGAAAAAATAAATGCACTGCCGCTAAACTTCGCCCCGGAATACACTTTTCTAGCACTTCGACAGCATCATGATAAAAAATCCGGACATTAGTTATGCCCTTTCTTTCTAGTTGCGCCAATAAATTACCGACACCTGGCTTATGTACCTCGATGCCAATATAGTCTTTATCAGGATTTTGTTCAGCTGTTGTAGCTAGGCTTTCACCATTACCAAAACCAATTTCCAGAATAACCGGAGCACTACGCCCGAAAATCGCTGTAAAATCATACACAGCCTCATGATCCAGACAATACCGTTCCCAGAGAGTATCCAGCGCTTGCTTTTGCCCCGTTGTCATACGCCCAATCCGGCGTATAAAGCTTTTTATTCTCGGTGCATCCTGTCCTTCTTCTTGCACGGCTTACTCGATCAAACCATCTAGTGGTGAAGAAGCTGAAGCAAATCGTCTTCTCGGCATACGACCGGCCAAAAAGGCTTCGCGACCAGCCTGTATGCCTTTTTTCATTGCCGATGCCATTAATATGGGATTCCGGGCTGCGGCAATTGCAGTATTCATTAACACACCATCGCAACCTAATTCCATTGCAACAGCAGCATCCGATGCCGTACCAACACCCGCGTCAACTAGAATGGGAACTGTAGCATTTTCAACGATAGTCAGAATATTATAAGGGTTTTGCACACCTAAGCCTGAACCAATCGGAGCGGCAAGAGGCATCACTGCAACGCAGCCAATCTCTTCCAGGCGTTTGGCAATAATTGGATCATCGTTAGTATAAACCATGACATCAAATCCATCTTTCACCAATAACTTAGCCGCAGCCAAAGTCTCGACTATCTCTGGAAGCAAGGTTTTTTGATCCGCCAGCACTTCGAGTTTAACCAGCTTATGCCCATTCAGTAATTCGCGCGCCAAACGACAGGTTCTGACTGCATCATCAGCAGTAAAGCAACCCGCAGTATTGGGTAAGATAGTGTATTTATCGGGTGAAATAATGTCCAGCAAATTAGGTTGATCAGGATTTTGACCTATATTTGTGCGTCTAATAGCGACAGTTACAATTTCAGCACCACTCGCCTCTATGGCTAGACGAGTTTCCTGCATATCTTTATATTTCCCCGTACCGACCAATAAACGTGATTTAAATTGCTGTCCGGCAATGGTAAAACTATCTTCCTGACCACCGCCAATCGCCTGTACAATTTCCAGTGTATCTTCCGCTTTAATAGCGGTTTGCGCATATTGATCAAAAGCTAAAATTTCTTTATTCAATTCAACAGCAATGCGTTTATTGGCTAAACCCAGATCACTAACAATATCCGCCACGTTAATATTTTCTGGGTATTGTTTTGTTTCACCATTTACATAAACATTCATTCTTTTGTTCCTGTTAGTTTTTTACAGTTCGTCTTTTTTGCACCGCAAGCGCTAAATCCTTTAGCAAAATCTCTGTATCAGCCCAGCTTATACATCCATCAGTAATACTTTGCCCATAAACCAGTGGCTGCCCCGGCACGACATCCTGTCGCCCGGATTTTAAATGACTCTCAATCATGACCCCCATAATACGCTGGTCACCACCCGCTATTTGCTCAGCCACATCTTCGGCAACCAATAACTGACGCTGGCATTGCTTTAAACTATTTGCATGACTTAAATCGATCATGATATTCGCTTTTAAACCAGCCTTTTGCATGCTAATGGCAACTTTATCAACGCTCACAGCATCATAATTAGGCCCGTCATTACCACCACGTAAAATGATATGTACATCTTCATTTCCGGTGGTCGAAAAAATTGCAGAATGCCCGGCGCTAGTCACTGATAAGAAATGATGCGGTTGCATTGCTGCCTTGATAGCATCATTGGCAATCGCAATGGTTCCGTCAGTTGCATTTTTAAAGCCGACAGGACAAGATAAGCCAGAAGCCAGCTCTCTATGACACTGACTCTCGGTAGTTCTTGCGCCAATTGCTCCCCAGGCTATCAAATCGGAAATATATTGCGGGGTAATCAGGTCCAGATATTCGGTTGCCGCTGGCACACCCAGAGTATTCAGATCCAGTAATAACTTGCGCGCAACACGCAGGCCTTTATTAATATTAAAGCTATCATCAATATCAGGGTCATTAATCAAGCCTTTCCAGCCTACAGTTGTACGCGGCTTTTCAAAGTAAACGCGCATAATGATATGCAGGTCTTGCTTTAACTCGTCTTTAAGCACTTTTAGCTGCTGAGCATATTCAACAGCTGCCCTGGTATCATGTATAGAGCATGGGCCTACAACAACAACCAGACGATCATCCTGAGCAGTTAAAATATTATGTACTGCTGCGCGAGCCTCAGACGTTGTTTTAGCAGCCATCTCGGTTATCGGTAACTCTTCATGAGTCTGCACCGGTGCCATAACCTCTTTGGTGGCTCGAATTCTTAAATTATCTGTATTAAATTGACTTTGCATTAGCTATAAGAAAAATGATTGTCACGGTTAAAATATTTAACCCGGCATTTTAACACATAAATATAGCAACAAATAAGCCTGCCTTTTTAAAACTGGAAAGGCTATAATTTTAACCAATTATGTAGGGCGCGGCTTTAGCCCGCCAATATCCAAAAAAACGTATCAAAGCGGGCTAAAGCCGCGCCCTACAGCCATATTTGAATAAGGTTTATATATAGTCCCGCTCCAAAAACGGCTTTGCCAACAAAACAACCGGGGGAAATCATGCAACATACACAAAATCTGGTACATGACGCCGGCCTTGGTTTACGCCGTTCCTTTATAGAACAGGCACTGGCTGCGCCACTGAAAAACGTCAGTTTTTATGAAATTGCACCAGAAAACTGGATGCCCCTGGGCGGCAAGCTCGGCAAGCAGTTTAAGGCCATGACTGAGCGCTATCCATTCATCTGCCACGGCCTATCGCTATCTATAGGCAGCACAGACCCACTCGACGAAGAATTTGTAAACAACTTAAAAGATTTTATGCGCGAACATAAGATCAAATTTTATAGCGAACACCTCAGCTACTGCAGTCACGAGGGACATCTCTACGATCTAATGCCCATTCCTTTCACAGCAGAAGCCGTACATCATGTTGCAAAGCGCATACGGCGAGTACAGGATATTCTGGAACAGAAAATAGCTATTGAAAATGCCTCCTACTATGCCGCTCCCGGACAGGAAATGACTGAAATTGAATTTTTCAATGCGGTGGTTGCAGAAGCAGATTGTGATGTACTTTTAGACATCAACAATACCTATGTGAATAGCATTAACCATGACTATGATGCCGAACAGTTTTTACAGGCTATTCCTGCGCAACGCATCAGTTATGCGCATATAGCAGGGCACTATGTGGAAGCAGAAGATTTTCTGGTTGATACCCACGGTGCCGCAGTGATCGACCCGGTATGGCAATTACTAAGCAAAGCCTACGAAATCTTTGGCGTTTTTCCGACACTATTAGAAAGAGACTTCAATATCCCCGCTGTGGCTGAACTTGAACGTGAAGTAGGCATTATTAAATCGATACAAAACACATGGCGCACGCAAAATGAACAACTCTCAGCATAAAGTCGATTTTAAAGCCAGACAGGCGGAATTTACAGCTTATATCCGTAGCCCCGCCACCGTGCCTTGCCCGGAAGATATAAAGCCTGAACGCATGCAAATGTATCGCGAACTATGCTTTAATAATGTAGAAAGTTTCTTATCCAGCAACTTCCCGGTATTACGCAGAATATTGCGCGACGCACAATGGCAGCAACTAGCCCAGGATTTTTTTGCCAATCACTCAAGCACAACACCTTATTTTGCAGAAATTCCTGAAGAATTTATTATTTATCTGCAACAGGAAAGAATCGCTGGCGCAGATGATTACCCATTTATGCTGGAATTGGCGCATTATGAATGGGTGGAAATGGCACTATCAATAGCTCAGGCTGAGCTTGCAGATACAAAAATACAGCCGATAAGCAACTTACAACAAACACTCAACCTGTCTCCCTTAGCCTGGATATTAGCCTACCAATTTCCGGTACACAAGATCTCCCCGGACTATCTGCCATTACAGCCACCGCAACAAGCCTGCTATCTGGTGGTTTACCGGAATAGTGAAGATCAGGTAAATTTTATCGAACTTTCCCGGATGAGTTATTTTTTATTACATACACTACAAGAGCAGCAGCCCATAAGCATTGCTGACTGTGTATCTCAAATTCTGCCCGAGAATCCAGCAGAATCATTGCAAAACTCAGCAATAGCAGCAATACAGCAGCTGATAGATAAACAGATTATATTAACCGAAAATAAATAAGACCTTTGGCAGTCAGGATAAAACGTAGGGTGGGCAGCGCTTTTTTGCCCACCGCTTATTGCATTAACAAGGTGGGCAGAAAAGCATTGCCCACCCTACATTAAACAGGCTCTCCCAGCAAATCTACGTCGAATACAATATCATTCTCCGATCCTGCCCAATCCAATGGATAAACACCCTGAGCAACATCACGATGAAAGGTCGAATAAGGCCAATCCTTAACACACGCCACCAGACCATGCTTAACAGGGTTAATAGCAATATAATCCATGTGACGCAGATAATCCGCATCTGTTGTAATACAATGCTCCCAATAACGTCGCTGCCACAAGGTAGACTCACGATGTTTGATTTTTGATGGCGTCATCCAGTCATTACGATGGTAATGTTCGGCACAGACCAGGGAAACCTTCCTTTTTATAATACTCCAACGCCTAGAATAATCAGCATCCTCTGGAGGTAGTGTCCAGATACAATGCAAATGATCAGGCAATAAAACCCAGGCATCTAGCGTAAAGGGATGACGTGATTGAACAGCTTTAATAGCACCACGCAAAGCCGAACGAACCAAAGCATCACATAAAATCGGACGACGACGATAAGTCACCAGCGTACAAAAGTAAGTTGCACCCGGAATAATGGCGCGTCGGTATTGTGACATCAATCCCCCAAGTAGGGTGGGCAGCGCTTTTTTGCCCACCATTTATTGCATTAATTTTTTGCCCATCGTTTATCGCATTAACAAGGTAGGCAGAAAACCAAAGCATCACCCACCCTACATGGCCTAGAGCCAAAGCATCACATAAAATCGGACGACGACGATAAG
>Ga0208648_1003062_pt1 | contig 10875 bp, 12 predicted proteins | sample AntAceMetag02UKL_FD_184772 | JGI IMG/M metagenome (GOLD analysis project Ga0208648, IMG submission 184772) | Saline lake microbial communities from Ace Lake, Antarctica - Antarctic Ace Lake Metagenome 02UKL (SPAdes) (version 2) | ecosystem: Environmental > Aquatic > Non-marine Saline and...
TTGACCTGCAAGTAGGCCCAGATATACAAATGGATCATATATCTGCCCCGCATCCCCAAAAGAGGGCACATTAAAAGGGACATCGCGCAGCCACACGGCACCAACCCTCTGTTTTTACTTGTTTTTATCTGTCCAACCTTGAACTTATCCCCCTATAAAATATAGCTTTGCTGTCCTGAACTGTCTTGCTCTGCCCGTGCCTATCCACTACTCTTAGGTGGATATTTAGGGGGACGTAAAATGCGGGCAACGAACAGGCTTTCTTCTCAATTCGTGAAAACTGCCCCCGTCGGTAAATATTGCGATGGAGCCGGGCTTTGGCTGGTGAAGCGCGATGATGGCGGGGCGCAATGGGTTCAGCGTGTAACCGTTCACGGGCGACGGCGGGAAATGGGCTTGGGGGGCTATCCTGCGCTCGGGCTGGCGAACGCCCGCAAGCTGTCCGAACGCTGGCGCAATGTGGCATCGGCTGGCCGTGACCCGGTAAAGGAACGCGAAGCCGATGAGCGGGCTGCACGGCGCGAAGATATAACCCTGTCGATTTTGACGGCTGATGCTTTTGAATCTCGCAAAGCGGAATTGAAAGGGGATGGCACGGCGGGCCGGTGGCTTTCCCCCCTGACACTTCATGTTCTGCCCAAGCTGGGCCGTGTGCCGGTGACTGACCTAGACCAGCGCGACATTCGAGATACGCTTGCGCCGATCTGGCACACAAAAGCCGACACGGCGCGCAAGGCAATGAACCGGCTTTCAATCGTAATGAAACACGCGGCAGCGCTGGGCTTGGATGTGGATCTGCAAGCGACCGAAAAGGCAAAGGCACTTCTGGGAAAAACCCGACACGTCCCAAAGAACATTCCGGCGATGGCTTGGGCCGATGTGCCGGGCTTCTATGCCAGCCTTGAAGAGCCGACCCTAACCCATCTGGCTTTGCGCCTTTTGATGCTGACCGGCCTGCGCTCTGCCCCGCTGCGCACTATCCGGCTGGACCAGATAGAAGGCGACGTGTGGACCGTGCCAGCCGAAGCCATGAAGGGCCGCAAAGGCGCAACCGAAGCTTTCCGCGTGCCCCTGTCGCGCGAAGCCCAGCGCATTATTGATCTGGCACGCCCCCACGCCCGCAACGGCTTTCTTTTCCCATCGGTGCGTAAGGGTGTAATATCCGACGCCACAATGTCACGGATGATGGAGCGGCGCGGGCTGGAAGCGCGCCCGCATGGCTTTCGCACCAGTCTGCGCACATGGCTGGCCGAAACAACCGACGCCCCCCATGAAGTAGCAGAGGCGATGCTGGCACATGTGGTGGATGGCGGAGTGGTGCGCGCCTATCGCCGCACGGATTATCTGGAACAGCGCGCCAAGCTGATGGATCGCTGGGCCGACCATGTGACCGGCGGCGCTGGGCAGGTGGTGAAGCTGGCGGGGGCGCGCTGATGGCTCGGGACAAAACCGACAAAACTGACTTAACCCCTGCGACACCGACAGCGGAAGCCCTTAGCCGGGCAGAAATCGAAGCGGGCCTTGATAGGAATGTGGCGGGCATACTTACTCATAGCGCGGGGAAGGAGACTGTGCCGGGCCCGCATATCCTTTGGCCGCTTGGGCCGCACATTGTGAGCATAGGGCAGGCCGAAATCCTCACGCTGACCGAAGAAAAGGCGGCGGCGCTGGTTAATCTGGCCGAAACTAATCCCCACGCATTTGACGCGGCATCGTATTTGGCCGGAATGCTATTTGCCATAGGCCACATTCCTGGCGCCCCAGACTGCCCCATATCTTTGCGCAGTTTCGGCGCGCAAGCGCTGACTGGTGAAATCCAACGCCCACCCCAACCGGGCAGACCGCGTGCTGGCGATACCGCTTTACGACTTTGGAAATATTCGCTCTGTCGGTTTATGGCAGAATGCACGCCCTTGCCCTTGGGCCGAAATCGCGAAGAAAAACACGACACTACGCTTGGATTCTCTGCTTGCGACGCCGTAGCAGAATCTTTCACGCGATGCGGACATCACGAAACTTATGGGCAGTTGGTTTCGCTTTGTTATGACGTGGGCCACGCCGACCTTAGAGCATTGGCCGAAGCGATTGGAATGCTGGACTTTAACGAAGAAGATTGACAGCCGCGCTCCATAAAGAAAAACCCCCACCATTTGTTCTGTATGACTGGGCTAAACAAATTGGGGCACCACTGCACTTATCGAACTCTAAAAGGACGAGGTGCAAGACATGCAAACCTATCTGACCCTGAACGAACTACGCGCCAAGCTTGGCAATCGCTCACGCTCGGCAATCTATTTGGATTTAGAGGCGGGCCGACTGCCCAAGCCAGTGAAACTTGGCGGAAAACTGTATTGGCCGCAAGACGATGTTGACGCCCATTTGCGCAATCTTCGCGAAGAGGCCGCTTAGGATGGGCGGCGGAAAAGAAGAAGCCCGGAACCTGCGCGAACAGGACCCGGGCCGGAATAAGCGCCATGCGATAGCGGCTCACATTCTTGCTATATCAGAAAACCACAACCTGCGCCAAGCCTCACGCCTTCGCTTGGCCTACGGTTTGACCGAAGCGCACGCCTTAGCTTTGGCATCTTTGATTTGGGGGGCAGCATGAAACCCACCGTAGGGCACGCCAAGCACGCCGATCTGCCCCAGATGCACCATGCAGCCGAGATGGTCGTGGCGTGGGATGTTGCGGACGGGGTTGATTTGGGTGAAGCGCTCAAAGCCCTGCAATTAACCGCTGCGCTCAAGATGGCCAGTCATTGCGGCACCGCTCAGACGGCGGACGCGTTGCGCGAGCTGGCCCATCTCCTCGAACTTCACGGGGGTGCCGTATGACCGACGCACGCACAATGACCGAATCGCTGGGCGGCGACTGGTTTCGAAGCTACGGAACCGCCCCGTGCCCTGTATGCCAACAGGCAGGCCGCAAAGAGCAAAACGCCCTAACTTTGGCAGATGGCGACAACGGTCGGTTGATGGCAAATTGCAAGAAATCCGACTGCGCCTTCCGGGATATAATGGCGATGGCGAGCTTGCGCGGCGTTGCCTATCGCGCCCCGGACCCGGCGACGATTGCCCAGCGCGAAACCGAACGGCGGGCCAACGCCCAGCGCCGGGCGGGGCAAGCCGAACGCATCTGGCAGGAAGCCCAGCCCATCGCGGGCACGGTGGCGGAAACCTATTTTAGGGCACGAGGAATCACATGCGCCTTGCCCCATACCCTGCGCTTCCATCCCGCTTGCTGGCACGGGCCGACCGCCCAGCGATTTCCGGCGATGGTGGCGGCGGTGGAGGGCGACAGCTTTGCGGTGCATCGCACCTATCTGCGCCCTGATGGCTCGGGCAAGGCCGGGCTGGACGGCGGCGACAAGCTGATGCTGGGGGCAACCGCTGGCGGCGCTGTGCGGCTCACTGACGGGCCGGGGCGGCTGGTGGTGGCAGAAGGTATTGAAAGCGGCTTGTCGCTTGCCTGTGGCCTTCTGGATGGCCCCGCAACGATATGGGCTGGGCTTTCGACTTCTGGCCTTCGCGGACTGCACCTTCCGGCGCAACCGGGGCGGCTGACCATTGCCTGCGATGGCGACTCGCCGGGTCGGGCCGCTGCGCACGCCTTGGCCGAACGCGCGCACGCGCTGGGCTGGCAAGTGTCCACCTGCGACCCCGGCGACGGGGCCGACTTTAACGACATTTTGACAGGAAAGGCGGTGGCAGCATGAACGCGCAACCCGGAATGCCCGGCTTCCCCTTGAAAGTGGCCGTCCACGGAATGCCCAAAGGGCCGCAACCCCATATGAAAGAAACCGCCTTCACCCCCGAAGGGCCGCAACCGCTGGTGCGCGAAATCGCACCCGGTGCAGCCTATCCGGTGGCATCGCTCGGGCCGCTGCGCGACGCGGTGCGCGCGGTGCAGGGCGCGACCCAAGCCCCGGTGGCAATTCCGGCGCAATCGGCTTTGGCCGTGGCATCGCTGGCGGTCCAAGGCTTTGCCAATGTCGAAACCTTGGGCGGCACGCGCCCGCTGTCGCTTTACGCCCTGACAATTGCACGCTCGGGCGAACGGAAATCGGCCTGCGACGCGCCCCTGATGACCGGGCTGCGTGCGCATGAAATCGAAGCGGGGCAGGCCCAGCGCGACGCGCTTGGAAGTTGGGAGAACGCGCACGCGCTCTGGAAGAAGGACCGCGACCGCATCCTGCAAGGCAGGGGGGAAAAGCGCGCGACGGCGGCGGCTGACCTTGAAGCGCTCGGGCTGGAACCATCCGCGCCCCCATCGGCTGACCGGACCGTGACCGAACCGACGTTCGAAGGGCTGACAAAGCTATTCGCCACTGGCAATCCCAGCCTCGGGCTTTTCAGTGATGAAGGCGGGCAGTTTCTGGGCGGGCACGCCATGAACTCGGAGAACCGGCAAAAGACGCTGGCCGCGTTCAATGACCTCTGGCAGGGCAACCCTATACGGCGGACGCGGGCAGGCGACGGGCACGCAACGCTATACGGGCGGCGGCTGGCGGTGCACCTGATGGTGCAACCGACCGTGGCGCGGGGCTTCATGGCCGACCCCTTGGCGGCGGACACGGGCTTTCTGCCCCGTTTCCTGATGTGCGAACCGCCCAGCACCATCGGAACCCGGATGCAGGCGAACACCCGGCCTGATGCAGCGGCGCTGGCAGCCTTTGGCGGGCGGCTGCGCGCCATACTCGACGCGGCCATGCCAATGGACCCGGACACCCGCGAACTGCGCCCACGAACGCTGCAACTGGCACCTGACGCCCGCGCGCTGCTGGTGGCCTTTTCGGATGCTATCGAAGCGGCACAGGCCCCCGGTGGGGATCTGGCCCATATCACGGGCACGGCATCCAAGGCGGCGGAACAGGCGGCGCGCATCGCGGGCGTGCTGACCCTCTGGCGCGATCTAGCCGCCCCCGAGGTGCAGCCGGGCGATATGGTCGACGCAATCAACCTGGCGCAATTCTACCTGTCCGAAGCTTCACGGCTGGCAAGCGCTGCGCTTGTCTCTGCTGAAATCGACCAGGCCGAAGCGTTGCGGCGCTGGCTGCTACAAGGCTGGCAGGAATCGGACGTGCTGGTGCGCGATGTGGTGCGGCTCGGGCCGAACGCGCTGCGCGAAAGCCCCAAGGCGCGGGCGGCGCTGGGCATCCTCGAAAAACACGGCTGGATTGTGCCGCTCGACCCCGGAACCGTGGTGCGCGGGGCTGCACGCAAGGAAGCGTGGCGCATCGTGAAAGGGTCGGGCGATGTGGTTTGACGCCTTCGCCAAGCTGGTGGAAATCGTGGCACCCCCTTGCGACATCCGCGACAACTGCGACACGGGGCGGCAATTCAGTAATTACTGTGACGTGTCAGTAATTACTGTGTCGCAGTTGTCGCAAGTGTCGCAACGCCCCCCGCGCCAGAAACCGAAACCCGCGCGCGCCGTCCGGGCCGGGGGCTTTCCCTGATGCAGGGAATTTTTACCGACTATTAAAAGGCAGGGACGGGCCGCATCGTGACCTTTGCGGACTGGGAAAAGAACGGGCAGAACGGGCGGCTCTGGAGCGGCATCACAAAACAATGGGAAGATCCATAATCGGCGCAAGCACATTCTTTGCTTTCAAATATTCCGGTGGCGGTGCAAGAATGTTAGCAGGTTGAACAATCCGGTAGTTGGGACAGGCTTTTGCAAATTGAGGAATTTATCACCCGCTGGAAGGCATCCGGCGGCAGCGAACGGGCGAACTTTCAGACCTTCGCGAACGAACTGACAGACCTTCTGGGCGTGACGCGCCCCGCACCTGCAACCGAAGCCATGCGCAAAAACTCCTACTGCTTTGAACATCCTGTTACCTTCATCCACACCACCACACAATCGCGCGGCTTTATCGACCTTTACCGCGCTGGGCATTTCGTCATGGAAGCCAAGCAAGGCACAGGCGGCACAGCCCCCGAGGATGACCCCCAGCCCGCCCTTGTCCCCGATCTGCCCAGCCCCACCCGCAAAGGCCATGGCGCGCGCGGCACAAGGCGGTGGGATGACACCATGCTGCGCGCCCGCGCTCAGGCCGATGGCTACGCCCGCGCCGTGTCCCGGACCGATGGCTGGCCGCCCTTCCTGATGATTGTGGACGTGGGCCACGTCATCGAACTTTATTCCGATTTCTCGGGCCAAGGCCAAGGCTACACGCAATATCCCGATGGCAACCGCTACCGCATCACCCTCGACGATCTGCGCAATGAGGCGACCCGCGACCGCCTGCGCCTGATCTGGACTGATCCGCACGCGCTCGACCCGTCCAAGATCAGCGCCCAAGTGACCCGCGAAGTAGCGGGCCATCTGGCCGCCCTTGGCCGATCCTTTGAGGGCCAAGGCCACGAACCCGAACAGGTGGCCCGCTTCCTGATGCGCTGCCTGTTCACGATGTTTGCCGAGGATGTGGACCTTATCCCGCATGGCAGCTTTTCAGACCTGCTAGAACGCCTGCGCGGGCATCCGGCCCATGCCGCGCCCGCGCTCAAGGCCCTGTGGGAAACCATGAACACGGGCGGCTTTTCCGCCGTTCTGACAACTGACCTCAAACGCTTCAACGGCGGCCTGTTCAAGGAGGCCGACGCACTGCCCCTGTCCGAGGTGCAACTGTCCCTGCTGATCGACGCCGCCACCCGCGATTGGCGCGAGGTGGAACCGGCGATTTTCGGCACCCTGCTGGAACGCGCACTGGACAAGCGGCAACGCCACAAGCTGGGCGCGCATTACACGCCGCGCGCCTATGTCGAACGCCTTGTGGTGCCCACCATCATCGACCCCTTGCGCAGCGATTGGCGCGACGTGCAGGCCGCCGCCGTTGCATTGGCGACACAGGGGCGCGAGGATGAAGCCCGCGACACCGTGCGCGCCTTCCACGCCCGCCTGTGCGAAATTCGCGTGCTGGACCCGGCTTGCGGCTCGGGCAATTTCCTTTACGTCGCCCTTGAACTGATGAAACGGCTCGAAGGCGAAGTGACCGCCCTGCTGGCCGATCTGGGGCAGGATCAGAACGCCCTGTCGCTGGCGGGCCATACCGTGGACCCGCACCAGTTTCTGGGGATCGAGTTGAACCCGTGGGCCGCCGCCGTGGCCGAACTGGTGCTGTGGATCGGCTATCTGCAATGGCATTTCCGCACCCATGGTACCGCATCCCCCGCCGAACCCGTGCTGCGCGATTTCAAGAATATCGAAAACCGCGATGCGGTGCTGACATGGGCGGGAACCAAGGCGCGGCTGGACGATGCGGGCCAGCCCGTCACCCGCTGGGATGGCGTGACCACCATCACCCACCCCGTTACGGGCGACCTCGTGCCAGACCCGCAAGCCCGCACCGCACTGCTGGATTACCTGAAACCCGCCCCCGCGAAATGGCCCGAGGCTGAATTCATCGTGGGCAATCCGCCTTTTATCGGGGCAAGCCGGATGCGCGATGCGCTGGGCGATGGTTATGCCGAGGCGCTGTGGGCCGCCTATCCCCGTATGCCGCAAAGCGCGGATTTTGTCATGTTCTGGTGGGAAAAGGCGGCGCTGGCGGCACGCGGCTGGAAACCTGCCACCGCAAAGGCCCGCGCCAAGGGCACCCGGCGTTTTGGCTTTATCACCACCAATTCCCTGCGCCAGACCTTTAACCGCAAGGTGCTGGAACCCCATCTGTCAGACCCGAAAACCCCGCTGTCGCTGATCTATGCCATCCCTGACCATCCCTGGGTCGATGCAGGCGACGGGGCCGCCGTACGCATTGCGTTGACAGTGGCAAAGGCGGGCCGCGCCACCGGGCGACTGCTGACCGTAACCGATGAAAAGAAGGGCGAAGCCGAGGGGCGGCTCGTGACGTTTGCAATCGAGAAGGGCAAGATTTTTGCTGATCTGCGGATCGGGGCGGATGTGGCTGGGGCTGTACTTTTGAGAGCGAATGAACGTATTGCTTATCGCGGGGTGCAACTTATCGGTGCGGGATTCATACTAACCCCTGCCCAAGCCCGCACCTTGGGTCTGGGCACAGTGCCGGGGTTAGAGAACCACATTCGGGAATACCGAAACGGACGCGACCTGACTGCCAACCCTCGCGGCGTAATGGTAATCGACCTGTTCGGCATGACCGAGGCCGAGGTGCGCAACCGCTTCCCCGCTGTTTATCAGCATGTGTTGGATAATGTGAAACCCGAACGCGAGCAGAACAATCGAGAAAGCTACGCGAGAAACTGGTGGGTTCACGGCGAACCACGCAAAGATTTGCGGCCTGCTTTGAAGGGTTTACCTCGTTACGCCGCGACCGTCGAAACGGCAAAGCACAGAATTTTTAACCTGCTGGATTGGGATGTTCTTCCTGACAACAAACTTGTCGTTATTGCTTTGGATGATGCTTGGCACTTTACCGCAGTCTCGTCGCGTATTCATTGGGTTTGGGCAATAGCAAATGCCGCAAAGATTGGGATGTATGAGGGCGATGCCGTTTATCCTAAGGGGCAATGCTTCGACCGCTTTCCGTTCCCAGACCCCACCGAGGCGCAGAAAACCCACCTGCGCAGCCTTGGCGAACAACTTGACGCCCACCGCAAGGCGCAACAGGCCGCCCACCCCAAACTGACCCTGACCGCCATGTATAACGTGCTGGAAAAGCTGCGCGCCGGGCAGCGGATCGAAGGCAAGGATAAAGAAATCTATGACCAAGGCCTGATCGGCATCCTGCGCGACTTACACGATCAAATTGATACGGCGGTGGCGCAGGCCTACGGCTGGCCCGCCACCCTGACCGACGATGAAATCCTGCACCATCTGGTGGACCTGAACCGCGAAAGGGCAGCCGAGGAAGCACGCGGCCAAATCCGCTGGCTGCGCCCCGAATACCAAAACCCCGCAGGCCATGCCGCCGTGGTAAAGGGCGTCCAATCCACAATGGACATTGGCCCCACCGTGACCACCGCCAAGGCCCCATGGCCCAAAACCCTGCCCGAACAAATCGCCGCCGTGCGCGCCACCCTGTCCGACCTTGGCACCGCCACCCCCGAACAAGTGGCCCGCACCTTCCAACGGGGCCGCGCCGGATCGGTGCAACCCCTGTTGGAAAGCCTTGCCGCCCTTGGCCAAGCCCGCATCATCGAAGGCGGGCGCTTTGCCGCCTGACATGCCATAGCGCCCAGCGCACAGATATGTTATACTATAACACATGAGGTGCGCGATGCTAGGTAAACGATTGGCAAGACTGGAAGCAAAGCGCCCAGCGCTGGGCGTATCCCCGCCCCTTGATCTGATAGGGCTCGCCCCTGATGTGGTGGCGCGCGTAATGCAAGCCAAAGCGGATGGCACCTTTCCGCGTGGCCTTTGCGACGCTGATCTGGAAGCGCTGGTGGCTTTGGCGGATGAACAGGGGGTGATATGACCCGTAAAAGCGGACGCAATACGGATGGCACCTTTGGCCCCGGCAACCCCGGCAAGCCCAAGGGCACGCGCCACAAGGCGACACAGGCGGCGCTGGCCCTGCTGGACGGCGAAGCCGAAGCGCTGACCCGGCAAGCCGTGACATTGGCCCTGGGGGGCGACACGACCGCCTTGCGCCTATGCCTTGAACGCATCGCCCCGCCCCGGCGCGACGCCCCGGTGACCTTCGACCTGCCCCCGATGGAAACCGCCCGCGACGCTGCAAAGGCCGCTGGTGCGGTGCTGGGCGCGGTGGCCGATGGCGACCTGACACCAACCGAAGGCGCGCATATCATGGCGCTGGTGGAAACCTACCGGCGGACGCTCGAAACAACCGAACTGGAAGCACGCTTGGCGGCGCTGGAAGCGGTGCGGACATGACACGTCAGGCACGAATTGCGAAACTGGAAGCCAAGCATGGCGGCGCTGATACTGGCCCTACCGTGATTTTCCTTTGCGACGCCACAACGGGCGAACCGGGCGCGGGAATCATTCTGGGGCACGGAACTTTTGTGCGGCATGCCAGGGAAACGGTGCTGGGCTTCAAGCAACGCATCGCTGGCCTAATCCGTGAGGTATAGAAGGGCTGGGCAGCATTACAGCCGTGGTGGAGCGGGCGTTATTGGGGTCTCCTAATTGGGCTAGAAGCGCGCCGATGATCCACGGGCCAGAAGGTTGCATTCCATTTGTGCGGCTGGCGTGTCCCAAAAAACAATCGGCTCACGTCCGGCTGCGGCATTCACAACTACTGGCGAAAACCCTGTCATACCGCCAAAAGCGTTCTCAGCGTTCACGTCAACGCAAGTGGCAGTTTCCCCGTTCGACAAGGTGTAGCTCCGAAAGTTGCGCGTGGTAACACTTGCGGGGTTTCGTGCAGTGTTTTGCACGGCGGTGCGAACGGCAGTTTCCTGGGAGCGCGTCGGCACCGCCGTCACAGACGATACGCAGGACGCCAGCGCTAAACATAAGACGGGAAACATAAAGGCTTTCATCGAATACTCCTTGGTGACCAATTTATTTTATAAAGCGACGGCGAAGGGGTCAACAGTTGTCTAAATTGGTAGCCGCAAAACACGGCGCGGGCAACGGCTGGCGTATCAGGTGCAATTTACCTTCCCGACAATGGCCATGACGCATTGGCGACCGGCAAGGCCCCGGGATGGGTGAAAGGTGAATCGGTCCTGCGGGCTCTTCATGAAAAGCACGCCGGTACCGACTATAAAAAAGGCCGTAAGCGCGGGGCATAGGGTGTATAATTAGGGGGATACGCTTAAACCTAGCGTCGCGTTTATCTATATAATTCAACCACTTACAAGAATTATATGGTGCCCCCACACCGGCACCAAATCCGAGTTCCTCAGCCAGCCGCACACGCTCAAGATGGCGCGTCATCGTCGGCACGGGGCTGCTGGCATAGCTTTCTATCGGCGCGACAA
>Ga0208648_1003071_pt1 | contig 10847 bp, 8 predicted proteins | sample AntAceMetag02UKL_FD_184772 | JGI IMG/M metagenome (GOLD analysis project Ga0208648, IMG submission 184772) | Saline lake microbial communities from Ace Lake, Antarctica - Antarctic Ace Lake Metagenome 02UKL (SPAdes) (version 2) | ecosystem: Environmental > Aquatic > Non-marine Saline and Alkaline...
ACGATTATTATGATGTGAAAAACCAGATAGATACACCGTTATCCCCGACGGTTCAGTATCGGCCCCACCCCTTGCTGGAACACGCCGTGGGGCTTAGACAAGTGCTTTTTTTTTCTCTGCTCCTGTATGCTTTGGGCATCACCATCGGATGGTATCTGACCGCCACACGCGGCTGGCCGATTTTGCTAATCGGGGTCATCGGGGTCCTGACAGCCATCTCTTATACCGCGCCCCCACTCAACCTCAAATACCATGCCCTGGGGGAACCCACGGTGTTTCTGTTATGGGGCCCTCTGGCCATGTTAGGGGCCCATTACGTTCAGACCCAAGATTTTGATCCCGCCATTGTGCTCATATCACTCCCTTTTGGAATTCTGGTGGGGCTTGTGCTGTTGGCCAACAACATTCGGGATATGGCATTTGACAAAAAGCAGGGCATCAAAACCCTGCCCATTCTATTGGGAAGTTACAGGGGTCGGCTGGTCTATGGGGGCCTCATTTTCCTGGCTTTTTTCGGTGTCGTGATCATGAGCCTCCTGGGCCCTTTGACCCTTTGGTCCCTGCTGGTTCTTCTGGCCCTTCCTCTCGTAAGACCTGTTTTTCGCATTGTATCCGGGGACTGCCCGTTGGACGCGGACGCCCGCACCGCCAAGCTGGATACGGCATTCGGGGTCCTTCTCCTGATTTCCATTCTTCTGGAGAGATGTTTCAGATGAACAAAAAAAGGGTGGATCTGCGCCCGCTGATAGGGTGTGTGGCCATCGCAACCGTCTGCTGGTTTTTCGCCTTTTTTGTGCCCTATGGCAATTTCTGGATCAAAATCAGCCTGTCGGCCCTATGCCTGGCCGTTCTTGCGGTGATCTTTGGGGGGTGGCCACTGCCGTTTAAGGATTTGACGGGTCGCGCAATTTTGTGGGGAATTTTGTCCGCCTTATGCCTTTATGGTATTTTTCTGGCGGGAAACGCCATTTCAAACATCCTTTTCCCTTTTTCCGAAAACCAGGTGGACGCTATTTACGCCAAAGGCGACAACACCCCCGGATGGGCCATCTGCCTGCTGTTGCTTTTTATTACCAGCCCATCAGAGGAGATTTTCTGGCGGGGATTCCTTCAACGCCGTTTGGGCCTCCATATGGGGGATTTCAAAGGTTGGATCGTCGGTGCCGTTCTTTACGCAGCCGTGCATATCTCTTCTTTCAATTTCATGCTCGTGGGTGCGGCAGGTGTTGCCGGCCTGTTCTGGGGGTTCATGTACTGGCGATTGGGAACCCTATGGCCCGTGGTGATTTCCCACGCTGTCTGGACCTGCCTCGCTTTCGTGGTGGCTCCCATACGTTAAGGTTTTGATGACAAAAGCGTCATGGTGATGAAGAAACCGTGCTGCGACAGGTTTTTTCGCGGACGGTTCCGCCACAGGCCTGAACACATCTCTCTACAATGGCTAACCCTAGGCCCACGCCCCCGCTTTTGCGGTTCCGTACGGTCTCCGGCCGGTAAAAGGGTTCGAACAGGTGAAGGGCGATGACAATAAAATGAAACTCGAAAACAACCTTTTGACAGCAGGTCAGCATAAGAATTGGGGTCATGTCTAGCCCCCCTGTGGTCTAACGTTTAAAAGCTATCATTTGATCCTGCATACGTTCGATTGGCGTTAAGATCATTCCTGACAGTCATTGTCTATTTGGGTAAATTTCATTTCTTGACCACGGCAGTTTTGATCTTGTAGCCTTGAATATATGAAGGCTTTTCAGATACCACCTTCATGCTCGAACTCATTTCCCTGAAGTGGAAAACCAGCAAATTGACCGAGCCCAATATGTTGTGGCCGAAGAAATTATCAGAATTGCTTGAAAACCGAAAGGTCCGTTTGACTAAGTAAGGCTTACTACCATTTTTTGATGGTGGTGATTTTTTGGATATCCAAATGAAATCAAAGATGCCATGGCGTGAAATGCGGGCACACATTTCATGATCTTTAAACTCTCCAAAATCGAATATATTAACAGATTTTTTACGTGCTGAAATCATTCTATATTGTCAAGATATTCCCAGAAAAATGTGAAGGATACATCTTCCAGCCTTGCATGAAATTGGCGGATGTGCCATGCTGGGTTAATGCACGAAAGTGCGCGTTTAGAGAACCACCGAAACCTAAGAGATTGCACATGTATTCTGGAATCCATCTGTTTTGAAGGGTTTGGGGTTAATCTCCACCGGTTTTGGCCAATATGTGGTTGAAAAAAAATAATGTGACCTTTTGGCCTTTGTCGGTTTATATGAAGTGTTACGTAACTTAAAAACACTTTAAAAAGGAGGGAGAAATGAAGGCTATAAAACACTTAATTACTCTGGGTGTGTTTCTGACGGCTTTCTTGGTTTGTGGGATGGCTCTGGCGAATGATCTCTCAATCTTTGACTCTGTAAGCACTGACAGCGCGCTTGAGGTACCGAAGTTAACGGTCACCATTACTGGAAATCAGGTGACACTTTCATGGAACAAAGTGACTGGCGCGACCAATTACGTTGTGCATTACGCACAAAAACCTTATGATAATCCTGATACTATCAAAACAATTGATGTGGGCGATAAAACAACTGCGGCATACGAGCTTTCGCCGGGGTCCTCCTATCACGTCGCTGTGAAAGCATGTAAGAATTCAGGTTCTGACTGCAGCGATTATTCCAATATCCATGATGTCATCATTCCGCTTGTCTCCACCTTCAAAAACAGTTTGGGGCAGGAATTTAAGCTCATCCCCGCAGGGACGTTTACCATGGGGGGCAGCGGTTCTGACGAGACCCAGCACCAGGTAACCCTTACCCAGCCTTTTTATATGCAGGCAACCGAAGTAACCAATGGTCAGTGGAAGGCAGTGACGGGAGACACCCCTTTCATATTTTTGGGTTCAACCTTTCCCGTCGAGGATGTGTCATGGAATGACGTGCAGTCATTCATCACTAAAATGAATCTCAGGGGAGAGGGGACATACAGTCTGCCGACGGAGGCACAGTGGGAGTATGCAGCCCGAGCGGGGAGTACGACTGCGTTTTACAATGGGGGGATAACAGAGTGGGAGTGCGGATATGATCCTAATTTGGATGCAATAGGGTGGTACTGTTATAATTCACCTGATCCCCATGACTATCATACCAAAACCCATCCGGTTGGGCAGAAAGCGCCCAATGCTTGGGGGCTTTCTGACATGTCTGGGAACGTAGGTGAGTGGTGTCAGGACTGGTATGGCAGCTACCCATCAAGCGCAGTTACCGACCCTACTGGACCGCTTTCGGGCACGGACCGGGTGTTACGGGGCGGCTCCTGGCCCAAGTACGCCGGTGACTGTCGGTCGGCGAGTCGCAGCTACTTCATGCCAATGCTCCCTTACTACGCTATCGGCTTCCGAATGGTGAGGCTGCCTTAGCATCGCTTGTCTCTTTTATACTTTTACCCTTTGCAAGGAGCGGAGGTACGCAGAAAAAACGCTGAAACCGGCAATGGCCGCGAAGCCCTGCCAGTATACCGGAACAGCAAACGAAAAAGGCACCGAAGTTGCTGAAAAGCAACAATTGTGTTTGAATCTTGGCAAAATCTCGGATGCAAGGTTTCCTATATTAGCCATCTGTTTGAAATTCCAGGCAAAAAGGGAAGGCTAGATATCCCAGTCTTGCATAAAATTAACCGATGTGCGATGCTGGGCTAATGCACGTATGTTTCATCTGAAGACACTTTCAAATATCAGGAATCCTGACCGATTTTGCCAGTTTTTTCTTGACAAAAGGCAGCTTTTGCCCTTACATCAATTCCAGGTATTCTTTTGTAGGTATTCCCACCAACCATTCAACCTCTATCCAGGAGGTTCCTCATGAGAAAACACTCCGAATTGTATATGCCCTGCTCCTAACGGACATCGTTTGCCTGTTGGGAGCCCAAATCTTCCCTTATAGAAAGCCAAATCCATCTTGTGATAGGGACGGGAAAGCACGAGTCTAAGATTCCCTAAAAGAGCAACCAGTATAGGAGCCCGGCCCAATGTACGGAAACACGGTCTGGGATAATGGAACAATGGGTCGTGGTAAATCGGTTGAAGTTTGAAAAATATGGAATCAGGATGAAGGAAGGAGAAAAGAATTGAAAAAAGTTTTAATGGTCGCTTTTTTTCTCCTGCTGCCGGCTGTTTTTGCCATGCCCGTTGCGGCAGATGTCAAGCTGGGAGGGTTCATCTTTACGGACTTCTACTACCTGGACAGGGATAAGGAGAACGCCCAGTTCAGCCGGGTAGGAAATGGCACCAACTCCTATAATGTCACCACCATTCAATTGCCCAATATCAGCCGTCTCCATGGACGATGGACCAATGAGGACAATGTGGGCATGTATGTGGAAATCGGCATCGGCCAGAGATCAGGGGATGTCAACCAAAACACCAGCGACGGTGTTGAACTGAGGTACGCCTATGGATGGTGGGATGTAAACGACTGGTTCCAGGTTCAGGCCGGAAAGACAACCACGCCCCTTTCCCCCTTGAACCCATCCCAACTCCTGGGAACCCGTTCCGGGAGCCTCAATATTATCGGCGTGGGGTATGGCAATTACTATTCGGGTCGGTTCCCCCAGGTGAGGGGGACTTTCCAGTTCTGCAAAAATGCCAGACTGGCCATCGCCCTGGTGGACCCTAACGGATACGCCCGGTATGTGGGGGAATACGGCCCTTGGGCGAAATGGCTCATCGATGTGCAGAACAACACGAAGGTTCCCAGGATCGATATGGGGCTTCCCATCTATGTGGGGCCCGTGAGCATCTATCCGAGTTTTATGTATTAGCACAGGACCGTTGATATCCCTGACAACCCGGGAGTGGGGAACAAGTTGGACAGCTATATCGGTTCTCTGGGCTTCAAGGTGGGATTTGGCCCGTTTACGTTCAGCGGTGAAGGGAACTGGGGGGAAAACGGGGCAATACGAGGGGGGTTGAAAGTGGCAACAGCATGCCGGCTTTGCTTTCTAATGCCACACTCGACACTACAACCAATAAGATCAACAACGCCGAGACCTACAGCTTCTGGTTGGATGCGTCCTACCGATTCGGCCCCATCACCCCGCATCTGATCTACGGCCAGATGAAAACCAAGAACGAGTTTCAGGGCGCTGAGATTGATGCCAAGAGCCGGATGTGGGGGGTGAGCGTCCCCATTGATCTGGCCAAGGGATTCAAGATCAGGCCCGAGTTCATGTGGTATGACGATGGAGACCTCTGCATCCAGGGGGCAGAGCCCTTTGGTCTGGGAAAATACGCTATTTATGGGGTTCAGTTTCAGGTGACCTTTTAGTTCGATTTGCTGAGTCGGAACAACAGACATAGCCAATGGTTTCATCCGTAAATCAGGAGGAGGTAAAGATGAAAATTAGAATGACTTTCATGATGATTATGCTTGTTTTTTCAGGGCTGCTCACAAATGTCTATGGCGAAAGCTATCAAAGGTGGACCGAAGTGCCGGGCCGCGTTTTGACCTCAAATGACTTCTTGGCAGACCCGGCCCTGGTGGCCCACAATGACGATCTAATTCTGATCTTTCTGGATGCCGCCGAAATCCCAGAGGTGTCCATCCCCTATGAAAACTCACAGACCCACACCCGGACCATTTGCTGGGATCAGGAGGATTCCTCCCACACAGCCACCCTGGTTGACGAGTCCGGAAATCCGGTATTCACCCTGGGTCCCGGGGAGTGCGTGTCCCCCACCATTGAGGCCGGGTTTTACACCCTTAGGTTCACCCACGACAGTACCAGTGAACCGGCAACTTTTGTTCTGCAGCCAACCTCTGGTGAAGGGGGTGGGGCTGAAACAGGAGTTTCCCCTAACTATAGCCAAGAAGATATGAACCGGCTCAAAAAAACCAACCAATGCCCGTGTTGTTACTTGCCCGGGGCGAATCTGAGCGGGGCGATTCTGGATGGGGCGATTCTGCGCTGGGCGGATCTGACCGGGGCGGATCTGACACGGGCGAGGCTGTACATGGCGAGGCTGCACTGGGCGGATCTGATCGGGGCGGATCTGCGCGGGGCGAAGTTTTACCAATCGGATTTTACCGGGGCGGATCTGAGCTATTCTGATCTGAAGAATGCGGATCTGAGCGGAGCGATTCTGATCGGGGCGGATCTGCGCAAGGCGGATCTGAGCTATGCGTTTATGACCGGGTCGGATCTGGCCCATGCGGATCTGCGCGGGGCGGATCTGAGCAGGTCGTATCTGATCGGGGCAAATCTCACCGGGGCGGATCTGACCGATGCTAAATGGGTAGACGGCAGTCAATGCGGATCCGGGTCTATTGGTATGTGCGCCCCTATCCGAACAAATTAATCTATTCGATTCCGCATAGTCTCTTGTCTCCTGAGTATCATGCCCTCCCGAGGGGCACCTGCTCTTTGCCGTCCTCAAGGGATTATGGGGCGTCATAAAGGGCACGGGAGGTCGATTACACTTGCACAATCCCGGCCTCCTTAAAAGTGATATCGGTTCGACGCACGATCCTGACCTGACATGAGCGAGAAGGACCTCTTAGAGGCGGTTGAGAAACTCCGGCCGGGAGCAAAGTTCGTGTTTATGCCGTGATATACGGTGGTGAAGTTCCAGGCCGAAGATTACCTACATCATAGTTGCGTCAAGTAATTTTTTTCCCACAGAACAATACCTCTGGCAGCCTTCCGTTGTGGGGGAGTAATTAATATGGGTCAGGTCTCAACAAGATAAGGGCTCAGAAATGACCTGGGACATCGAATTCTCTCCACGCCGAAATTCAATGATAATTATCCTATTCTTGTATCTGGACCGCTCTAAATATTTCAAGAATGCTGAAGGTAAGTACAACTAAAGAGGGTGTTTTTACTGTTCTCCTTTTTGATGGGGCCATACAAGATATAGTGGTGATTGTATTTTGAAAGAAACCTGATATATCTCCAACATACATCAGGTGGCTAACGGGTCGGGACAGGTGACATATGAGCTCATTATACCCGTTGTATGTATTTTGAAACGGCCTCCATACGTGTCCAAAAGACCCCAACATCTTGTGGTCGCGATTTTAATGGACTATCACCACATGATGTTGACTTTTCTATATTAAACACTCTTCTGATATTTCAGGAACAAAGTGAAGAATTGATTTACCGGCCTTACATAAATCGGCTGTCCTGGAATTGCAAAGTGCGATACGGATGTGTGAAATTGAGATATCCACGCGAACTGCCGGAATAAGCCTCAGCTTACATCCGATAACTGTCAGATCAAATCTCGGTAACTACATCCAACGGGATATGAGGAAGGATCGATGCTGTAATCTATTGGGTGATTTCGTCCTACAACTGGAAGCAGTTTGTTTTTCATCTGGTCATATGCGGGCCCCGAGATGCTGATGCCGCTACTGTCCACCAGGTCATCTATCCGGGCGGCATGTTGATCTCGTCATCGGAAATCTTATGCCCCTGTTGAATCACATCGCCCAGATTGACGCCGATTCGGAATTCCATTCAGCGGTTTTTCGGGGATCCACATTTTCCCCTTTGAGGCCTCCTGAATTTTTACCGCACACGCCACGACATCGACCGCCTGAGGTTTTACACCGCAGGTGATACGATTGCGTTTGCAGGTCACTTTGGGGACACGGTGATGGTCGTCCGTGAACAGCAAAATAATCGGGTGGTCCTGGGTCCTGAGACCATCCTTGAAAGTGGGAAATACAATCTTTCAGGAAGTGCTGCAACGGTTTCTGATGCTTTCCGGAGACAATTCATCCTGTTTTTTCTTCATTTGCAGCACGACAATGGCAGTCACCACCATGGCACCCCCTGCAATCTGCAGAGGTTGGAGGGATTCACCTAAAAAAAAGTAGGCAAACAGGCCTGCGGAGATCGGTTCCAGGGTTGCCGTAATGGATGCCCGTGTGGAACGGACATAGTTTACCCCCACGAAAAAGAGGCCAAAAGGGAGAACGGTTCCCACAATGGAAACGTAGAAAATCCAACCCCATTGGGCGGCCGTGAAGTCGGCCCTGAAATACTGGAATGGGGGATACAACGTGTGCCAGGTGATCGTTGCGAAGAGGAAGGCATAAAAAAGGACGGTCAAGGGGGAATAGCGGTGCATGCCCCTTTCACCGACGAGGGTATATATCGCGAAACACAAGGCCGATGAGAGGCCTGCGAAAATTCCCATCTGATTCATTTTCAACAGGTGGAGACTGTACCCTCCCACAACGAGGTAGCAACCTCCCAGAGACAGGATCAGTGCAGCGAATTTGGTGGGCGTAAGGCGTTCCTTCCAGAAACAGATGGAAAAAAAAGCCACCATGATGGGAGCAAGATACTGGAGAAAAATGGCGGCGGCCACCTGGATTTTGCTGATGGCGTAAAAATAGGTCACCTGGACCAGGGCCATCACCACGCCCCCCAGAAGGAAAAAATACCAGAGATCCCTGGGCCGAATTTTAAAAAGATGCCGGAACCAGATTCCAAAAACAATGGTCAAGAGCACGGTGGAAACCGTCACCCGGATCTGTACCAGCTCAAAGGGGGTCATGCCGCCGGTGAAGAGGGCCTTCCCCGCTGTGCCGGAGGAAGCCCACATGACAGCTGCCGCCGCAACACAAAGATACCCTTTCATGGAATGAGACGTCTCAGGATTTTTCATGCAAGTGTCGGTTTACTTTTGAACGAGGATTAAGGGTTGAAATTATGTGGGTTTAGCGTTACGCTTCGGTTCATCTTTCCAGACGCGAATTCTTCCAGATCCAAAGCGATATGGTCAAATCCGATGGTACGAAATTTTTTGATAACCTCTTCACGAATCACATCATTCAGAATCAAACGGCGTTCCGGGGTGCCTACTTCGATACGGGCCACAGTGCCGTGATGTCTCACCCGCAGCATCTTTAACCCTTTGCTCAGAAGAAATTCTTCCGCTGTTTCAATCATCTTCAGCTTTTTTTCGGTGATGGCGCTGCCATAGGGAAGCCTGCTGGCCAGACACGCCATGGACGGTTTGTTCCATTGGGGCAGCCCCATCTCTTTTGACAGCAGGCGAATCTCTGTTTTGCTCAGGTTTCCATCTATCAGAGGGGCTTTGATGCCCGCTTCCACAGCGGCCTGAAGTCCCGGACGATAATCTTCCAAATCATCCACATTGGCGCCGTGGACCACGTGATGGATGCCTTTTTCACGCGCAATTTTCTGAAAGGTTTTGCACAGGGCTTTTTTGCAATGGTAGCATCTGTCCGGACCGTTGGCCAGAAATTCCGGAAGATCTGTTTCATGGGAAGAAAAGAGCACGTGTGGTATGTCTCTGTCACGCACGAATGTTATGGCTTCGATCCGTTCTCGAGTGGGGTGAAGGGGTGAAACTGCTGTAGCGGCCACCACTTTTTCCCCCAGAACTTCATGGGCAACTGCGAGAAGAAATGCACTGTCCACCCCCCCTGAAAATGCCACCAGCAGGGACTTCATCTTTTTCAGTTCAACTGTGAGGCGTTCTTTTTTATCCCTGACGGTTAATTTGTCCCTTATGTCGCCGTTGGTGGTATCCGGCGAACCAGGGGATTTCAGCTCAACACCCATTATGCTCTTAACCCCATCGATTTCCTTGATATGGTAGCAGCTATGAGAAAAAATGTGAAGTGAGAGTTTAAAGCGCAGGTTGATCATCGGAAAATTATGCTTGATTATGCACGGAAAAAAGTGCTACGTACCCGCTTAATATTTGTAGGGGATGTGTCCTTTTTAAAATTACGTGAGGCCCGGAGCTCTGAAACCGGGAGGCGGTCTTTATGAACAGAATCAGAATAGCGATTGCAGGCATTGGAAACTGCGCAAGCTCGCTAATACAGGGAATTGAATATTACAGGCACAGGCAAAAGGTCCACGCAGTAGGACTTATGCATTGGGAAATCGGTGGACACAAGCCCGGAGATATCGATGTTGTTGCCGCTTTTGATATCGACGAACGAAAGGTTGGTAAAGACGTTGCCGAGGCTATTTTCCAGCTGCCTAACTGCACAAGAACCATATGTGCGGATATTCCGAAAACAGGCAGAAAGGTAGAAATGGGCTGTGTCCTTGACGGTTACGCCGAACATATGGAAAAATATGACAAAAAGTACAGGTTTCTGGTCTCCGGTGAGAAGGAACCAACCCAGGAAAAGGTCGTTGCCATTCTCAATGAGTCCGGGGTCGACATGCTGATCAACTACCTTCCGGTGGGTTCTGAAAAGGCTACCAAGTTCTATGCTGAATGTGCACTGGCAGCTAAAGTCGGTTTTATCAACAGCATACCGGTGTTCATCGCCAGTAATCCTGATTGGGCCGGGCGCTTTGAAGAAAAGAATGTCCCGATTATCGGTGATGACATCAAATCACAGTTTGGTGCCACCATAACTCACCGGGTATTGACGAATCTGTTTAAAAAACGGGGTGTAAAGCTGGAGCGAACCTATCAGCTAAACACTGGCGGGAATACCGACTTTTTAAACATGCTCGACCGCAACCGGCTGGTATCAAAGAAAATTTCAAAAACCGAGTCTGTCCAGTCCCAGATGTTTGAAGACCGGATGGCCAGTGAGAACATCCACATAGGTCCCAGTGACTGGGTCCCCTGGCAGAAGGATAATAAGATCTGCTTTCTCCGCATGGAAGGGAAGCTGTTCGGCGATTCCCCGGTAAACCTTGAAATGCGCCTTTCAGTAGAGGATTCTCCGAATTCGAGTGGCGTGGTCATAGATGCAATCAGATGTTGCAGACTCGCCATAGACCGTGGCAAAGGAGGGGTGCTTTATTCACCATCTTCCTATTTCATGAAACA
>Ga0208648_1003072_pt1 | contig 10840 bp, 8 predicted proteins | sample AntAceMetag02UKL_FD_184772 | JGI IMG/M metagenome (GOLD analysis project Ga0208648, IMG submission 184772) | Saline lake microbial communities from Ace Lake, Antarctica - Antarctic Ace Lake Metagenome 02UKL (SPAdes) (version 2) | ecosystem: Environmental > Aquatic > Non-marine Saline and Alkaline...
GACGCGGAAAAGTCCGGTTTCAAAGACGGTCAGATGGTAAAGGTAACCACCGAGGCCGGTGAAGAAACCGTTGAACTCCAGGTTACAAACTCGACCAGACCGGGCTACATTATGATACCGCACGGGTTTGGTCTGGTGTTTCAGGGAAAAACATACGGGGCCAACGCCAACCGACTGGCCAAAAACACCCACCGGGACAGGATCGCGGGGACCCCCTATCACCGATATATTCGATGCAGGGTCGAGGCGGCCTGAATTGAAAATCTACATTTCCCCGCCCAGTTGGATCTTCCAAATGAACGTCCAACATCGAATGGTGAATGGGGTGGAGAAAAGAAGTAGTCCTTTACAATATTGATGAATTCGTAAAAAGTCAGAAATCACCTGTTTTCGTTATTCCCGCGAAAGCTGGAATCCAGGAATCCCGCGGGAATGACGGCCTTGGAGGCCTTTTACGGGTCTGTCAATATTTATCATTAATTCCTTTCATTCGATGTTGGACGTTGGACGTTCGATGTTGGACGTTCATCGGTCAAAAAACGGCACACCCATGATCGAATTCAAACGCTCGGTTTGCCCCCACGACTGTCCCGACACCTGTGGTCTCCTTGTAGGGGTGGAAGATGGCCGCGTGCTCTCGGTCAAAGGAGATCCAGAACACCCTTTCACCCGTGGAGCCATCTGCGTGAAGGTCAGGCATTATCCTGAGCGTGTCTACTCACCACTACGGGTCCTGCATCCTTTAAAACGGATGGGCGCTAAGGGCACAGGGACGTTCGAGCGCATCACCTGGGATCAGGCCTTAGACGAAATTGTCCATCAGTACAGGCAAATCATCTCTGATTCAGGCGCTGAGGCAATACTGCCCTATTCCTATGCAGGGACTATGGGTGTTGTCCAGTTCCACGCAGGTCATCCTTTTTTTCACAAATTAGGGGCTTCCAAACTGTTACGAACCATCTGCAGTGCTGCCGCGGAGGCGGGTTTCGCTGCAAGCATGGGAAATATTCCCACCACGGATATCGAAACCAGCGTGAATTCAGACCTGATTATCATCTGGGGCAGCAACACCGTCGTCACCAATATGCATGCATGGCCCTTTTTCTTAGAGGCCCGTCGGCGAGGCGCCTCCATCGTGGTCATAGATCCCTACAAGAATCGTACGGCGAGAGAGGCAGACCGGCATCTGCAGCTTAAACCCGGCACAGACGCGGCTCTGGCCCTGGGCATGATGCACGTCATCATCAAAGAAGGTTTGATTGATAAGGAATTCATTGGCAGACACACGGTCGGTTTCGAGCAACTCGCCGAGCGGGTGGACGACTATCACCTCCCCCGCGTTGAAAATATCACGGGCGTCCCCGCTGCTGAAATAGAGTGGCTGGCACGGGAATACGGGCGGGCGAATACCCCGTACATACGTACAGGCTGGGGCCCGTCCCGCCATCTCAAAGGCGGCATGGCCATGAGAACCATTGCCTTGCTGCCAGGACTGGTCGGAGCCACTCACAAAAGGGGTGGGGGTATCACCAGATCCACCTCTGCGGCTTATGCATTCAATATGAACTCTGTTATACGTGAAGATCTAACTCCCTCAGAGGTAAGGAGCATTAATATGGTGCAGTTGGGCCAGGCCCTGACCGGGTGTGATGACCCGCCGGTAAAGGCCCTCCATGTCTACCACAGCAACCCGGCAGTGGTGGCTCCCGATTCAGCGCGTGTTCTCGCTGGTCTTGAGCGTGAGGATTTATTCGTAGTGGTACACGAACATCTGATGACCGAAACAGCAATGTATGCCGATATTATTCTACCCTCGACCACATTTCTCGAATCCACGGATCTGTATAGAAGCTACGGACATTACTATCTTCAGATGGCGCGCCCTGTTATTGAACCTATGGGTGAAACTCGCTCAACCCTAACTATTTTCAACGACCTGGCTACCCGGTTCAATTTCACTGAGGATTGTTTTTCCGAAACAGAGGATGAGCGTATCCGGAATCTCCTTGCATCGGGTTCTCCTTATCTCGAAGGCATTACACTGGATGACTTGCAGGAGGGCCGGCCTATTCGTCTCAATGTGCAGGAGGATGTATTTTCGAAAGGGTTTGGCACACCTTCCGCTAAGATCGAGTTCTACTCCCGGAGTATGGCCGACCAGGGGCTGGACCCGCTTCCTAACGGAGAACCAAGCACAGACGAGGAGGGAGAGGGCCGGTTTTATCTGCAACTGATAACTCCACCCCGGCGTCAGTTCCTAAACTCAACTTTTAGCGAAATCGAATATCTTCGCACACAGGCAGGTGAGCCCGAAATCATGATCCACCCTGAAGATGCCGCCCCACGAAGTGTAGAGGATAAAATGAGGGTGAGGGTTTTCAACGACCGCGGAGAGTGCCACCTCTCTGCTCGCTTGACAGAGGACACAGCACCCGGTGTGACAATCATAGAGGGTCTTTACTGGCCCCGTTTCATGCCAAACAACCGCGGGGTCAATCAGTTGACCAGCCAGCGTCTTACCGACATGGGACAGAGTTGCGCCTTCCACTGTAACCTGGTAGAAGTAGAGCCCTTAATCACGCCTCCTTGATAGTGCCCGTCCACGAATGAGAAAATTTGTTCGAGTTCAAGGAAGGCGATAATTGTAACCACAGGAATACATTGTAGTATTTTGAGGATTAAAATTTGAGCCTGACGCTGAAATCGAGCAAATTAGCCATTTGTGGATGAGCACTTGATAACCGCTCTCATAAAGGCGGGAAGATCATCCGGTTTTCTGCTGGTAATCAGTTTTCCGTCTACGACCACTTCTTCGTCAACCCAGTTTGCCCCTGCATGAATCAAATCGTCTCTGATTGCAGAAACCGACGTCACCTTGCGGCCTTCCAGTATCCGGGCTGATGCGAGCATCCAGCCTGCATGGCAGATCGCCGCCACCACTTTCTGTGCCTCAAATAGTTCTTTTACCAGTTTGACCATTCCTGGATAACGCCTCATGTGATCGGGCGCATATCCGCCCGGGATGATGATACCATCAAATTCCGAAACTGAAATCTGATCAGCATCGGCATCCGCCTTTGCCTCAGTCCCTGATTTACCGGAGTATGCCTCGGCGCTACCCGATCCCACCACTACCACTTGAGCCCCCGCCTCTTTGAGTCTGTAATAGGGGTACCAGAATTCGAGATCATTGAACATCTCTTCAATTAGGATAATGAATTTTTTCCCTTCTAATTCCATTTCTTCCTCCGATCCTATTATCTTTTAACGGTTTTTCCCAAAACTAACCCCCAATATTGATGAACTCGTAAAAAACCAGAAAACACCCGTTTTCGTCATTCCCGCGAAAGCGGGAATCCAGGAAACTAAACCACTTATGGACTCCCGCTCCCCAATCGGAGTCGAGGACAAGCTTCACGGGAGTGACGGTCTTGGAGACTTTTTACATGGACGTCAATATTAGATCAAAATCTACCTTTCTCTGATAGGTATTTTAGCATAGTATGGACACAAAACCAATAAAAAGTGCAAGGCATCCATTAAAACCTCAAAGCCCATTCGAACTAACAAAAAGGCAAATAGGGTCAGATCTTCCATTTTAACGATTATCAAAGCTCCAGGGCCAGGAGCATCTCGTATGATAATCCATTTATATTCGGTCAAAATATCCTTGACAAAGTACCATAATTTGGTACTATACAGCAAATGACAAAGGTGCGGTCTCAAGCATTCGCAAATGGTTGGAAAGCCACGGAGTTACACCATGAATATCATGACAGTTGAAGAGCGTAAGGCAAGAATAGAATACGATCCCGAAATTGATATGTTTCGGGGTAAAATACTTGGACTCAACGGGGGTGCTGATTTCTTTGGTAAAACGCCGGATGAATTGCGATTAGAGTTTAAAAAATCATTGAAGGTATTTCTTGATGTCTGCAAAGAAAAAGGTATCGAACCATATAAAAAATATTCAGGCAAATTCAACCTTCGCATTCCCACTGAATTGCACGCTGAAATAGCATCAAGGGCTTCAGCAGACGGCAAGAGCCTAAATCAATGGGTTGTTGAGACGTTGGATCAACTTGTTCATACCAATTAGAACCCTTGTATTTAACCAACGAAAGCTCCGGATCCTGGCCTTACACTTAGGCGAAACGCTTAAACATGAGCCAACCAGGGGTCACATACGCAGTGAAGGGGGGGGATCGTCCTTTCCTCATGGCAACGCCGGTAGGTGCGACTCAAGGTATTGGCATGATCTATATCAATAAATCAATACCCATCCCTAAGCCCACTCTTTTGCCTTTTCTCTGTATCCCTTTATTTGCCCTTGCTTCGTCAAAATAATGCTTGACATCATGGCATATTTGCCGCAATAATGCCGACCATGTTTACACGTGAGCTAAAAAAATCGGAAGCCTCAGCCTTTTTGCTCGGACCAAGAGGAACGGGTAAATCCACTTGGATCCAGAAAAACTATAAGGACCATACCGTTGTTTACGACCTCTTGAACACAACGGAGTTGATCCGTCTCAGCCGGGAACCATCCTTGCTCTATCATGAAACCGCTCATTTGTCCCCCGGCTCATGGGTTGTAATAGATGAAATTCAAAAAGTGCCTGCTTTGCTCAATGAGGTTCACAGGATCATTGAAGAGAAAAATATCAGATTTATTCTATCCGGATCGAGCGCACGAAAATTGAGAGAATCCGGAGTAAATTTGCTGGCCGGCAGAGCTCTTACTTACAACCTTTTCCCTTTGGTGTCCAAAGAGGTTGGCTTTGAACTTGACGTGAAAAAGCAGATCGCCTTTGGTATGCTTCCCAGTTCTTTTTTATCCGCAAACCCCAAAAAATACCTGCAGGCATACGCGGAAACATATTTAAAAGAAGAAATCAAGGAAGAGGCGCTGACCAGAAATTTCGGTAATTTTACCCGGTTCCTGGAAATAGCCGCCCGTCAAAACGGGCAGCTTACCAATACAACGGCCATTGCGAGAGATGCAGGTGTGGCGCGGCAAACCGTTCAGTGCTATTTTGATATTTTAATCGATACGCTGATCGGCTTTTGGCTTGATCCCTGGAAATTGAAAAGGGCCACCAAACAGGTGAGCCATCCGAAATTCTATTTTTTCGATTCCGGTGTAGTCAGAGCCTTGTCCGGCCGATTGCCTTATCCTGCCACGCCTGAAGAATCAGGGCCACTATTCGAATGCTTCATAATCAACGAAATAAGAGCGTACCTTCACTACACAGAGTTAGACTACCCCCTGCACTTCTGGAGGAGCCAGGGTGGCGTTGAAGTGGATATCCTGCTTGAAACCTCAACAGGTTATGTAGCCATTGAGCTGAAAAACGGCGCCAGGTGGGAGAAGAAATTCAACAGAGGGATGCACAGGTTATCAAAGGAATTAGGCAGAAACAAAGTTACCTGTTTCGGCGTCTTTATGGGTGAAAGGCAACTCACTATCGACAATGTTGCGATCTATCCAGCAATTGATTTTCTAAAATGTTTATGGAGTAACAGGATAATTGACGGATAAGGCGAGCTGATAAGACATCAGGAGGCAAATCATGGGTTTCACACTAAAAAACATTCTGCACAACAAGGCAAAAGCCCTTCTGCATCTTGAGACCGATCCCGGATTGGGGTGTACCGAACCTGCGGCAATCGGGCTCAGCGCTGCTGCGGCCATCGCGCTTTTAAAGGAGAAGACGATCGAATCGATTGAGGTAACCACCGATCTCAATATCTACAAAAACGCCATGGGGGTAATCATACCGGGCTCAAAAGGCCAAAGCGGCATCCCTTTGGCTGCAGCCCTGGGAGCAGTTACCGGAGATCCCAAAAACCGGCTTCAGATATTTTCGACCATTGACAAACAGGGGCTCGAAAAGGCTGAATCGCTGCTGAGGGCGGGAAAGGTTTCAGCAGAGATTAAAGAGGGCCAGGCAGGGCTTTATATCCGAACAGTAATCAAGGCAGGCGGCCATACGGTCGACGCTGTTATAACAGGTCGGCATGATCACATCGAATCGCTCAGGATTGATGGCGAGTCCCAGAAAGATCATCCCCTCCTGGCCGGTAAGGGGAGCGAAGATTCCAATGTGGATGATTTAAAGGAGTGGCTGACCTCCCTCTCTATTGGAGAGATCGTGGATCTGTTGGATGGTCTGGACAGGGATGACGTCGCTTATATCCAGAGGGGAATCGATCTCAACATGGAACTGGTTAAATACGGTCTCTCCCATGGCCCGGGTCTCGGCGTGGGCAAAACTCAACAGAGCCTGATACGCCAGGGCCTTCTCAAGAACGATATGGTGCTTGCGGGAGGGATCTTTGCTTCAGCAGGTATCGATTCCCGTATGGGTGGAGCCATGCTTCCGGCCATGACCCTCGCCGGAAGCGGTAATCAGGGAATTGCTGCAAGTACTCCCATTGTTGCTGCAACCGACTTTGCCACCCTCGAAGATAGTCTGCTTTTAATCAAATCGGTTGCCCTGAGCTATCTCCTGACCTGTTATATCAAGGCCCTTGCAGGCAGATTAGGCCCAATCTGTGGAAGCGGTGTGGCCGGAGGGGCCGGTGTGGCGGCGGGTGTAACCTACCTGTTGGGAGGCACGGTGGAAAAGATCGGGGGAGCCATAAAAAACCATATTGAGAATTTTGCCGCCATTATATGCGACGGGGCCAAGACCAGTTGCGCGCTTAAGGTCGGTGAGGCCGCATCTTCAGGGGTAAAAAGCGCCCTTATGGCCCTTCAAGGCACGGTAGTGAGACCGGTTGACGGCATCATCGATGAGAGCCCGGAGACTACCATGCGCAACCTCGGGAAACTGACGCGATCAGGTCTGAAAAGCATGGACCCGGCTATACTGGATATCATGCTGCACAAATGTCTATAGGATGGTTCTTGACAGGATAACAGGATTGATTGGATCTATTGCTTTCTCTGTTTCCTGACGAAACCGAGAAATGGCAATCCCGCTTTCAGCGGGAAAGAAAAACCAAAGAAGCCGATCGTATTATTGCCGACTGATAATGTCGTTTCTTCATTGTGTTTTTATTTACAAAAAATCCTGAGAATCCTGTAGATCCTGTCTAAACATAAGATAACAGCCATCTTTCCTTTACTTCCCAAAGAAGTCACCAAATCGCATCAGCACTGACATATCGCCTGAGACCTTGTATTTCTGCTCCATAAACATTTGCTGGCCATCACTCTTTTTGGTCGTAATGTCCATCCAGACTTCAAAGGGTGTGTCAATGGTCAGATCCGGATTATCGGCCGTTCCCACATCTGCTTCAAATTTCCCGTTTTTAATACTGAAATAACAGTTGCCCTCCACCTCCCCTGAAAAGAGGAACTGTATTTTTGCCTCCACATCCCCAGTCTTTTCCTTATTAAATGCCAATCCCATCAAAGCGACAAAGGTTTCAATGGAGTCAGGCCGTGGCACCATCTCTTTGCTTTCAAACTCTTTGGGCGTCACCCCCTCGTCAATACAGGTCTGCCAGAAAATATTGACAATTGGCGCCATGGTTTCAAAATCAGTAAAAGGATATTTGATCCGGGTCATGGTCTCTGAAGAAATCGCCATGGACTTAATTAGCTCCCGTCCCCCCTGCACCGTGGCGTCAAGTATGTCAGCCACTTTTTCCCCTCCATCCGATGGCCTCATACTCTCAGCCGCAGGCCGGTAAATTTCAGCCAACAGCCTGCCATGATAAAGGAAGTTCATATAGGATGAAAGCTGATCGAAAACCGATTCATCAGGAAAGCCCGCAACTGAAAGTGCAACCACAGGCGGTGTTTCATGCCGCATGGGGTGCCTTGTAACTCCGTTCCGGAGCTCAAAAAAAGGCTGGAGATCAGGCAAGGTCCGCTCGATAAAGACCTTCATTTCAGCGTTTACCGTAAAATGATAGAGTGGCGTTGCCAGGACAAGGAGATCCGCATCAAGGTATTTGGGGTAAATCTCATTGCTCATATCGTCCTTATGGATGCACTTGCCCGGGGTTTTTGTCCAGCAGGTAAAGCAGCCGATGCAGTTTTTGATACTCTTCTTGTGCAGATTTATGACCTCAACAGCGGCACCTGCATCCCTCATCCCCTCCACAAGATGATTCAGCATCAGCTCAGTCTTGCTCTGGCCCCCAATTCGAGCGCTTGAATTAATCGCTAATACTTTCATATGATCCCCCATAGCAGTCCCTCCCTCTGAACTTTTCCCTGTAATATTCTAATAATGGCGTGAGATCCCTTTCAGGAAACCTGACTCTTTTCAATCTCTCATTGATTTCCGCATCGCTCAATCTGACATTCAGACTCCTCTTTGGGATATCGATCTCGATGATATCCCCATCCTCTATGGCTCCAATCGGTCCCCCATTATAGGCCTCCATTTCAACGTGCCCGATGCAGGGGCCTGTAGTGGCGCCAGAGAACCTTCCATCGGTAATCAAGGCCACCCTTCTATAGCCCGCCCCCTTCAACGCGTCGGTAGGGGTCAACATCTCCGGCATTCCCGGCGCCCCGGCAGGACCCTGGAAGGGCAACACCACAACATCTCCCTCGTCTATCTCCTTTGCTTCAATCGCAGCAAGTAGATCCTTTTCTGTATAGAACACCCTTGCACGCCCTGAATGGACCTGCATCTCTTCTGATACAGCAGTTTGCTTTATGATTGCGCTATTTGCAATATTCCCTTTAAGCACTGCAATCCCTCCTTCAGCGTGAAAGGGATTCTCAAGAGGCCTGATAATATCATCATCTAACACATCTCCCCGCGCAGCAATTTGTGTTATCGATCCTCCGTTGACTGTTGGGGAATCCTTTATCTTATCTTTCAATCGGTTAAGAACCGCTGAAATGCCCCCTGCCCTGTCTATATCTGCCATCTCATAAGTCCCTGCAGGAATTATTGAGCATAGATTCGGCGTCTCATGCGAAATCTTGTCAAACTGATCCAGACCTATCTCTATCCCTGCCTCTTTTGCGATAGCCGGGATATGCAAAACCGCATTTGTTGAACCCCCCATGGCCATATCTACTCTGATGGCGTTTTCAAAGGCATTGGTTGTCATTATGCTCCTTGGCCTGACATCTTCCCTGATGAGGTCCACAATCCTTTTCCCCGATTCATAGGCCTCCTTTTTTTTGAGGGGATCGACGGCTAAAGTCGTTGCGCATTTTGTCACGGACATGCCCAACACCTCGGTGACAACCGACATTGTATTTGCCGTATAAAGACCGACACAAGATCCGGCCCCGCAGGTCATGGAGGGTAGACGACTCTCAGCCTCCTCCGCCGTCATCCTGCCCCCTTTGACCTGGCCAACAAGCCCGAATCCTTCAATGGGATGATGTTTATCCCCCCCCACAACATTTGCCTTCATAGGACCGCCTGTGAGAATCATAGCCGGCAGATTAAGACGGCCTGCCGCCATCAGCATGCCAGGCGTAATTTTGTCGCAGGCCGTTACACCGATCCAACCGTCCAAGGAATGTGACAGGACCATGATCTCAATATTGTCCGCAATATGGTCTCTGCTTGGAAGGCTCAACCTCATCTCCACAAACATGGCAATCCCATCACAAACACCGGGAACCCCCCATTCGAAAGGAACACCTCCAGCGTCTCGGATCCCTTTCTTTATCTCCCCTGTTAATTCATTCAGATGAATATGGCCCGGAATGATATTATTATAGCTGTTTGCCACACCGACAAATGGTTTATCCTGATCAAAATCTTCCTTTTTCAGGCCCGCAGACATTAGCAGCGCCCTGTGCGGAAGGGTCTCGATATCCTTCTTCAGTATGTCTGAACGCATGTTTAAGCTCTCCTCATGACAAAACTTGATGAATTCGTAAAAAGTCACTGACCTGTTTTTGTCATTCCCGCGAAAGCGGGAATCCAGGAAAATCATCCCGCCGCGACAGGACTGGACTCCCGCTTTCGCGGGAGTGACGGCCCTGGAGACTTTTTACTAAACCATAAGACTTGGAAACTATCATTTCCCACCGTCTTTGAGTCCTTCCTTGACGCCATCGCTTACGTCTTTGTAACCCTGCTTCGCACCTTCGCCAATATCTTTGACAACCTTTTCTGTGCCCCTTCCAACCTCAATGGCTCCCTCCTTAACATTTCTTCCCACTTCCTGAGACCCCTCCTTGAAAGCATTCCCAACCTCCTTGCCGCCTTGTTTTATACCGCTCCCAACGTCCTGCACACCCTTTTTCACGTCTCTTGTGGTCTCTGCAACACCTTCCTTTACACCGGTCGAATCTGCATTAACAAAACATGGCAACGAAAGAGCAACAAAAAGCATCACAATAAGAACCAAAAATACATTTTTCATAATTCCCTCCCATATTTATAGATTTGTAAAATTCCCAATAGAAATGCCATTCCCCTAACCCGGATAAACCGGTCTCTGGCTCGGAGAGAACCAAACAAAGATTTTACCACGAAACACACGAAGGGCACGAAAAATGAGTTCCTGATGGCCTTATGGTCTCTTCGTGTTCTTCGTGATCTTCGTGGTGAATAAAGTGCCCACTATGGTAATATGACAAATCTTGCGTAAACATGATTTGATTTAAATGAATAGGTACTAAGGCGAAGGCTTGCCCCACGAATTTAATCATAGTGCAACTTCCTGCTGATTTCCATATAAAATAATTGCGCCTTCAAATTACCCTCAAATACCTCCTTCAATTTCTCGGATATGGATTGAATGGAAACGCTCCTGGAAGATCCACCTAGTGAGGGATTACCCGTGGCTCCGCGGGAGATGGTAGTGGGATCTTAGCGGTTCAGGAATGCCGGTAGTTGGG
>Ga0208648_1003074_pt1 | contig 10821 bp, 12 predicted proteins | sample AntAceMetag02UKL_FD_184772 | JGI IMG/M metagenome (GOLD analysis project Ga0208648, IMG submission 184772) | Saline lake microbial communities from Ace Lake, Antarctica - Antarctic Ace Lake Metagenome 02UKL (SPAdes) (version 2) | ecosystem: Environmental > Aquatic > Non-marine Saline and...
TGTTAAATCTGCCCGCCCCGGTAGGTGTCTGTATATCATTATACATACTAACAACTGCCTCCAGCATCTGTGATATTGACACCTTTTAGGGCCATCTCTGCGGCGAATAGCTCTTTGCTCTTTTCCGTTGCTGTTTTTAAAATTTGTAGCAGAGCTTGTGATAAAAGATACCGGCTCACAAAATCACCTACTTCAGTAAAGCCCTCGAATCTTGCCTTGAGCTGATTCAATAACGCTTTGTTATCTTTCAAAAAATCTGTGATCAGCCACTGATTATCAAATAAATACTGCTCTAAATTGTCCATCAATTTCCCCCTTAGTTTGTTCCCACCAACTTCCCCGCCTGGAATTCGGAGAGCCATCCTGCAACCAGGCACACCTTCTGTCGTTCTTAAAGAATGTACATCACCACATATAACCCTATATATTTTTTTCTTATTTATTCTTTATGTATATTCTTTAATAACGGTTTAATCTCCAAAGACTTCTGCTTGGCCCAGGAACTCACAGAACTGTTGAGATAGTCGCCAGCTATAGGCGCCACTTGCACCTTCTTCCACTATATCCCTATTTAACGCCCCAACCACCATAAGGTCTTCGAGGTTTAATCTCGTGGTCGCGGTCGGCATGTTAATTGATTTTGAAATTTCTTTGGTTTTTTCCCAACCACCTTTAGAAGTAAATGCCCGCGCTTCCCACAGATATTTTAAAATCTTTAATCGCTGCGCCGGGATTAAATCTCTGCCAATTTTTTTGATAGTTTCGTAAATTTCAAGATCAATTGAGGATTTCCCGTTTACTATGGCAAGGCCAAAACCCACCTGCATCAACTGCTTTACGAGTCGTGGTGTTCCTTCCGGGACAGGTAAATATTTTATTTGCTGGTTTCTGTAGTCACGCTCCACAGGACACCGGGCATATGCACAGAAACAAGAAAGGGCAACGATCATATTGTTGGTTTCTTCGTTTTTCTCAAGTTTTGCATCTTTCAATCCGTCAAACTGATTTATGAATTTATGCACAGCCTCTCTTATTTCAGCCCTCATTTTATCTTCTTTGCCGACTATTTTTTGAGCCTGCAAGCCCATTTTTATCCCATCCATTTCTTCGGTTCGATATAATAGAAACCGTTCCCCCATTGAGCCTATAACAGAGTAATGGGAATCGTAAACCGGCGTGCATGCTGCGATTAATCCGACGCGACCAGTCCAATTAAAAATTTTACCAGTTCCAAAAGATTTTGAATACTGCCCGTCATATATTTCCCGGAATTGTGCTAAAATCTCTTGCCGGTTTTCGCTTCTCATGCTCAAAATGGTAGTAAGGTCTTTTAGAATAAGCATTTTGTCATTTAACTTTGGAAGCAAAGACGGTTCCGGGTTTTTCTTTGTGCTTATGCCTGAAACAAGCGTTGATGGTGTCAAGTTACTCAAGAAAAAAGCTTTTTGATGGCCTTCAAAAGACCTTAATAATTCCGTTTTTGTGTTACTCGGCGGCGCGATGAGAATCAGCCAAACAGGATCTGCTTTGAATTGGTTTGCGATATAAACAGCCATAATGACATCAACAACTCGATCATCTTCAATAAAAAACCACTCGTGAATTACTTTTTTCAGTTCAGTTAAAGGATATTTCAATCCGCTTGCTTTTGACATTTTTTGGCTCTCCGTTGTTATTAAATTCCTTCAACCATTCCAAGTAGTTAAAGTCGTCGCTCCACATCCTCTCTGCTTGCAACACTTCAAAATTCTTAAATTCCCGGCAAACCGCTTCCCGATCTTCTCTGCTCCCAAAATTTAAAAGATCCAGGTTATATTCCCACCATGGAAGCGGCTGTAAAATGTCCCCATACTTCTCAAAATCATCTATTGTTTTGATCGCTTTCACTGCCTTGTGAGTCGCATCGACCAATATAAACAGGGTATATTGAAGGTTAATTTCAAATTGTTTATCTGTTTCCGCTTTTTGTTTTTCTATCTTTCTTTTTTTAATGTCTTCCCGGATTTTAGGTGTTACCCTGCCCTGCTCGATTCCAAGATATTTGAGAGCATCCGGGAATGAGAAACCATACATCTTTTGAACAAAATCAATAACGTCACCGCTTGCCTGACACCCAAAACATTTAAAATGGTTATCCGAGAAGATATAAAAAGAGGGCGTTTTATCGTCATGAAAGGGGCAGCTTCCGACCATCCGGGACCCGCTGCGCCGAAGCTCAATTCCTGCTGCTTCGACTACTGAAACCAAATCGATATTTTGTTTAAGTTCTGCGATCATCCGGCGTCACCTTGTGGCTTTCAAAATATTCTACAACATCCTGGAAAGAATATCGGACAGCTTTGTTTAGCTTGATATAAGGCAAACCGCATCCTTTTGACCTGTGGTTTCGTAAAGTAGGAAGTGCTAAACCTGTAAGGACAGAGACTTCCTTCTCATTTAAATATTTAACTTTATTTTCCATTTATTCCCCCTAATAAAGAATTAGCTTTCTAACTATGTAAAAGGGAATTTAAGGACGGTTGCTTATTTTCTTGAGGTTGTTTTTGAAGCTGTTAAAGCATGAAGTGGTAGTGCTGTTCTTCTTAAGGTAGAAGTTTTTAGAGGTATTTTATCGCAGTTTTTCTCTTGAATTTCTTAAAACGTCCTGGTCAACAAAAGCCAAAACCTCTGGGCATAGAACCCGGCACGTGTCCCTGTCCGGGCAGGTGGCACAGGTTTTTTTTAATTCTTCTTGTTTGACCAACCAAATTTCTTTCCGGAGAATTTCGGGATCATATTTGCGGCATTGCGTAAGTTCATAAGCTCTGTAAAAGCTCTTTTTGGCGTTATCTTCTGTAAGATTTAAAATTTCGGCTATCTTTGAAAATGGCGTCCGCTTTTTTCTTAATTTCCAAACTTCTAAATGATTCCAAGCTTCCTTGCGTAGCCTGGAGTTATCCGGCGCCCATGTCTCAATCGATAGATAATCCCTGAATCGATAAGAATTATTTAGAAACTCCTCAAACTCGCGAAGTATTTGCTTTTTCTTTTTTCTCAAATCCACGGAATAGAATTTTTCGTAAGGCTTTACTTTTTTTAGTGTGTGCAACTCTCTCTCTGCCATACCTTCAAAAGGTAACTCATGGTTTACCTTTAATTGCATAACAGCATGGCTATAAAAGATTTTTTGCAAAAGATATTTTTCTCTGACTTCCTCAAGCTTGTTATCATTAAGCGGATCAAGTAATTTCAGGGTTTCATCATGACTTGGCCCGGCAACCGTATATCTTACGCCCGGCAAACCAAACTCCTCAAAACGGTAGGCCGGAAATGAAAAATCCCCCCCCTCAATAGATTTAATAAACTTTTTATAAAATGCCCGATACTCAAAATTTTCCTTAAGAAGCGCAAGCCGAAGACTGGCCGTATCAAGATCAAATTTAAAAACTTCATGTTTTATAGCATCTGGTGGGTATTCCATTATTTTAATTCCTTTTCAATTTTAACAATTTTATCTTTTTTTGGTTCCATTGCTGACTTTAAAATCTGCCCCGCAAGGTTAGAGGCATCTTTTAAGGTTTCATCCCGCAAATGTGCGTATCTTTGTGTCATACGTCCGTCTTTGTGCGTTAACAGTTTTTGAAGCACAAACATATCAACATCGCCGGAAGACGCCAGCATCGACGCAAAGACGTGCCTCAAGCCATGTAATGGCCGAAAGTCTTTGGGCAGTCCAGCTTTCTTCTTTATTTCATTAACAGGTTTTTTTATATCTTGCCGCTGTTTGCCACCACGTCCAGGAAATATAAAAGGGCTTTCGGTTTTAGGGTAATTATCTAACAGATTTCTTGTGATATCATTCAAGGGAATTTTTTGATCCTGGCCCCCTTTAGGGTCTCTTAAGGCAATAAAACCCCGCTCAGCGTCGACATCCTGCCATTTTAATTTAAGAAGCTCCCCCTTCCTCATACCTGTATATAATGCCATTTTCATTATAGTTCCTGCTTGTGGATGGGTATCTTTTTCAATAACCTCAAGAAGCCGCTTGATTTCATCATGTGTAAGATCTTCAATTTTTGTATTATTGACTTCTGGAAGTTTAATTTGAAATGGCAGGATTTTACAAAGATTTCTGGAAGTGCCAAATTTTATTATTCTAAGGAAAAGGCTAAGAACGTGTTTTTGTGTTTGCGGTGATTTGTTTTTAAGTTGTTTGTGGCGGAGTCGATCAACATCAAGCAGGATAATGTTTTTTGGTTCCTTGTCTCCAAAGTCCGGTTTTATATAGAGGTTAAACCTGCTCTCATCCGTTCTAAGGCTCTTTGAAAGAACTCTATCTGCAAAATATAGGTTCCAGAGTCGCAAAACAGTCCAGCTTTCTTTTTCTGCTTCCTTTAGCGCTCTGTCCCGATCTCTTTTATCTTTCCGGGATATCCGCTTACCCTCTATCCGTTCGCCTCTTATTGTGGCAGCTCTGGCCGGTGTCATATCATCAACAAAATGACGACCCACTTTTTCCTCATGGAATTTACCCTCTTTTTTAAAAACAATATAATAAACTTTTTCAATTCCTTTTTTTCCACGTCGTCTTACCTCACGATAAAAAACTCCAGGATAAGTTGTTTTAAATCTTTTCATTTTTCGCCCTTTCGGCTATAAAGAAAAAAATAAGCAATGGTGCCACAAAACAAGCCGGAGGTTGTTTTTTTGCCGTTTTTCCAACCGTTTTTCCAACCTTTAGGATATATATTAAGGTTTTTTAAAGTAATGTCAAGTAAAATGTCAACAAATAAATAGTGTGATATTAGTAAGATATTAACAGGGTTTAGTAAAGATAGGTAAAAAGAGGTAAATGCAACACTGTGGCCTGTCAAGCCGGAGGTCACGAGTTCAAGTCTCGCCACTCCCGCCATAATAAAATCAAGGGGTTACCGAGTTTATGGTAACCCTTTTTTTTATGGTTAAAAATCAAAGTCCAACCTTGTATTTCATTACACCTGTGAATTAAAAAATATAAGAAATTATGGAATCTGAAGAAAATTATCTCATAGAAGAAATAGAATGGATTAAGGAATCAGGAGAAATACCAGAAGTAGCCTTTTATGAAGCCCTTTCTTATCTTACCAAAAACATAAAAGGGCCGAAACTGAAACTCACTTCATCAGATATCAGTCTCCTGGAAGACGCAGTAATATATCGATATAAAACTATTATATTGCGCGACCTTAATTACAGCAGCATTAGTACTCCTGTGTTCCGGGGAATAAAAAGAGCTATAATAAATTATAAAAGATTAAAAAAATATCAAACACGGAAACATATAAAAAATCATAACTGGGAAAAAGAAATCAGCGGGCTTCTCATAGAATATATGGATCAGGAATGCCGGGATATATCTGAAAAAAGGTTTTACCGAACAATAAACTGCAGCCATAAAGAATTAGAGGAATTTGCAAAAGAAATTGGCGCAGATATTAATCAAGCATGTCTAGATATCTGCTTTAAACAGATTCCTTTAACTTTTGATGAGGTTTACAGGGTAACACTCATTATAAAACGACACGATTATCCATATAAGTTTCTTTTTGACAGAGGAAATTATTTTGAAATTGCAATATTTAATAAAAACAGGCACCAGTTCCCTGTTTCCTTAAAGATAAATATTGATGAAACAATAAAAAAACAGGATATACAGATAAAGGCGGATGCAGTTTACCGTTCGATACCCAAACCAGCACCCCCATGGGATATTCCATAAATCTATAAAATATTTATCCCCTGCCCTGCTAATCATTGACGTTCAACAGCAGAAAACAAATATAAATATGGAGGGTTTTTATGCGCGAAATCGATAAAACCAAACCGGTATTGGTTACAGGAGGTGCCGGCTACGTGGCTTCCTGGATAATCAAAATGCTGCTGGAACAGGGAATTATTGTTAATGCAACTGTCCGCGATCCCTCGAATTTTCAAAACATCGAACATCTTAAGGTTTTGGCAAAAGCATCTAACGGACAATTGAATTTGTTCAAATCAGATCTTTTGGATAACGGAAGTTTCAATGAACCAATGCAGGACTGCGAGCTGGTATTTCACACAGCCTCCCCTTTCTTTATAACCGGAATTAAAAATCCAGAAGAAGAATTGATTCAGCCAGCCAGGGAGGGAACAAGAAATGTGCTTGAATCGGCAAACAGAAATCCAGCGGTGAAACGCGTCGTCCTCACCAGCAGTGTTGCTGCGATTTATGGCGATAATATTGACATAGCGTCAGCTCCCGGAGGCATTTTTACTGAAAAAGAATGGAATTTAACAAGCACCGCTGAGCACCAGCCATACGCCCATTCAAAGACAATCGCAGAAAAGGAGGCCTGGGCTATAGCCAGGGAACAAAATCAATGGGATCTGCTTACAATTAACCCTGGATGGATTCTTGGCCCCTCTGTGTCAAAAAGAAAAGACTCTACAAGCATCAAAACAATGATTCAATTTGGCGACGGCACTTTCAAAACCGGGGTTCCGGAATTATATAATGCTATTGTTGATGTGCGTGATGTGGCATCTGCCCACATTAAGGCAGGATACACGCCGGACGCAAGCGGAAGGCATATTGTCGTAAGTGGAGAAGCAAGGCTTTTTGATATTGTAAATATCTTGCGGAAACAATTTGGAGATGATTATCCGTTCCCCCAAAAACAGGCCCCAAAATTCATGTTCTGGCTTATTGCTCCGATGATGGGCTACACTCGAAAATATGTTAGTAGAAATGTCGGAATTCCGATCAAATTTGACAACTCATACAGCAAGACAGACCTGAACATGTTATATGTCCCTGTAGAGCAAACAGTGAAAGAACATTTTCAACAGATACTCGATGATGGCTTGCTGAACAAAACCTGAGTCTAAGAAAAGGAAGACATCTGGGGCCATAGGGGACATGTTCATCGAGGAATCTCGATACTGTTTACTTAAAGAACAATAACCCTACTGGCAGCAATAATCCATGGTGTTTGAGATAGCGTGAATTGTAACCTTTGCTCCCGCTCGAATCACAAACTCACTTAATCCGATCTCATGGTCAGGATTTCCCCAATCATATGTATATCCCAATCTCGTCCATGGATAGCCATCTGCACCATATGACTTTTGTTTCATGTTATGAAACCACTGTCGATATTCCTTACTGACCGTGACAAACCGATCAGACTCAGGAAAGTCTAATTCTGCTTCATGGTCACTGACTTCAGGGTCAGGAGATGGACGGAATAGATCCTTTGGTAAAACCCACATTTCCACAAATTTTGTTTTTCCGTTCTCCGGAGGTAACCCCAATAGTTGTTCAAGCCTTAAAGAAACCTGTTTTGGCGTGATACGATGCTTACAACAAAACGTTTTTACTTCCGGAACAACCGTGACCCATACCTCACGCTGCAACTCCTCGGAACTGCCCACACGATCATCATATCCGTCCCATGATGTCCAGGTGACGACCAAAACACTGCCAGTGTCTTTCTGCCAACTCAGTGCATTATTGGATGGGATGATCGCCACAAGACTTCTATAAATTTCATGGGATTCGGCAACTTCCGCATCTTTGATCGCCCACGAATAGACCTGTCGAAGCTCCGTTGGTGACAGGGTCTGGGTCTGTGGGAGATGTGAACAGGATGATACGGTCTGCAACATGCACAATATCAAGATAATGTTTTTGAGAAAAAACCGTATGCTTCTCTTGCTCATGGAGATGCTCCTTTCTTCAGATTTACCACTCATTACTGCAGAGTCACCGTGCTTATCTACACAGGTGCTACCACTGACAGGTTCGTTCTTTGATTCAATATTGCATGTTGTCGAAATCCAGATTGCCGTCTCCACATCAATTCTTATCTATTCTTTACCCCTATATATACAAATACACTTCGCGGCTTCTTGAACCACGGATTAGAACCGAGCCTTCGACTCTGTTCTAATACTTATTTTGTTATTTTTTTGTATTACTCATATTTCCCGAAATTGCAATTTCGTACATTTTTTGAAGAGTAGTAAATGGTAAACATAATTCTAAGGGATGATCAGGTAAAGAAATAAAACCAAATTTTTGATAGTATCTTTTTACAGCTTTATTTTTTGCATCCACAAAAAAGCCTATTACTCCCGCGTGTTCTGAAATGGAGATAACTCGCATGATAGCATTAATAAGCATATGCCTGCCCAATCCTTGGTTCTGCTTGCCCTTTGCCGTTGCTAATCTGGCAAGTTTTACACCATTAATTTTTCCCTTGTACTTCTTAGCATATTTTTTGGGAAGCTTTTCAGATGATAACTCAAATAAGGATAAAGTATAAAATCCCAATACTTCTTCAGGGATATTTTTATCTACTGCTACAAAAGTTCTGGATAGTCCCTTTTTAAGGATTTGTCTTGCCAGATTTTTAACTCAAGGGACGTTCTTCAGTTCATAAGTTTGTATCGTCAAACAGTGAATATTGGTTTTCTTCTGCGATTTTCATGCCGCGTTTAACAGATAAACTCACGGCTGGTTCAGATAATTTCAGTTTACGTGAAAGTTCCGACATCCTCATTCCTAATTCCCTCACAGCCCAATAACACAGTAAACTTCTTGCCTGAACTATTTTAGGATATTTCCGTCTTACCCACAGCTCTTTGGGCTCAATTCCTAATAGATGAGAAACCCGCTGAACAACCATATCAAGATCAAACCCTTTGGCTTGAAGAGAATATTTTTTATCCAGTTCCTCCTGAGCAGTTTTAAGAACTGTATTGACAAAATCACCATCACCTAAAATACGCTCATCACCTTTTTGATAAACCCCTGCCCTTCGCATGGCTTTTGCTTCTGACCATCCACCTATACTGCGTATCAAACCTCCACCTGTCAGATCAGTTCTTTTCCCGTCAGGAATTCCTTTCTTTACATAAGATCGGTATCGTCGTCGGGCAATAGAAACCTTTGTATCGAATAAACGCAGAACACCGTTTACATCCTGCCAACTGTTCATCCTTTTTCCCATAATCACGCTGTGGCCTGCAAAATGAAATCTGTCAAGCGCCTTCAGGTCATCAACGATTCCTGCGCGTAAAGGATTCAGATGAATGTAACGGACTAATTCGAGAAGATAGGTGTCTTCCTGGCAAAGAATAGATTTGTAGCGGTTTTGAAAAAGATGACCATGGCGCTGATGTCTGCGATTATATGAGATGACATAACCGGTCAAAAGTCGTCTCATTACCGTTGCAACAGGAGCAAGCCCTGTTCTGAGGAGCAAATGAAAATGGTTCGGAATCAGCGCCCAGGCATAGCAGACTGTTTTGGTTTCATTGAGGATGACAGCCAGCCTGTCTATAAAATTGTTTCGGTCGGAATTATCCTGAAAGATTGTATTTCTGTCAATGCCCCTGGCAATAATGTGGTGAAGAGCGCCAGAAGCATCTATCCTTGCTTTTCTTGGCATATATTTCCTGTATCACTTACCCTATCCATTAGCAACTTATAATGTGAAGAACGTCCCCTATGTTCAGACAATTTTGTGATTCCAACTGTCGCCAACTGCCTGTTTTCAGGTATTGAGTCAGTTAGGAGGTTTTTGGGCAGATTGCCCAACAAGCTGTCCCAGGGATTTAACAATAAGGGAAAATTTTTTCAGGTTACGGTTAACGAGCAGAACATTTTTACTTTGACCGTCCCCGGTGACCAAGAGGCGCTTATAGTCTCCATCCATAATATCCGGATCAAGGTAACGCTTATTCATATTTGCAAAGTTATTTTCCTTGAGAACACATATAAAAGGTAATATGTCTGAGCTATACAATTCTTTGGTGAACAAAATTGTCTCTACCTCTTTATGAGTCCCGGTCTCCTTGGAGATAATTGAATCACGCACTCCCTGTTCCAGCAGAAAGCGACCGCCGCTGGCAGGATTAATGCGGATGAAATGATGGGAACCTCTATCTGCGTGGGTAGGACCCTGCATGTGTAGAACAGCAAAATCGACTGGCACGCTTATGTGCTGATTCTGTTGACAGCCGCTGACAAAAAAACACCCTGCAATAATAAAAATGATAAATCGATGCATTAAAGCTCCACCTAAAGTAAAAGAAGGGGTTAAGCCTGCCTTTGCCCCATAAGCACTCTATTTTCTGTTGTTTTAATATTTTTCTGGTTTTTTCTTTATTCTTAAACTTCTATACCCTCTTGGATCTTGACCAATTAAATAACATGGGTCAAGGGCAGACTTTTTTTTCTTGTAAACCAATAATCCAATAGACGTCCCCAACTGCCGAGTCCGCTCGAACGGCTGGTTAACTAAAATTTATATTTTTTAATATACTTTTTAGCCACATACTCCCTTTTGGAGTGATCAGCCAATATAATGCACCACAATTTGCTGCTGCAGTTACCCAATATGTGATTCGAAAAGATAATTTTTTGGATTTGTGTCTTAAAAAACTTTGTGCAATCTTGGCACCTGGCCAACCACCTATCAGTGACAATGTATGTAAAGTACTTTCAGTAGTTCGCCATTTACCACATTCAGCTGCATTTTTGTCTTTTGCGTACATTAAAAATGCTGCGACGCTCATGATTGCATATAAGCAAATAAGTTCGATTGGAATTAACTTTGATTCAAAGAGGTAATATAAAACGAATGAGAAGGTACTGAACAGAACTAATGAAAAAAACTTTTGCTTAAGTTGTCTGCCATTATTTTTATGCCCTTTTAATGGAGCAACATCAATTGCACATACCCGACCTTTTTGATCGGTTGAAGTATAATATTGTACTTCTATGTTTTTAAGAGGGCGTTTATGACTATAGCTATA
>Ga0208648_1003081_pt1 | contig 10805 bp, 8 predicted proteins | sample AntAceMetag02UKL_FD_184772 | JGI IMG/M metagenome (GOLD analysis project Ga0208648, IMG submission 184772) | Saline lake microbial communities from Ace Lake, Antarctica - Antarctic Ace Lake Metagenome 02UKL (SPAdes) (version 2) | ecosystem: Environmental > Aquatic > Non-marine Saline and Alkaline...
CCCAGGCTTTGCACTGCTTCATGGCAGGCCCTTTTAATCCGTAAATACCGCCATAAAACTGGATATTTTCTTCAACAGTGAGATCTTCATATAAAGAAAATTTTTGACTCATGTAACCGATGTGCCGTTTGATTTGCTCTGCCTGGCTAAGGATGTTAAATCCTGCAACACTACCCGTGCCGGAGCTGGGGGCTAAAAGTCCGCAAAGCATGCGGATGGTGGTACTTTTTCCAGCGCCATTGGGTCCTAAAAAACCAAAGATCTCACCCTTTGGCACAGAAAAACTAATATTATCAACCGCAGTAAAGCTGCCAAACACCCGGACCAGGTTATCCACTTTAACGGCATAATCATCAGGTTCCGGTTTAGAATCTGGTACCGAAAGTGATGTTTTCGTGGTCCCAATTTCCGGAATATTGTCCTGCTGCCTGTTTTTACCCATCATGCTGACAAAAATATCTTCCAGGCTGGGTTGCGCCTCTCGAATATTATTCACCACAAGATTTCTGGCCCGGATTAGTTCAAGGGCGGTTTTTTTTGTTGCCATAATGTTCTCACAGACAATATGGACCGTATCCCCAAAAACGTTGATATCAAGACCGGGCATTCCTTTTGTGAGATGTTTGTTGATTTTTCTGGCATCTGGACTGCTTACGGTAAGGATCTTGCCCGTCATCAATTGTTTGATATCTTGCACAGTTCCGAAGGCCAGAAGTTTTCCCTGATCCAGCAGTCCGACCCTGTTACACCGTTCAGCTTCATCCAGGTAAGCCGTTGTCACCAGGATGGATACCCCCTGTTTGACAATTTGGTACAAAATCCGCCAGAAATCCCTCCTGCTGACAGGATCAACACCATTGGTGGGTTCATCCAGGAGTAGAACAGCCGGGGTATGAATCAAAGCGCATACCAGTTGCAGTTTTTGCTTCATCCCGCCGGACAGGTCCCGGGCCTTTCTTTTTTTAAACGGCTGCATGTGGCTGAATCCCAGGAGTTCAGAAATCCGAGGGTCGCGGCCTTTTTTGGGGATACCGTAAAGATCTGCATAAAATGAAATGTTCTCAGCCACAGTAAGATCCGGGTACAAGCCAAATTTCTGACTCATATATGCCAGATGTTCTTTTACGGCAAAGGATGCTGTCTGTGTGTCATGACCGGCAATGGATGCAGTACCCGAGGTCGGGTCCATGATGCTGGCAAGCATGCGCATGGTGGTTGTTTTTCCAGCGCCGTCCGGGCCGACAATGCCGAAGATTTCACCCTTGGCAATCTGAAAGCTGACATTGTCTACAGCCGTATACTTTCCAAATACTTTGGTCAGGTTTCGGACGTCAATGGACGGTGGGTCTTTTTCTTTGATGACGTCCATTTTATTGCACTAAATTTGAAAAAACGGCATCTGCAGGCATTCCCGGCTTGAGTTCGCCGTTAGGATTGGATAATCCAATTTTTATTTTGAACATGCGTTTGACTCTTTCTTCAAAGGTCTGGACTGATTTAGGGGTGAATTCTGCCTGGCTGCTAATAAAAGTAAGAACTCCCTCATAGGTCTTGTCCGAAAATGAATCAGTGGTCACTATTGCCTTGTCATTAAGTTTGATCCGGCCCAGATCCTTTTCAGTGATAAAGGCTCTCAACCAGGGATGTGCAAGGTCTCCCATGGTTACCACAGGCGTGGATGGATTCAGGTATTCGCCGGGCTCGGCGGATTTGTTGAAAATAACACCGTTCATGGGGGCGAATAATTCGATGTATGATAGTTGCAGTTTCGCCTGATTTAATTTTTCCTTTGATTCATCCACAAGGGCTTTTGCCTGTTCTATTTTTTCCTTTCTCGGACCTGCTTTTACCAGGGCATATTCTGCCTCAGCCTGTGCAAGGAAAGCTTTTGCTTTTGCAATCTGTTCAGACCGCGGACCTTCACGACGAAGCGATAAGACCTGCCGGGTGATATTGACCCGTGAACCCGCCTCGTGCACTGAATTTTTTGCAACTTTATATCGGGTTCGGTATGATTCAAAATCCCTTTGGCTGGCTATTTTTTGTTTGTAAAGGTTTGAAAATCTATCAAAATCTTCTTTTGCCTGGGCAAATTGTGCCTGGGCGGATTTTTCTGCTGCCAGCGCTGTATCAAGATCGGAAGTGGCACTATTAATTTCCTGCACCCGGCTGCCGCGGGTCAATTCCAGAAGCATCTGCCGGGCCTGGGTAACTTTGGCCTGTGAGAGCAGAATTTCTTCTGGACGGCTTCCTGCCTCAAGTTCAGACAGGATAGATGCAGAAAGGGTAAGGTTTATTTGTGCAAGGGTTACCAAAATTTTTTGATCCTGATTTTCCAGGCGCGCCAGAACCGTTCCTTTGATAATAGTGTCGCCTTCATTTACAAAGCATTGCTCAAGCCTTCCGGCAATTTTGAACCCCAGTTGTACATCAACTACTTCAATATTTCCTGAAACCATTATGGTGTTTGGGTTGATTGTCTTTTTAAAAAAGAAAAACCAGGCTGTAAAGGCTGCAATAATCAGTATGAGTATGATAAAAAAAGGCAATCGTTTTTTCATAAAATTTTTCCTTTAAACTTCTTAAGATGCCTTATCCTGGTCCGATTTCATCCTGTCAGGTTTAAACCATCCATCAATATTTTTATTTTTTACTTTTCAGCCCAACTTCAAACCCATGAGTGCCCGCATCAAGTAGCCGGTTAATCACTTTGGTTTAGCGCTCGTGTAGCCTTGTTGGGCATATTTTTGTTAAAAACTTAAAATCTCACCATCTGCAGGTATGTATAGCTGTTTCTCTCTTATTCCTGACTTTTCCGCAAATTCTCGAAGATTGTTACGAGATATTGTGGCATGATCTACTGCTTCCATGTGAGTGGCGATAATAATTGAATTTGGAGCTTCTTTGCAAACTTCAATGGTTTGTGCAGCATCCATAATTATTGGATCGCTATCTGGAAATTTTGCGCCACAAGAATGAGTAATAATAATATCAGGTTTGAATTCGTTTAGTGTTTGCTTTACAGCCTCACACCATATTGTATCGCCTGTCCAGTAGAGAGTTGGTTCATTTTTATTTTTCAAAATGAATCCAGAAACAGTTCCCATTCGTTTTCCCCATTCACCCGTACCATGCTGTCCTGAAGTTCGTATTATATCAATATCCTTATACTTAGTTGTTTTATCGACAGAGGTAACCGAAATGAAGCCAAATTGAGTTATTGGTCTGTCAATGCAAGCTTAATACCAAGGGCGGCAAATGTGGCGGCAAATGATCGTTGTAGCCAGATAATTACCTTTGGTGAATTGACAACGTGCCTTCGAACTCCATTTGCTGAGATGCCATACAGAATGAAAACAATTAACGTCATAGCCATGAATACAACACTCAGAATAAACATTTCAAACGTTGGTGATGAAGTGTTTGGCGAGACAAAAAGTGGCAGGAAAGCTAAGAAGAATATCGATAGCTTAGGATTAAGAATATTAATCAAAAAGCCCTTTATTGCAATTTGCCTTAAGCCATTTTTGTGAGAGGGTGAATTAAATATTAATGCTCTTGTGTCACGCCACATTAACCATGCAAGATAGAGCAAATAGGCAGCGCCCGCATATTTAACCACTTGGAAGGCGACAGCACTCATATGAAGAATGGCAGATAATCCAAGGATGCTTGCAGACAAGTGAGGGATAATGCCTGCTGTGCAACCGAAAGCTGCAGCAATGCTTGCTCGCCACCCAAGAAAAAGACCTGTTGACACTGTATAAATCACTCCTGTCCCTGGTATCAGAACTACGACCAATGATGTAATTAAAAATTCTGTGTTAAACATTAACATCTCCTATTAAAATATATACAACTCGATTTGTGATTATCTGAGGCAGATCCTAAATCAGGATTCAGGTTTAGCATTAAAACCTAATACACCTATCGAAACTTTTCTTCTACCTGTTTTAGTTTTGCAATACCCCATTCAATATCTACAGCATCATATGCAGGGAATGTTAAACGGACAAGCAACCCTTTTTTTTGTTTTTCTTTTCTCAGATTAGGAGCGACAGCATCCCATGCCGGTGCGACACCAACACCAGCCGCCATGGCTGAAGACTGAAATATCTCCTCTTTTTCAGAGGGTATTGCCTCTAATTTAATACAAGAAAAAAAGCCGCCTTTGATGTCTACGGGAAAAGCGCCTGGGAAATTTGCATTAAGGGCTTTGTTAAGTGCATCCATTCTTGGTTTATACAGATTGCACAGATAGTTCAAATAGACCTTATATTCACCTGATTGAATGAAATCCACTATAAATCCTTGTGTCGGCAGATTAGGATTTAGTCGGGTATTTGCAACGATTTTTGCCATCTGTTCTATGTTTTTTTTGGGAAGAACCATATAGCCACACTTTGTTCCAGGTGAAATCGTCTTTGTAAATGAACTTACTAAAATGGGACCCCACTCTGAAACTGATATGGGTTCATTCTGATTTCCATCATAACGAAGTGGTTCGTAGCATATATCCCATATACAAAGAACATTGTTTGCTTTACATATACTTTCAACGGCCTTGCGATTCTCTGGAGTATAATCGATGCCAGTAGGGTTTTGATGAAAGGGAATACCATAAAAAGCAGAGACTGATGTTTTATTGATCACTTCTTTTAATTGATCTATATTTAATCCAGTCGGAGTTAATTCAACACCAATTAAATTATGTCCATACCTCTCAGCATCGTGAATAACTCTATCATAAGTCATTTCTTCAACTATTAAATTACTTTCTCTTGGCAAAGATTTGAATAATAGGGAAATTACCTCCATGCCACCATTGCCGACGATAATCCGCTCTGGATCAACATGATGCATGGTACCTAAAAGATCCCTTAAGGGTTTGAAACCATTGAAGTGCCCATATTGAAGAACGTCTGTCCCATAGTTCGTTATTGCCTTTTTATATCCCTCAGATGCCATCGGTATAAGTTTTGACAAAGCCTCTTCAGCCGGAACGCCCCGCAGAAAATTGACCGATTTTTTGCTATTTAACTCATTCATTTTTAACCCTTTGTAGTTTTATTATTAATGTTTAATTATCAATCATGCTTTTACCAGAGTAATCACAACTATTTCAGATAAATAACCGGACCTTAAAGGCGGACCCCATGATCCTGTGCCGGAACTGATATTGATATAAAAATCATCAATTCTGTGCAGGCCATAGTGGAATCCTTTAAACACTTTATTGGCAACCCAGGTAAAGGGGAAAAACTGTCCAGCATGGGTATGTCCGGATAATTGTAATGAAATATTCTGGTTTATGGTACCAGAAAAAATAGTATCTGGAGCAAGATAGTCTGAAGATTGCACAACAGCACGATTCTCACCATTTGCTTTTATGCTGGTTGGCGTATGGTATAACAAAATCGTGGGTAGATTTTTTGTAAACACATTTGGGTCATTAAAATCAAAGGAAGAGGTGTTTTTTAATTCCGGGTATGAAATCCCTAAAATTTGAAGGCCTTTAATCACAATAGCTTTGTTATCCAGCAATATAACTTTTGAATCTCCAATCACTTTTCTTGACTTTTCAACTCCTGAGTAAATTTCATGGTTTCCGCTGGTAAAAAAAGTCCCATGTTTTGCCTTAAGGTTATTTAAATCTGGAACATATCGTTTCTGAAAACTTGTTGCGCCATCGAACAGGTCACCGGTAATCAAAATCAAATCAGCATTCTGTTCATTGGTCAGGGTAACAACTTTTTTTAAAAATTTCAGGTTTTTTGTTCCCCCTAAATGAAGATCGGAAAGATGAATAATTTTTTTACCTTGCCATTGTTGTGGCAGATTTTGAATAGGCACACTTAAGGGTTTAATATTGATTTTATAAAACTGATAGTGACAAAACCCTGTATAAACAATAGCCAGGCCATAGAGAAAACAAGATAAACCTTGAATGATGCTTTTAACAGGGAGATCATGGGGCAAAAACCATAATCCACCTTTTACTATCCAGACAATAGCAGTTGCAAAAAGCAAAAAGCTCATAAGTCCCATCCAGATTCCTGAGGCCAGGTAATATATCCTGGTAAAAGGATTGTTGGACATATGAATAAAAATAGAAGACAAAATAAATGTAATGGATAAAAAAAATATAATCAAAAACAAGTAACGTCTTGCAGCAAAGGCTTGAATTTCAAAAAACCGGCACCAGGAAAAGAACAATAAATAGTGGGTTGTAAATGTGGTTAAAAGGATAATACTCAAAAATCGAATTAAATTAAAAATCATCTTTGTCCCATATTCTGCCGTTGATAAATTTTCTGCTATAATTATTAATAGCAATAGGTTCAGGAATTTTCTTTTTGTTGCTATTCATGTCTGTGGATAATAAAGTGCCGACCCTTGATCTTGTTTTTGGAGAGCGCTTTTTCGGCTTTATCGGCCATGGTGCGCTCAATGGCAACGTAGGAATAAAACTCAAAGCAGTTGATCTTGCCCACGCAGCCTCCATCGATTCCCGCATCCTTGGTCAGAGCGCCCAGGATATCTCCAGGCCGAAGCCTGGCCTTTCGCCCACCATTGATGGAGAGGGTCACCATGGGAGGTGGTGTGGCTCGCTCTTTTGTTGCAGGCTCAAGCGTTTCCATATCAGACACCTCAAAAGCCGTGCCCATAAGGGTGTTTATCTCTTCCAGCCTGAAGTGTTCTTTGGACGTCATAAGGGAAAACGCCATCCCTTCTTTCCCGGCTCGGCCTGTCCGGCCGATACGGTGGATATACACCTCCGGCTCAAAAGGGAGGTCAAAGTTGATTACCGCACTGAGCCCTGAAATATCAAGGCCCCTTGCTGCCACGTCCGTGGCCACCAGAATGGGGGTGCTGCCGTTGGAAAAGCGCACCAATATTTCGGTTCGATCTTTCTGCTCAAGGTCACCGTGAATGGCCAGAGATGAAAACCCTTTTGCCTCAAGAAAGGTTGAAAGTGATTTGCACTGCAGTTTGGTATTGCAGAAAATCAGTGCAGATGCAGGCTGATACGCATTTAAAATCTGAGCCGCCACAGCGGGCTTCCACTCCCACCCGGATTCATAAAAATATTGACGAATAACGTTTGGTTCGTGCTCAACATCCACCACAACCCGGTGGGCGTTTTTTTGAAACCGCGTGCTTAAGTCAAGGATCGGCTTTGGAAATGTAGCGGAAAAAAGAAGGGTCTGGTGAGCTTCAGGAACATAACCCATGATCACTTCAATGCTGTCTGCAAAACCAATATCCAACATTCGGTCCGCTTCGTCCAGAACAAGGGTGGTGACATGATCAAGATTCATTGTCCCGCGCTTTAAATGCTGTTCAATGCGCCCGGGAGTACCCACCACAATATGTCCCTGATGCTCCAGAGAGATCTGCTGGGGCAGAAAGGGCACCCCGCCGCAGATGGTTACAATCTTGATATTGTGTTTGAACCGGGCTATGCGCCGCAGCTCGCCAGCCACCTGTTCTGCCAGCTCGCGGGTGGGACACATCACCAGGGCCTGCACCCTGAAGCGCTTCACGTTGAGGTTGTGGAGCAAGCCTATGCCAAAGGCTGCAGTCTTCCCACTCCCTGTCTTGGCCTGGGCCAGCAGATCTTCCCCTTTAAGTACATGGGGCAAACTACCCGACTGAACCGGAGTCATCTCCTGGTATCCCAGGGTCTCCAGATTTTTGATCATTTGTTTGGTTAATGGTAACGCGGTAAAAGCACTCATGAAACCCTCTTTTATTGAATACAGGCCCTGCAAGTGGCCTCGGCAATTAGCCCTTCACTGTATTTTTGATTGCTATAGGTTAATGCGACTGATCGATTTGTGTTCTCTGAATCCTTGAAGCAATTTGTTAAATGTGCGTTTTAAAATGTTCGATGATAATTCCAAGATCTTTATTTAAATCCATCGCCTTACTTTTGATGAATAATCTAAATATTCTTCTCCAAATTTTTGTGACAGGTAGTTCTCTTCAGGTTTCACCGCTTTGAATAAAAAAAGGATGTACAGAATTGGTATTGTGAAGAATAGCCAAAGTGAGAACATCAAAAAAGCAATCCCAAATAATAGTAGTAGTAGCGAAAGGTACAGTGGATTACGAGAAAATCGAAAAGAACCCTCTGTAACTATCTTGATGGTCGATTTTGCTGTATCGAATGGAGTCTTATTCTTGATAAGTACAACAAATGCACTCACTGCAAAATAGCCGGAAATAAGAATAAATAGATATCCAACAATAACACGAGGTATCAGTGAAAGACTAATTAGATGAATGGGAAAAAAATATTCCAGCAAAAGACCAAATCCCAAACATACAAAAAAAAATAGTGGGGGTGGTATGCGAATAGCCGCAGAATCTTTTAAAATATTTTTCATAATTAACCTTATTGAGCATTTAACCCAAAATCACCTGCTTGTGCCGAATGTTTGGTTGGAGCGTTTTTTCTCAAAAGAAACACAAATTTGCCTGGGCCTGCCCGTTGTTCCTATATTGGGTTCAGCTCTTCATTTGTAAAAGAGCCATGAGCGGTTTCCACCATCTGTTTAATGACGGATCAGAACCAAAGAATTTAAACATGATTTTTTCAGCTAAAACAATGTCTTTATATGATTTTTTAATATATTTATAAACAGACCATTTTTTGTATTTGTTTTTGGCTGAAGTTACAAAATTTTCAGACCAGATATAACCCTCTGTTTCTTTTTTTTCCATGATTAAACGGACCCAGAAATCGGCTTGTGACATACCAAAGTACAATCCGGACGAACCATTTGCTTCACTGAAACCAATGGTGTCTCCAAGAAACACAAGACCTCCTTTTTCATGGGGAATAATATTTTCAAATAGCTGACGGTTGGAAATAACAGTCAACTTTTTATAATTTGTTTCAGCTCCTTTAAAAAAACCGGAAAAACCGGGATATGTCTCTGTTAGAAAATCCCATACTTTATACATCAGTTTATCATCTGGGATTTCAACATCTTTCAAACAACTTAATTGCCCCAGACGAAGCATCAATCCCGCTTCCATTTCTCCATCTGTTAGTGGAAAAACATAAGCAACTGCTGGCGGCAGTTTGGGTGCAATATCGAGCATCTTAGGTGGAATCATATAGAACTGAAGATCGGGGTGTTCAGATAATTTCACCTGAGGTGCATTAGAACTGTAATATTTAATCGTGGGGCAGTCTATCTCCTCTCTTTTAATCCCGAATTTTTTGCCCAGGGGATCTTTATGCCCCATACATCCTAAAACTGTTGTTCCATGGATTTCATGTGTTCTATCTTGTTTATCCTTGTATTTTAAACCAGTGCAACGGTTTTCTTTTTCGATTAAATCCGTTACTTCTGATTGAAACAAAAACTCAGCGCCAGCCTCCAGGGCAAGGGTTTTCATATGTTTCATCAGATGATCCCAATGGAAAAAGTAATAGGGTTTATGAACATCAATGAGACTACTCTTGCGGTCCATCGGGCTGTGAAACCTTCTAAAAGAGGGATTGTTTGAGGAATTATTTTTTAACCAGTCTTTTCCGAGAAGATCATCCATTAATTTATATTGAGCGATGCTTTCTCCCCTAGGTTCAGGGCCAGGCTTAATTCCCTTTTCAAGGACTACGCATGAAGCACCGAGACGACCGGCAGTAATCGCGCCAGCAAGACCAGTAGGACCTGCACCGGAAATAATAAAATCATAACGCTTCTTTACCATTTTTACCTCTCATCAATGTAAACCATGCATGGGATTACGTGTTCGTCTGTGGCAATTGCCGTCGAATGATATCGGTCTTCCAAGATCGATCCCAGGATTTTTCCTGTAAGCTTAATCTGTCATCGATATTATCATAGTTGAAATAATCAAAATCATTTTCCAACATTTTTGATAGCGTTGTCTTTCCAGTTTGGCGCGGTCCGGTTACCAGGATAATTTTTTGGTGGAGGGTCACATTATTTTTTTTATTGTTAATGAGAAGATATATATAGATCAATAAATTCACCAACTTTTGCACTGTGCGTCTCTTTATTGCTTTCCATCATTTCAAGGCTTGACAAGGGCATAATTTTTACCATTTTTTCCATTATATCAATGCCGTGAAGATTGTCTGTTTTTGCACCGATAATCACAACAGGAGATTTGATATCCGATAATTTTTTCCATAAAGAGTAATTTCTAATTGCATAAGCATTTGCTTTTAACCTAACAGGCTCGGCAGCATCAATCGTTCCGCAGTATTTTTTTACCTGATCCGGCTCATTTTCTTTGTCCAACCTGAAATAACTCAAATAAGTTTTTAATATAGGCCTTATTACAGTGTATAATATGGTCGGGATAAATTTTATTATAAACAAAATCCAGCCTGGAAATGGAAAATCGCAAATAGGTGAAACCAGAAAAGAATTTATGGGCTGTCTTTTTTTTATAGCAAGATAATCAAGAATCACTGTAGCTCCCATTGAACTTCCGGCAAAGTAAAATGGTTGACCCCTGGGCACCATTTCATCAACTAATGTATCTATATCACGGCTCATCTGTTCAATGGACAGATCAATTGTTTTCATATTTGGGATTTTCGCACTTCTTTTCTCCCGTGTTTCAACATAAAGAATTCTATATTTTGGCGCAAGGGTACTCAATACATCTTTCCAGCCATTGATCAATGATATCCAGCCTGCAACAAAAACAATAATAGGTTGTTCCGGATCAGGACTATTCGGTTCAAAGTCAAATATTTTTATTTCAACTTTATCTGGCAGGCAAAGAGTTTTTTCTTTTACCCTGAAATTTTT
>Ga0208648_1003085_pt1 | contig 10795 bp, 8 predicted proteins | sample AntAceMetag02UKL_FD_184772 | JGI IMG/M metagenome (GOLD analysis project Ga0208648, IMG submission 184772) | Saline lake microbial communities from Ace Lake, Antarctica - Antarctic Ace Lake Metagenome 02UKL (SPAdes) (version 2) | ecosystem: Environmental > Aquatic > Non-marine Saline and Alkaline...
AAAATGAAATAAATATCATTGTTGATTGCAAAAATATGGATTATATAAGTAGTTCGGGATTACGTATTTTCCTAACAGCCCTAAAGAAAATTAATGCTGCAAAAGGTAAATTTTTCCTTTGTGGATTACAGGATACGATTCAGGAAATTTTTAAAATTTCAGGTTTTACAAGCATTTTTAAAATTTTTGATAATCAAGAAGAAGCCCTGAAAGAAATATCTTGATAAAAATTTAATTTCTATGTTTTTGGAAATAAAATTTTATCGCATTGTTTCTAAAATTAATGAGAGCTTGTATGTAAACTTCGAATAAATGGATTATGCCGATTAATTGCAAACAAAAACAATTAAATTAAGAAATGTATATTTATGGTCTTAGAAACGGGGATTGGCATATAATTCATTTTCTTTAACTTTGCTAAATAATTTAAAAAATCGTAAATAATAAATCAATGGTGAAATTCATTCGTTTTAAAGATCCCAATTCTCCCCATATTGAAAAAAAATTAGGAGAAATTCCAAAATGCCCTGGCACTTGTTTTTTTATCGACATCATTAATTCGACTGATATAAAATACAAAACAAGAATTCAAAGCTGGGCAAAAAAGCTTAATAATACTTTTAATTTTCTTACTTTTTTGAATGACTTCCCCGAAAATATTGTGAAAGGAATCGGTGATGAAATAATGCTTTACATTCCCGATAAAGTGTTAACATCAAAATCAACATATAATAATCATTTTGCCTTACTTGAAGAAATTTATGCTACAATTGACAATATAAAAAACTTCCCAAACGAAGACATGTTTCTGAACTGCAAGGTCTCAATACATTATTGTACTGAGGCTTACAACATAACATTTTTAGAAGGTGCCAACGATTATTACGGGCAAGATATTGATCTTACGGCAAGATTAATGTCAAAAGCAAAAGCAAACCGAATTGTATTGAGCGAAAGGTTTTTCATAAAAGTAAATAACGATATTATTGATAATAACTTGATTACCAAAGGAACCTGTTTGGAAAATATTTCCGGGAAATATATCGAAGATTTCAAAGGTGTTCCAAACTCTACGGAATTTAGGGTTATTGACGTGTAGAATAAATATGTAAAAAAGTGGTAATCCCAACCGAAGAAAGAATGTATCGGTAGCAACTAATCTGAATCTTATCATTGAAGCTATTTTCAAGATATTAGTCTTAAATTACTTACAAGAAGTAACAATGATGGATTACAATAATTGTTTTGGTGATTTCTATTAACAAAACAAACTAAACATTGCCTATTCTAAACAAAAATGTAATTTTACATCCTCACATTAAAAAATGATTGTTGATATCAAAAATTAAAATAAATTGAATATAACTTTTCTTGGAACAGGCACATCTCAAGGCATCCCCGTAATTGCATGCGATTGCAAGGTATGTCAATCGGTTGATAAGAAAGATAAAAGGCTTAGATCTTCAATAATGCTTGAAGTAAATGATAAAATAATTATTATTGATGCCGGCCCTGATTTCAGGCAACAAATGTTAAGGGAAAATGTAAAAAGCCTTGATGCCATCCTGCTAACTCACGGACATAAAGACCATATCGGCGGCTTAGATGATGTTAGGGCTTTTAACTATATACTTCAAAGGCCGATAAATGTTTATGCAAATATTGGAGCCATCATGAGTGTCAGGCGTGAATTGTTTTATGCATTTGAAAACCACAACAGGTATCCGGGTGTCCCAAAAATTGATTTACAAACGATTGAAAACAAAGAATTTCAGATTGATGGAATAAAAATTACGCCAATTGAGACTTTGCATTATAAATTAGTAACTTTCGCCTACAGGATTGGAGATTTCACTTATATTACGGATACAAATTTTATAAGTGAATTGGAAATGGAAAAAATAAAAGGATCAAAAGTTATTGTTATTAATGCTCTGCGTAGGAAAAAACATATTTCGCATTTTGCACTTTCGGAGGCTTTGGAAATTCTTGATAAGCTTAAGCCGGAAAAAGCATATTTAACTCATCTAAGTCATATTATGGGGCTACACCAAAATGTTGAGAAAGAACTCCCCGCTTATGTTAAAATTGCTTATGATGGGTTAAAGATTAATTGTTAAATTGTTTCTCGGAGAAACTATATTTTAAGAATGAATGAAATAAAAAAAATTGTATTTACTTTTAGGAATTATTTAAGTGTATTTTAATAGTATTAACTATTTAACAATATAACCATACGAAGCGAAGCAAGTCCGTATGGATAACAATTTCAGAATAAGTACAATCTTTTTAAAAATTAGAAACAAATCCTTAGAATGACTACCCTCCCCCCTCTTGCCGAACAACTCAGGCCTAAAACTTTAGAAAATTTTATCGGACAAGATCACTTGACAGGCCAAAAAGCCATCTTGCGTCGAGCAATTGAAAACGAAAATATTCCTTCAATGATTTTGTGGGGCCCACCGGGAGTTGGGAAAACAACACTTGCATTCATTATTTCAAACCAATTGAACAGGCCGTTTTATACTTTGAGTGCAATAAGTTCTGGTGTAAAAGATGTCAGGAATGTAATTTCCAAAGCTCAGGAGGAAAATGATGCCATTCTTTTTATTGATGAAATTCACAGGTTTAGTAAATCACAGCAAGATTCATTACTCGGTGCCGTTGAAAAAGGAATAATTACCTTAATAGGTGCAACAACCGAAAATCCTTCGTTTGAGGTTATTTCACCTTTGCTTTCGCGATGTCAGGTTTATATTTTGAAACATCTTGAGAAAAATCACCTTAAAAAATTATTATCCTTAGCGGTTAAATTTCTTGAAGATCAAAAAAACATTAAAATTCAAATTAAAGAAGATGAAGCCCTTTTAAGAGTTTCGGGAGGAGATGCAAGAAAACTCTTTAATGCTATTGAGCTTGTAGTTAACTCTGATAAATCGGAAAATGAAATTATAATTACAAACGATAAAACTTTAGATGTAATTCAACAGAATTTGGCGATTTACGATAAAAAAGGAGAAATGCATTACGATGTCATTTCAGCTTTTATAAAATCATTGCGGGGAAGCGATCCAAATGCAGCCGTTTATTGGTTGGCACGAATGGTTGAAGCCGGTGAAGACCCTAAATTTATTGCCCGCCGTATGCTTATTCTTGCTTCAGAGGATATTGGAAATGCCAATCCAAATGCCCTACTCCTTGCTAATACTTGTTTTGATGCAATAAACAAAATTGGTTGGCCCGAAGGAAGAATTATTCTTTCACAAACTGCAATTTATCTGGCTTCATCACCTAAAAGCAATGCTTCGTATTTGGCAATAAAAAATGCTCAAAAGCTTGTCAACCAAACCGGTAATCTTGCTATTCCTTTACACATTAGAAATGCCCCTACAAAATTGATGAAAGATATCGGATACGGGAAAAACTATAAATATGCTCACGAATATAAAGACAATTTTACTGAACTTGAGTTCTTACCCGAAAAAATAAAAGGAACAAAATTCTACGAGCCAAGTAATAACCAACGTGAAAATGAAACACGTAAGTGGCTCAAAAAAAGATGGAAAGATAAGTATGAATATTAATCGCTGATATTTATAAATCAAATCATTTAAGCACTTCCGCTAAACCATCACTATCCTTGTTCCACCATTATCGATGCCAAGATGACTTGATTTAGTAATAATTGTATCTTTTCCGCTATTCTCAACAAAATGAATTGCTGCCCTAATTTTTGGAGCCATGCTGCCTTCGGCAAATTGGCCTTCTTCGAGATATTTTTTTGCTTCAGCAATTGTTACTCTTTCCAAAGATTTTTCTTGGGGTGTATTATAGTTTAAACAAACTTTCGGAACATCAGTTAAAATGAAAAACTTATCAGCATTAATCTGAGCAGCCAATAATGCCGAAGCGAGGTCTTTATCAATAACTGCATCAATTCCCTGAAGTGTATTTTCTCTTGCATAAAAAGTAGGGATACCCCCGCCACCAACCGCAATAACGATATGGCCGTCGCGGGCAATTTTTTCAATTGATTTTTTATTATTGATAACTAAAGGTTTTGGTGAAGCAACTACTTTTCTCCATCCTCTTCCGCGAGGATCTTCTTTGAAAACCGCTTTGGTTTCTTGAGTTATTTTTTCAGCCTCTTTTTTTGTGTAATAAGGTCCGACAGGTTTTGTAGGATTTTGAAAGGCCGGGTCATCTTTGTTAACCAACACCTGAGTTATTATAGTAATAATATCACGCGACATATCTTTTGACTCCAAAACATTCCTTAATTGCTGTTCTAAAATATAACCTATAAATCCCTGTGAATAAGCAACACAAATATCTAAAGGCATTTCCGGCAACCCGTATAATTTATTTCCGGCAGTATTTGAAAGCATTAAATTTCCAACCTGAGGGCCATTACCGTGAGTAATAACAATATTATATTTTCTTTTTACCAGTTTCAGTAAATGCTCACTTGCTTTATAAGCATTTTGTTCTTGTTCGTCAATATTTCCTTTTTGGTCGCTTCTTAATAAGGCATTTCCTCCAAATGCTACAACTGCAAGCTTTTTCATATTCAAATAAATTAAAATTTTGGCAAAAATAGTAATATTTAAATTATCAACTTAAATAAGTAAATTATTATTTTCAAATGTCTGAAATTCGATGTTCAATTTATTTTTAGTGTTCTAATTATCCGCTGATAAGCGAATATATATTATCTTATTCGCGACTATTATGTAATAATTAAAAATATGGTTTAAAAAGAAAAAACTATTTTTTTTTATATTTTAGCAAATTAATTTTATAAATGAAATTCTAGTTTGAAATCAAATAATATTCTGAATTTTAAGTATTTATTTGCTGTCGTAATTTGCCCTCTTGCATTTTTGTTTTTTGTAATATTTTGTGATATTGAGCCCGGGAATCCACAAATTACTTATACATTGGCGATAGCAATTCTTATGGCTGCTTGGTGGATTACTGAAATAATTCCTCTTGCCATCACCTCATTACTCCCTGTTGTTCTTTTTCCTCTTTTTGGAATTATGGATGGAAAAGATGTTTCTGCAACTTATTTCAATCATGTAATATTTTTGTTTATAGGCGGGTTTTTGGTTGCTCTTGCAATGCAAAAATGGGATCTGCACAAACGAATTGCCCTAAAAATATTGATGATAACCGGAGTCAGCCCGGGCAGAATTCTTATGGGCTTCATGCTCGCCACAGCTTTTCTTTCGATGTGGATATCCAACACAGCCACAACAATGATGATGATACCGATACTTATCTCAATCATTCAAAAACTTGAAGAGAGCATTGGCAAAGAAGACACATCAAAATATTCAATCGGGCTTTTGCTTGGAGTTGCTTATAGTGCTTCAATCGGAGGAATAGCAACTTTAGTCGGAACGCCTCCAAATCTTTCATTTACAAGAATTTTTCAGATCATGTTTCCGGCTGCCCCCGAAATTTCATTTGCTCAATGGTTTCTTTTTGCACTTCCGGTTAGTGTTGTTTTTTTCTTTATTGTTTGGACATTTTTATACTTCAAATTCAAAACAAATAAGAAAAATTGGGCCAATATGAATCTACAAAGTATTAAAAATCAATATCACGCACTTGGGCCAATGTCATATGAAGAAAAAGTTGTTTTTATTGATTTCATTGTACTGGCATTATTATGGCTATTTAGGTCGGATATTCGTATCGGAAGTTTTACATTACCCGGATGGTCATCAATTTTTAATTATCCAAAATATATTAATGACGGGACTATTGCAATTGCTCTTTCGATTATTTTGTTTCTTATTCCTTCAAAAAATAATAATTGCAGAAGAATAATGAATTGGGATACTGCTTCTAAACTGCCATGGAATATTGTTCTTTTATTTGGAGGTGGTTTTGCACTTGCAACCGGGTTTAAAGAATCGGAATTATCATTATGGTTTGGTAATGAACTTAATTGGATAGTATCATTACACCCAATATTCATTATTGCAATAATTGCCTTTATGATGACTTTTTTAACCGAACTTACTTCAAATACAGCTACTACCGAAATGATTTTACCGGTTTTGGCAGGCATTTCAATTACAACCGAAATTAATCCCTTATTTTTAATGTTGCCGGCAACTCTATCAGCTTCCTTGGCCTTTATGCTTCCTGTTGCCACACCTCCAAATGCTATAATTTTTGGTACTAACAGAATAAAAATTATTGATATGGCAAAAACAGGTCTGATTTTAAACTTAATAGGAGTAATCATCATCACTTTAGCCTGCTATTTTATCGGACAATATATTTTTGATATTGATATAAACGTATTCCCCGACTGGGCAAAAATAAATTGATTTTAAAATGCCGTCAAATATTATACTTGCAAAAATCAATATCTTAAATAATTTATTAATTTAGCGATCATAGGAATTATTAATTTGAAATAAAATATTAGTTTATTATTATATGAAAATTAAAATAGCACTCATTAATATTATTTCTTTGTTTATATTAAATTCTGTTCTTCAATCACAGAATTTCGTATCATCTAACCTCCCAATCATAATTATTGAAACAAACGGACAAACCATTCCTGACGAGCCTAAAATTACCGTCGAAATGGGTATAATTTTTAATGGCTCTGGCCAGAGAAATTATGTTTCCGATCCCTTTAATAATTATAACGGACTTGTTGGAATCGAAAAACGAGGTTCATCTTCGCAGATGTTCCCAAAAAAACAATATGCTTTTGAAACTCGTGATTCAGAGGGTTTGAGCATTGATGTTTCATTACTTGGAATGCCCGAAGAAAATGATTGGATTTTATATGCACCTTATAGCGATAAATCATTAATGAGAAACGTACTTGCCTATAAATTAGCAAACGATATGGGCTATTATGCTTCACGAACCTGCTTTTGTGAAGTCGTTTTAAATGACGAATACATGGGGGTTTATGTTCTGATGGAAAAAATTAAAAGAGATAAGAACAGAGTTGATATTGCAAAAATTGATGAAAACGATCTCTCGGGCGATTCATTAACCGGAGGTTATATTATTAAGATTGATAAAACAACCGGAAGTAGTGTAGATGGTTGGTACTCCGACTTTCCACCCTTTCCGGGTGCATGGCAGGACATTTTTTACCAATACCATTATCCTAATGCCGATATAATTCAATATGAGCAGGAAGAATATATAGAAGATTTCATTTACCAATTTGAATCAATAATGGATAGTGATGAATTTAACGATCCTGAAACAGGTTATCCTTCAATTATTGACATAAACACTTTTACCGATTTTATAATTGTTAATGAGCTTGGAAAAAATGTTGATGGATATCGATTGAGTACTTATTTACATAAAGACCGTGAAAGTATAGACGGAAAATTAAAAATGGGGCCGGTTTGGGATTTTAATCTTGCCTTTGGAAATGCTGATTATTATGAAGGATATAATACCGAAGGTTTTATGATAACATACTCCATCAATTATGATAGTTATGTTAAGCCATTTTGGTGGGAAAAACTGATGAGCGATGCGGCATTTTTTCAGAATAATGTACTTCGTTGGAATATATTTAGGCAGGATATATTGCATCTCGATTCACTATTAAACTATATTGATTGCACAGCCGAATTTCTTGACGAATCGCAAGACAGAAACTTTGACCGATGGCCGATACTTGGTCAATATGTTTGGCCAAATTATTTTATTGGAGATACTTACGAAGAAGAAATTCAGTATTTAAAAGAATTTGTTACTGAAAGAATTGAATGGCTTGATGTGCAATTTAAAATTCAACCGATTATTACGGAAATTAATTATCATTCTTCACCCGAATTTAATGCCGGCGATTGGTTGGAAATTTATAATCCTACCAATCAGGATTTAGATGTTTCAAATTGGACACTCAAAAACGATGAAACCGTTTTTTATGTTATTCCATATTCAACAATAATTCCGGCCGATTCCTTTCTCGTTATTTGTGAAAATGTTTCTCAATTTATTTCCATCTATCCCGAAGATATTAATTGCATAGGAAATTTATATAACAGTTTCAACAATCACGGAACAAGCATTAAATTATTTCCACCTGATCAATTTCCAGTTGATATGCTTACTTTTACTGACACATTACCATGGCCGACAACAGCTAACGGAAGTGGAAAAACTATTGAGTTAAATAAATATCTTAGTGATAATTCAAAACCTGAAAACTGGCGTGCAAGCCTTAATATTGGAGGTTCTCCAGGCAGAAGAAACCCGACTTTCAATGAATTGAATCTTTATATTAATGAATTTATGGCAAGTAACGATTCCGCTTTTCCCGGCCCTCAAAATGATTATCCTGATTGGATTGAAATATACAATGCCGGAGATGAAAATATTATGCTTGGCGGTTTTTATTTGTCGGATAACCTTGAAAATATCGAAGACAGATTTCAAATACCTGATATTTACCCCGATTCGGTTACTATTGCTGCCGGTGGATATTTAGTTTTTTATGCCAATGGTTCAACTTCAAGTGTTTTAAATTTGAATTTTAAATTAAGCTCAGGGGGCGAATCCGTAGGATTTTGGGGAACAGATGGAATTTCTGTTATCGACACAATTTCTTATGAGCAACAAATTACCGATTATTCTTTCGGGCGATTTCCCGATGGAACCATCGAGTGGTTTATCATGCCAAATTTCACTCCCGGTTTTCCTAACATCCAACCTTCACAAACCATTGAAATACAATCTGGTTATCAATTCGTGTCTTCATATTTTTCGCCTGAAAACCCTGATATGCTTGAAGTCATTTCCGAGTTACTGACTGACGATTTGACCTTTGTGAGAAATTCGGAGGGAGAAGTTTTAAGAAAAATAGGTACGAATTGGATTAATGGTATTGGTGATTGGGTTGTAACAGAGGGGTATTTGATAAAATTCAATGGAAACGGACAGTTTACAATGAGCGGAGAAATTCCACCTCCAACTACTCCCATAAATCTAAAAGAAGGTTTCCAGTTTGTTAGCTATTTGCCGGTTTACGAAATGGATGCATTAGATGCTTTTGCTTCAATCCTCGGAGAAAAATTATCCTTTGTCAGGAACTCTTCAGGAATGATTTTGCAAAAAATAGGCCCTAATTGGATCAATGGAATTGGAAATTGCAAATCTAATGAAGGATATTTAATTAAAATGAATGAAGCAGAAACTCTAATTTATCCGGAATGAAAATTGTTGAGTTGCAAAAAATATTTGAAATCTGAAATTTGAAACCCAAAAACCAAACTCTAAATAAACTATTATGAAAAGATCACAAAACGAAATTCACGACAAAAACGAAATTATTAATTTTTTATCGGAAACAAATATTTGCAGAATTGCATTTTTTGATAAAACTTATCCTTATGTTGTTCCGGTTCACTTTGTTTTCAACGATGATTGTATTTATTTTCATTGTGCAAAAGAGGGAAAAAAAATCAACCTGATAAAACAAAACCCAAAGGTATGTTTTGAAGCAGATAAAGAAAACGCAATTATTCCAAATGAAAAGGCATGTAGATGGAGTTCAGATTTTATAAGCGTAATTGCTTTTGGTACTGCGAGTTTCTTAAAGAATAATAGTGAAAAGGAAAAAGCATTATCATTATTATTGAAGAAATTTTCGGGAAGAGCAGACTGGGAATTCAGTAAGGCAAACCTTGATGAAGTATCTGTTGTTAAGATAGAAATTTGCGGAATAACAGGAAAACACTCATGAAATATTAAAAGATAAAACCTTTTTAAAAAAATGTTTTTATTTTTCAATCTAATAAATTAAAAGCATAAAATTAATTTCAGTTTTTGCCGATAAGGAGATAATTTTTCTATTTTTGTTTAATAATCAGGTATGTTTTATTGCCTTAATTTACAATATTTATGGAAAATAAATTAAACCAAATAGTTCTAATTCCGACAGATTTCTCCGAAGTTTGTCAAAATGCAATTGACCACGGAACCGAAATTGCCGAATTCTTAAATTATAAAGTATGTTTATTACACGTTATAAATAAGGAAACTAAGAATCAATTAAAAAAGGAGAATAAAGGAGTTGATTCAATAGAATCTAAATTAAAAGATTTATGCACTTCTATTTCAAATAAATCAAAAGTTAAGGCAGAATATAAAATATGTGAGGGAAGTATTTTTACTGAAATTCACAAAGTAAGCTCTGAGATTAAGGCAAATCTTGTTGTTCTCGGAACTCACGGAAAAACCGGTTTACAACATCTCTTCGGAAGCTTTGCCCTTAAAGTAGTAACCAAATCTCCTATTCCTGTTGTTGTTGTTCAAAAGCGATCATTTGACGAAGGTTATAAAAAAATTATTTTCCCTATAAGCGATTTCACGGAGGATAGGCAAAAAGTTATGATAGCAATTTATATTGCCAAAAAATTTAATTCCACAATAAATATTTTTAAAATTCATCAAACCGATCCGGGAATCTCAAGTAAAATTGAAATATCTAAAAATCAAATTGAAGAAGTTTTCAAAAAATATAATATTCCTTATACAATTGAAACCTCAAAAAAACATCAACATTTTGCAAAACAAGTGATTGATTATTCAATTGCCCAAAATGCCGATTTAATTATGATTATGACCGAACCGGATATGTATTCACCTGATTTTAACATTAGTCTCTGGGATGAAAAATTAATGTTCAACGAATCTCAGATTCCTGTTATGTGTATTAATCCCGTTCAGTTAGGTAAAATTTATTATGACTATTTTTCATTAATGTAATTTAATTCTGAATATCTGA
>Ga0208648_1003096_pt1 | contig 10771 bp, 7 predicted proteins | sample AntAceMetag02UKL_FD_184772 | JGI IMG/M metagenome (GOLD analysis project Ga0208648, IMG submission 184772) | Saline lake microbial communities from Ace Lake, Antarctica - Antarctic Ace Lake Metagenome 02UKL (SPAdes) (version 2) | ecosystem: Environmental > Aquatic > Non-marine Saline and Alkaline...
AGGTTCTTGAAGAGTTCCGTTATGATTATATCTGATTGGCTGATCAAATCTGTTAATGGTCGCTCAGAGCCATCGTGCTCCACCAACAACATGCGAGGTTCTCCCTCTTTTCCTTCCCGAATACGGACATAGTGACAGTCAAGAACCTCTTCACGCACCTCGTGATCGGGTCTTTGAATACAGATTGTGATATCTCTAAACCCGCGTGCTTTGAGAGCATAGATTGCCCCACGGCTAACCGCACCAAAACTGAATATGATAGTCTTACGCTGGTTTCCATAGTGACCATCGATACCTTTGAGTTGTAAGGCATGTAATACCGCACAGTAACCAGCTATTTCATTGTTCTTATAGAAAGTGTGCCGTCCAATCTGTCCGTTTGGACCCCAAACATACATATCCTCAAAGGCTATGAGCGTTTGCTTCCGATCGATCGCAGTTTGAGTAAGAGCCCATTGCTGTACACAATGTGGCCAACCCCAAACGATTCCACCTTCACGAAGTTCCTGTAAATCAGATAACACAGGCTTGGGAATGATAACCATCCCAATGTCAGCCAACAGTTCGTTGCGTTTGGCAATGCCACCCGTCTGTGAAGCAATTTCCGAATCTTCGATTCCGAATGGCACTCCATACCCTTCCTCAAATATCAATTGGCGACGGACTTGTTCGGGAAGGCGTGGCAAATGCTCCGGATGGATTGGAACACGTCGCTCATCCTTTTTCCTTGAAGTACCAATGACTCCAAATTTCAATTTACTCATATCGTATCCTTTTCTTGAGACAATTTAGTTTCGTAGCCCGGAAGCACCGTATTCCGGGAAATGGTTGATTTCGAAAGAGAGTTAGTGATAAATAATTCACTATAATAACGTGATTCGGTTATATGCTTAATATCAAGGAGCTTTCAACCTATCAAGTTTCCCGGAATACGGTGCTTCCGGGCTACAAGTCTTGCCAAAACAAAAGTAGAGATTGGGCTGATAGCAATCGCCCACAATCTGAAAAAATGGTCAAATACAGGCAAAATGGCACCTTCAACGGCTGAAAATTCTCTCCCAACGACCTGAAAATCAAACAAAAACAGATACAACTCACGAAATAAAACCAAATAAAGACTGACAAAGAAGAAAAAAGAGAAATCCTTCAATAAATTCAGTTTACAGAAAAAATAGGAGCTGGTTCAAAATTACTTCTGAGTCAGCCCCTAAGTAAATTTAGGAATAAATCTTAGTGTCCTTTACTCTCCGGTACTGTGCCCGGCATGGCTGACTGGAACAGTTCTGAATATATTTCTTTCATTTTTCCTGAACGGATATCAGCTTTCAGGTCCGCTGTCGGGCGACTCATCCAGTTATGCATGGGATCATCTGTTAACTGCTTATCGAGAAAAGCGTCTGCTTCAGCATCATGCAATTTTCTCACTTCAGGAATGAATTTGAAGTAATAATGCTGTGCGACTTCATAGATACCATGCCACCATGTATAATCCGGACCCATCATTGCCGCACCGTGGCGAGCACGCCTGCCCTCATGATGCCAGATTTCCCAGTAGATCCATTCCACCTTGTTTGAGAAGCTGGCAGGATTTGGCAGGGAATTATTCTTCCGGAGGATTTTCATAACCTCACCAGCCGGTCTGGCAAATTTCTCATTGTATAGGTTCACCAATCCGTCGAACTGGTAATAATGACCCTCCGCAAAAGTTGTTGAATGGCAAGCAGTACAAACGTCAATCATGTTCCCGCGTTTTGCTTCCCAGTTATCCTTGTGTTTGGAAACGGGCGGACGAAGTGTCCATGACAGGCGGTCTCCAACGTCATGAGTCAATTTCTGGGTTTGAGTTGCCGACATGTGGCAGGTGGCGCAGGTAGGCGCTTCGTAATAATCCACACCGACTACCCAGCTTTCGGAATCAAGCGCCATATCATCTTTGTGAGCATAATAGGCGATTCCATGCTTGGATTCTTCATAAATCTCTTTTTGGGGATGGTCGGGACCCAAGTGACATTTCCCGCAATTTTCCGGTTGACGTGCCTGTGCTCTTGAAAACGAGTGTCGTGAATGACAGGCGTTACAGGTTCCTCTTGAACCGTCCGGATTCAGGCGTCCGATTCCTGAATTGGGAAAACTTTTTTTACTAAGCATGTTCGGTGATTCCGGATCAATCTCCACCTTGGAACCATGACACTGCTCACACCCGGTTACGGCTACAGGATCACCACCGGCTACATGAGCAAGGTAAGCATCTGCGGAGTTCAGTATTTCTCCAGCCGAAGCATGATATGAAGCCTGAACTTGAGCGGCTTCCTGCTCATGGCATTGACCGCAATCTTTTGGTGTCACAAGCGTGGATATGAAAGCGTCATTATGCATATATCCATCCAGATCACCTTTCTCAGCCTGATGGCAATCATAACAAGTGATATCATTTTGACCGTGCTTCGAACCTTTCCATTGTTTGTAAAGTCCCAGGGACTTTTCCATATGGCAATTTATACATTTCTCGCCAACTGACATCTCTTCCGCCAGTCCAATAGATGCGATACTAATAACAAATAAAATTACCAGTACAACTTTTCCGACTCTCATGTTTCTCCCTGATTGTAAAATAAATAATCAATCACTTCACTTCATTTACATGTACACCATAATCCTCTTGTATGATTAAAGCAAGTGGAATATATCACAAAGGTATCTCCGAGCATTTTAATCAATTTTGAAGTATTTATAAACTAATAAACATGATTTTTATATTTTTTTACACAGATCAAAATTATTAAGAGAATTCTTTTGCCCAGCATTCACCTGATTTTATTGACACATATTCTACTGCAAATACTTAATCATAACAATGTGGTATTACGTACTAACCCGGAGCAACACCTCTTCATTGTATTAAAATATTCGTGATTCTTGATGCGGTAATATAAGAATAATCATTTGGTTTAATTCGAATTTCAAACTCCGAGTTGGAATTTTCATCATCAGTACTGAGAGAATATCGCTATACTATGAAGTACCTTGTAGGTTCGCAAATTTCGATTATAGTTGATAAGAAATATTTGGCTTAAGAATAGAAGACTTTTCTTTTTGAGGATATATTTTTAAAACAATGAGATTTAAAAGAATAGCGCACAACGGGAGTTTTAGATACCATCAATCATCATCACGACCCAAAGGCAAATCTAATCAGCTTCACAAAACCAATGACAGCGGTCCCCCGAATCCTGATGAATTGTGGCAATTTGCATCAGACAATCGCCTGCGTAATGTTGCATTAGTATTGATCGAACCGGCGCGACCGGAAAATGTCGGTGCCGCAGCTCGTGCGATGAAAACAATGGGACTCGAGCGGCTGATAATTGTCGGGACCAGTATCTGGCGAAGTGGTAAGGCAAGAGCACTTGCGGTTGGGGCGGGGGATATCCTTGAAGCGGTAGAAGAGTATGCCACGCTTGCCGAGGCGGTTGCGGGAATGAAAGCAGTAGCGGTAACTACCGCCAGACGGCGCAGAAGAGCGCGACCGGTATTCCCAGTTGATTCAGCAGTTCCTCATCTTCTTGGCGTCGCGGAACATGGAAATGTTGCCGTTGTTTTCGGTCGGGAAGAATGGGGAATGACGCAATCTGAACTTCTATTGGGCGACTGGTGGGTGACAATTCCCATGGCTAATGCTTATCCTTCTCTTAATCTTGCACAATCAGTTATGCTTGTCTGCAATGAAATATCAAATGCTTCGAGAAGACCAATGCCGCAATATCCCTGGGTCCCGGCGGATCATAAAAGCAGGCATCTCCTGATGGAAAATGCCGCTAAAACATTGATTGAAGCCGGTTTTCAACCAAAGCCGGATATTGATGGATTTCTGCTTGCGCTTTCAAGGGTATTTGACAGGGCATTACTGGAAGAACGTGATGTTAAGGTTATTCATGGAGTATTTCACCAAGTTGAACTTCTTAATAAAAGAATGAAAAGATACAAATCACAAAAGGATCAGGAATGAATTTCTTCAACAGGTTAATATTATTCACCGGGGGGATAGAATATTTTTTTCGGAAAAATCAAAATACTGCAATAATATCCAACAGCAGATTATTCAGGAATATGTTGACTAAATCGCTCTCTTTCTTGTTATTGATATCAACCTATTCATTATGCATCACAGGTGAAATACATGCAGACAATGAAGTAATACCTGCCTATAAAGTAGCAGTCCTCACCTTTCTTGTTCACGGGCGTGAAGAGTTATCGGCTGAATCGCTGACTCAGATTGTACGGGCTGAATTTCAAAAGAACGAACGCATTCTCCTGATCGATCAGAAGGGAATCAAAACTTCTCCGGTTGAAACAGGTTCTGATAAAAGCGTCAGGGTTTTCGATTTAGAAAGTTTGGTCAAAGCGGGGAAAACGCTGGAAGTGGAAAAAATAGTGGGGGGAACAATAAATCAAATTGGCACCAAATACATGATCGAACTTCGAGCCGTGAATGTTAGATCAGAGAGCATTGAGGCAATTGAAACCGCAGATTATAGTGGAAATATCAAACATATTGACAAACCTCTGAAAATGGCTGCGGAAAGGTTAGCAGCCCAGATTGTCAACCGGTCTGGAGTGATAATTGTTGATACCAATCCTGATGAATCCAGTGTTAAAATAAATGGTATTACTGTAGGACTTGCTCCAGTCCGAATCAAAAAACCCGGAGGAGTAAAATATAGGATTAAAGCTGAACGCATGGGATATGAAGCTGTCGAACGCAAGGTTTACCTGGCTGAAGGCGATTCCCTGGGTTTGAAATTGTCTCTTCCGAAATTATCAAAACGGTTAGGCAAACCACCTCTTGCCAGGATATGGCTGTCCGGCGGAATTCCAATGAACCAGAATTCCTCATCTATCGACACCAGGATTACCTGGGGAAAAGGCACATCATACGGTGTTGCTGCCGATTTTGGCGATATATGGAGACTGAGGTTCGGTACGTATTCCTACTCTGGAAAAATCAGGGATGTGAATGAAACTTACCTTGAAGATTTTAACGCAGATGGCGACCCAAGAGGCCATGCAAGCGTTTATTACTCCACCTTGATCTATACTATGTCCCCGGTGAGGACCGGGGCAGTATTGGGAGGCGGAATAGCAGCGCTGACAAGGGAAGTATCAATAAACCTAAATGATGCAAACGAAACCTCTCGCCAAACCGACCTGGAACTTGGACTGTTACTGGAACTCGGAGTTGAGTTCAGGCTTTTCAGGGATATCCTGTCACAAATCGAATTTATCCATGTCCGCATCATTAGTCAAAAGCCGGGAGGAGAGCAGGATGAAACTATTCATCCCGCATGGAATGAATCCTTCCGAGCTTTCGAATCTTTTACGGTTTTGAAATTCAGTGTTGGTTACAGGTTCTAAAACCTGGATATATTTCATTTCAATTGTTGATACCTAAATAGCTCCCTTTCAGCAAATCAGGGCAATTTGTAGTATTTCGGAATATCTCAACTTGTTGTAATTTGGACGTCCAAAACATTAATAATAACAGGATATAAACATGAAATTTGGTGATTTTGAGCTTTTCATTATAGATGACGGTAAATTTCGTCTTGATGGCGGAGCTATGTTCGGGATTGTACCTAAGGTTTTGTGGTCTAAAACCGACGAATCGGATGAAAATAACAGGATACTTCTCTCCGCAAATTGCCTGTTGATAAAAACCGGAAAAGACGTTGTTCTTATCGATAACGGGATGGGCGGCAAATGGAACGACAAATCAAGCGAAATGTTCGCCGTTGAGCAGCCAAGACGCCTTATGAAAGAACTTGCCGGATATGGTGTGGCGAAAGAAGATCTTACACACATGATTCTTAGTCATCTACACTTTGACCATGCCGGGGGTAGTACTTATATCGACGACAATGGTCAAGTAACACCACAATTTCCCAATGCCAGGTACATTATGCAGAAAGGTGAATGGGATGTAGCTCACAACCCGACACCACGTGATAAAGCGAGCTATCTACCTGATAACCTTGATCCTCTAATGGAAGCAGGACTGGTACAACTGGTTGATGGCGATACTGAGGTCCTGCCTGGTATAACTATGATCAGGACAGGCGGGCATACTGATTATCATTGCATAATACGTATTGAATCAGGAGGAAATACTGCCTGGTTCCTGGCAGACCTGATTCCCACCTCAAGCCATGTGCAGGTTCCCTTCGTTATGGGCTATGATCTGTTCCCTCAGAAAACTATGGAATTCAAGGAGAAGTTTCTGAAGGAAGCATTCGAAGAAAATCATCTATTGATATTCGAACATGGACCTGTTCTAAAAGCCGGACACCTGGGAAAAAATGAACGTGGGAAATGGATAGTGAAGAAATTCGATACGGGAGTCGCTAATTATCCCGGTTAAATTTATTATGGATATCATAGATAACAAACTTATATGGTAAGATGCTTAAAATAGATTCACAAACAAACGTGAGAGACAGGAGTCAAGTACAGCCACTGAACGCTCGCGTAATTGATCGACAGGATCTCACCGAAAGATTAACCATTTTACGAATTTCTTATGAGTCGGGAGACACACTTCCTTTTAAAGCGGGTCAATTTGTAAAACTTGGGATTGTGGCTGATAACGATCTCGGTAATAATTATAGTTTGTCCAGCATTGTTCCGAAAAGAAATCAAATGGTTCAGCGTGCGTATTCAATATGTTCCTCTCCCGCTCAAACCGGATATCTTGAATTCCTGATAGACCTCGTTCCTCATGGCAACCTGACACCTAAACTCTGGCGCCTGAACAAGGGAGATCGCCTTTGGATGGAGCCCCGCGCCCGGGGGAAGTTTACCCTGGATGGTATCGAGGAGCATCAAAATATTTTCATGGTTTGTACCGGTACCGGGATTGCGCCATTTATCTCGATGCTTAGTCAATACGTATCCAAAGAACGGTGGAATCGTCTCGTTCTCGTTCACGGGGCAAGAAATTTCAAGCATCTCGCTTATTACGATGAAATCCTGGCTTTGGCTCAAGAAAATATAAGCATTTCTTATATACCTCTACTGTCAAGAGAACCTGATGATTCAGATTGGCAGGGTTGTAGAGGAAGAGTACAACGTTTATTCCATAAAGATGAAATCGAACAGATTACCAATGTGAAGCTTAACCCAGAACGCTCACACGCATATATCTGTGGGAATACAAATATGATTAAAACGATGACAGATTTACTCGGTAATTGGAATTTCACTAAAGGATCAAACTCCAAACCGGGCAATATTCACAGTGAAAGATACTGGTAACTAAAAGAAATAGTTTCTACCATTCTACTCAAGCAGTACCTGTAAGCATGCCCACAACAATCGGTGTCAAGATCAACGCTATTCCCATCAGGCTTTCGCCTGCGATAACTCCCGAAGCTACCGGGAAGGTGTAGATTGCATCGAGCTTGGGATATTTCTTTGAGAACATCCACACGAGCAGTCCGCCCAAGAACATCGAGAAACCGTAATAAAAATGAAAAGTGAAGGCAAGACCAAGTCCCATTGGTGAAGGGATCCAGATTCTTGCTTTGGGAGGAAGAATTCGTCCAAGAGCTACCAGCATGATGCCGAGGAGACCGCCGATAATAAGTGCAGCCTGCGCTGTCGGATGCAGCGATCCGAGTCCATGGGAGAGTAGTTTTGCCACTGACGCCCAGACTTGCGCCGCCGGAGCGGGCCATTGGTCTGTGCCTAAAGCTGAAGCATCGGGAACGAGTAGATAGAATACGGGAACTGTAACTGCTGTACCGATAAATATTCCTGAAAATTGTGCAAGAAACTGTTTCCGTGGATTTGCGCCCAGAACATAACCGCTCTTCAGGTCGATTAGTAAATCTGATGCGCTGTCTGCTACCCCGGCAGTGATGCAGGCTGCCATCAGGTTGACATTCATCGTCTGCTGTGGAGCATTGATTCGCATTGCTTTCGGTGTTATCGCTCCATACATCAACTGGGTTACTTTACCCATTGCGCCGACAGGGGTAGTATCGGTTTCGCCGGTAACCCGGCAGGCTACCAGGGCGAGGAAAAACGACATGATCACTGCCAGCAATCCCATCCAGATCGGCATTCCGAAAGCGCCATAAGCTATGCCGACTACTCCAATTCCACCGATCAGGGCTCCGGAAAGGAACCATGAAGAAGGCACCTCAATTTTATTCAATAAAAGTCTTTCTTCAGAAACAGATTTATTTTTATCGGTTGAAAACAGGGTGGTCACACCACTTAATGCCCTGACAACTGATTTCCATTGAAGGGCAAAAGCTAACAGACCACTTGTTACCATGCATGATGCTCCTCCCCAGAGCGACCATGATACCATGGTGCGGTAGTTCAAAGCCTCTATTACGCCGATGTTGTACATGTATGGAACTAAGACCACCCAACAGAGAACCGAGCCAAGCATAACGCTTGTGGCAACACGAATTCCCATCAATGCGCCACCCGCTACCAGCAGAAGACTACCTTCGACGCCAACGGTATATTGAAATGCCTTTTCACCGAAAAGAGGGTATGCGTATTTAATCAAAACAAATTCTTTTGTCATGACTCCAACCTGGTGTAGCATATCAAATCCATCACGCAAAAAGGCTACAACAGACGCAACTCCACCTGCAATAAACAGGGAGCGAGCGCTTTTTTCACCCTCCTCCGCGCTCGAAACAGTTCCTTCCATGTCTTCCATCTCCGCCAGGACTTTTTCTTCTGTGGATGTTTCGGAGTCAAAATCTTCATCGGTCATTTCAGCAACCGGACCTTCAATAGCAGGAGAATGTTTTGTGTCGGCATGAAGGCTGCGCAGGGTCATCGCAGCGGCAATTCCTGAAGGAAAACGGAGGCGTTCTACATTTATCATTTGACGTTTCATCGGAATCGCCAGGGTTACGCCAAGCACCGCAAGAAAGAAAATCCAGGCTGTAAGCAGACCATAAGGAATGTGTTCACCTGTTACCAGGAGATAAGCAGCGATAGCCGAAACAAGTGTTCCACCCGTTGAATAACCTGCGGATGAGGCGGTTGATTGCATACAATTGTTTTCCAGAATAGTCATATCGCTCTTGACAATTCCTACCTTGCGCAATCCTTTCCAGGCAGAGAATGATAAAACGCATGCGGTAATTGCCACACCAAATCCCCACCCGGTTTTTAATCCGATGTAAAGGTTGGTAAGCGATAGAACTGCGCCAAGAAAGCCGCCCATGATAACAGCACGCCAGGTAAGCTGAGGCATATCACCACGATAATGTTTCTTGAACCACTGTAATTCTAATTCGTCAGGAGTTAATGCTTTCGATTTGCCCGATGCCATGAATCAACCTTTCCGGAATTGAAGAAATGTGAAGAATTTGGCAATATACATTGAAGAGACATTTTTTGCCACTTGGTTGTGAAATTATTATTGACGAGATGAAAAAACTTTTGGTGACATTGTCGAAATAATATATTAAGATAGAGGGGCTTTAATTGCTTGTTTCTTATAAATTGTTACACTCTATATTTGCCTATATTCAGATATAATAAGACTTTGTAGTTATTAATTGTAACAAGCTCTTTTAAAGATAATACAACTAAATTTCTTGCTTATAGCTGAAAAAGGAACATTAATTATGTAAGGATTTCACCATAAGTAATTTTAGCATATGATTTTTACAAAACGTTAAAGCTAACATAAATTCTTGAGAAGTTTTTTTCGCGAACTACATCAACAAGTTTTTCTATAGCTTAAAAGAGGTAATTGCAAAGAAGTCAAAATTTACCTACATGCATTCATACAAAAACGATTTCCGCCTGCAAGCCCGAAATCGCTTTTGAAAGGAGTAAAAAAATAGATATTTCCATCATTTTACTATTTAGCATTATAACGTCATTATTGGTGTATTGCAAGAGAAGATTGCCTTATCGGTGTAGGGCGCCACCATTCTCTTCTGTCTAATGGCTCTGGCAATAGCATTATTGTTGTTGCTAGAGTCGTGATTTTTCTTTGTTTGCTCCTTTCTAAAGGAGAGACATTTAGCAATTTCTTCAAAACCTTTTCTGGAGAAAAATTGAATATCGAATTTCTTTACTTTAACACTCCTCCTACTCCACCTTTCAGTGAGAAGTGAAAGAAGTAAGGAATAAACTTCAATCAACCTTCAAAAGAGTTTTTCAAATATTTGAGAATTGCTTTGATACCCATCCTTTTAGTTTCATCAGGTATATTTTTTATTGGATTGTCATCAATGTCAAGTTCTTCTAACTCTTTCAACTGACAAATTTCTTTTGGGAGTTCTGTCAGTTGATTCCCAGATAGATTTAACCATTGCAAGGAAGAAAGCTGTCCTATTTCCTTTGGTAACACTGAAATATTATTTGTATGCAGCAATAGCTCTTCTAAATTAGACAATTTTCCTATTTCGGGAGGTAAAGTTGATAGTGTATTGTCGCAAATTTCTAAATGTAATAATTCTGCGAGATTTTTAATTTCAGAAGATAAATTGGCAATATGGTTACCATTAAGTATTAGAAAAGTAAGAGTTTCTAATTCCCAAATTACTGATGGTGGCTGGGATAGTCTATTATAAGATAATCCTAGATATGTTAGGTTTGACAATTCGGTGATGCTTTGGGGAAGATCTGAAAGTTGATTAAAATCGAGTGATAACATATCCAAGTTGTGAAGTTTCCCAATTTCTGATGGCAAAATCTTTAGTTCATTACTCATCAAATCGAGGTCTTTAAG
>Ga0208648_1003097_pt1 | contig 10771 bp, 7 predicted proteins | sample AntAceMetag02UKL_FD_184772 | JGI IMG/M metagenome (GOLD analysis project Ga0208648, IMG submission 184772) | Saline lake microbial communities from Ace Lake, Antarctica - Antarctic Ace Lake Metagenome 02UKL (SPAdes) (version 2) | ecosystem: Environmental > Aquatic > Non-marine Saline and Alkaline...
GCAAAGCGACCACTGCTTTTTGTTCAAAATAAATTGATAATTTTTTAATCTGTTTAAAATAATCAGGAAATTTTAGCCAGGATAAAGAGGCAATCAACACCATTATCCGGAACCCTATGTTGATTATTCGTTTTTTGGGGGATATAATTTTCATGGGTATTTCTCTTGTTCCTGGTAAAATCATCGTTCGGGGTTGAATTTGCATGCTAAAAAGAAGGCATTAGCATTACCTGGAGAAAAGGACAAGGAGAGACGGCCAGAAAAAAATGATTCATCCGATTATCTGGACAGCCCCGTTAAGGTGTGTTGCCAAAATAGTTGAATGGCCGATTCATATCGGGATTAAACTTAAGTATGTATATGTATAAAGTATAATGGGGAATTAAAAATTTGCCCTACAAAATCTTTTGTGATATTTGGTTTACAAATTAAAATGATTACTTTATTATTAAACAATTCACATCCAAGAGAAAAATGTTTTGGAGAAAAATCATAAAATGAATCACAATATAGACTTTGTTGACAGCAATATAGTTATTATTGCCTCTACTTTCAACGTAAATATATTAAATACAGTTTGGTTATATAAAAATAAAATTTTTACGGAAAAAGAATTGCAAGGAGCAACTTGTTTACCTGTGGTTGTTGAAGTGCAATCCGACGACTTTCGATTACATATTATTCCTGATCGATTGCAATTCTCAATAAACACTAAATATAAAAATGCCAAAGAATTACTATTATCAAAAATTGGGGGGCTTATTAAACTCTTACCCCACACTCCATTTACAGCAGCCGGGTTAAATTTTACATATCATGTAACTCCATCTGATAAAGATATGAATAAATTAAGCCGATCATTATTTTGTAATGAAAAATCTATATTATTTGATAATCTTGAGGAAGATAATGTGCGATTTGGTGGGTATTTTAGCAAGGATCTTTTAGGGACAAGATTTAAGCTTGATGCAAAACCTATCTCAGTGGCGATGAAGAATCAAAAAAAAGAAATGCTTCAACTCGCTTATAATTTTAATATTAGTCTTACCCAAGACAATGATCAAACTACAATCAAATTAAATTTGCTGGAAACAAAGCGATTACGTCATCCTTTGGATGTGATAATTGAAGAAGATGATGAAGGGTTTATTGCAAGAACTGTTGATTTTTCTTTATTTGGTTGTGGAGATGATAGAATTGAGGCTGTGGATGCTCTTAAATTTGAAATTGAATCTCTATATTTTGACCTGCTAGAAGATGATAATTTTACCGAAGAGTGGCTAAATATAAAAATTTTTCTTAAAGAACTGATTATCGATTCCTAATTATGAAAAATGCTCAATTTAATGTAAAAGATGTTAAAAAAATAGGGGAAAAAAAACTTCACATTGAGTTCAAAAGCGGGAAAGAATTTAACGGCTGGTTCAAGCTAAATGGGGTAAAAGCAAAACGAATAACAGTTCCTAAAGGCCGTAAGGGGATTCCGAGAAAGATATATTCATCGATGGCCAGACAACTAGGTTTGTCAGTTTCCGACTTTGACCTATTGTTGGAATGTCCTCTGACAAAAGAAGAATATGTAGAAATTATATCCAAATAAATCACTCCCTCAAATTTAGACTTTTTATATTAGAAATATATACCAAAAGCAATCATTCCATATTCAATTTTATAAAGTTCAATAAAAGCCCGTTTCTGACGTTATTTTTTATATAAAAAATTGAAGCGAACCAGGAGGGGATTTCTTGCTATATTGTTCAGGACGACAGCTCAAGTATTATCCAATCTTTAATTTTTGCCGGGTTTGTAATCATCAAGGACTCTATCTTGCCAGTGCATGGTCCCGGATACACACCAGTGATGATGGCAGGACGGGAAACAGCCAAGCTTGTTTTGAAAGATTTTATCAGCTGATTTTTTTACCATACTATACCTTTATTTATGATTATTGTAGCATCCTGCTCAAATCTGGTTTTTGGATATGTGACGAATTTTGACACTGAATTTAATAATATCCCTTGAAATCAAGTCTAATGGTCATATATTCCTGCAATAATTTTATATAAACACAAGGCATATTTATGAAAACCAAGTCTGATCCCGCAAAAACACTTGGAAGAAAAATTTTAAGGCTTATCTGGAAAAGCATCCCCTTTGCCGTGGTCCTGCTGGTAATCGGTCTGATCATACTGCCTTTAGATAAAAAGATTTCAGCAAAAAAAGCAGATCTGGCAGAAAAACAATCCAGAGAAAAGGCTATTACAAAGGCATTAACCAATGTGATTACCATGGAGCTTGTACCCGCCATGGTCATGGAAAAGTTAAGTCTTCCAGGGGTTGCAAAACCATGGGTATCCCTGGAAGTGGTCTCTGAAATAAGAGGGAAAGTGGTCAACAAAAAGGTAACCCAGGGCCGTCATGTGAACATTGGCGATGCCCTGGTCATAATTGATCAAAGTGATTACCAGAATTCCTATGATTCGGCACTGGCATCCTATGAAATCGCTTCGTCAACCCAAAAAAGATTAAATGCCCTGGTAAAAAATAATTTTGTCACCCAGTCCCAGATAGATGATGCTGTTGCCCGGGTAAAAACCAGTATGGCTGATCTTGAAAATGCCAAACTAAACTTAAGCCGATGCACGATTGTGTCTCCCATGGAGGGGATTGTTGACCGCATCCATATTGAAACCGGCAGTTTTCTAAGTTCCGGTGATCCCGTTGCCCGGATTCTTCAAATTGACAAACTAAAAGTTGAAGTGGGTATCCCTGAATCTGATGTTGATGCCGTTCGAAAACTTAAAACCTTTGATATGACCATTGATGCCCTGGATGGAAAAACTTATACCGGTGTTTACCATTATCTATATAAAACCGCTGACTCCATGGCCCGGTTGTATAAACTTGAAATAAAGGTGGATAATACAGATGGCCAGATCTTGCCTGATATGTTTGTCAGGGTGAAAATTGTCAAAAAGCAGGACCCTAAGGGACTTGCTGTCCCCATGTATTCCCTTGTAAACCACAACAAAGATATTGGCGTGTATGTTGAAAAAGACGGCATTGTCAGATTCAGGCCCGTAAAAATTGGATTTCAGGATGGTTGGAAGACTCAAATTCCTGAAGGGCTTGATCCCGGGGAAAAAGTGGTGGTTGTGGGTCACCGCATTATTGAAGATGGAGAAAGGGTCACTGTAACAAAAACCATCCGGGATATGGAAGAAATCCTGCAATGATTGTCTCTGATATTGCCATAAAAAACAGAACCAGTGTTATAGTACTGGCCCTTATCATTCTGGGTATTGGTGTTTATACCTATAAAGCCATGCCCCGGGAAAGTGAGCCCGATGTCACCATACCCTATGTATTTGTACAGACGGAATATCGAGGGGTATCTGCTTCAGATATTGAAACGGGTATTACCATAAAGATTGAAAAAAAACTCAAAGGCCTGGACAAGGTAAAAAATATAAGCTCTGTAAGCTCCCAGGGATTATCCCAGATCAATATTGAATTTTTGCCGGGTACAGATATTGATGAAGTTTTAACCAAGGTCAAGGACAAGGTGGATGAAGCAAAAAATGACCTGCCCTCTGACCTTGAAAATGATCCTTCAGTATTTGAAATGAATATCTCGGAAATGCCAATTGTTATTTACTCTCTGGCGGGAACATGCGGCCCGAAAATGTTAAAAGCCATTGCCGATGATCTTAAGGATGATATAGAGGCAGTACCAGGGGTTCTGGAAGCTGAAGTCGCTGGTGGCCAGGAAAGGGAAATCAGGATAGAAGTTGACCCGGATAAGCTTGCCTATTACAGGATTCCCATTACATCGTTGCAGCAGGCTGTTGTCAGTGAAAATCAGAACACGTCAGGCGGTGCCATCACCCTTGGGCACGGCAGATATCAGCTTAAAGTCCCCGGAGAATTTGAAACCCCGGAAGAAATACTCTCCCTTGTTGTTGCCACCCATAGCGGCAACCCCATTTATTTGAAGGATGTGGCAACCGTTGTGGACGGCATTAAGGAAGAAGCCTCACGATCCCGCCTGAATGGTGTGGATTCTGTTAATATATCTGTAAAGAAAAGAGTTGGCGAAAATATTATTTTTATTTCAGATAAAATTGACATCATCATAAAAGATGCAGAAAAGAATTTTCCGAAAAATACCGCCATTACCAAACTGATGAACAAATCAAAAGATATACGGCTCATGGTGGCTGACCTTGAAAACAATATTCTTTCAGGACTTATTTTGGTCGTGGCCATCCTGTTTATCGCCCTGGGATTCAGGAATGCCTTATTGGTAGGGCTTGCCATACCCTTTTCCATGTTTCTGTCTTTTTCCATACTCCACGCCATGGGATATACCCTGAACATGATTGTTCTGTTCTCTTTAACTCTGGCACTGGGGATGCTGGTGGACAATGCCATTGTTATCATTGAAAACATCTATCGCTATATGCAGCAGGGTGTTCCAAGAGTGGAAGCCGCCATGAAAGCCACAGGAGAAGTGGCCTGGCCCGTGATCGGCTCCACCCTTACGACGCTGGCCGCGTTTTTCCCCTTGATTTTCTGGCCGGGTATCATGGGTGAGTTCATGAAATATCTTCCCATTACCCTTATCGTAACGCTTTCTTCCTCCCTGTTTGTGGCCCTTGTTATCAACCCTGCCATGTGTGCTTTTTTTATGAAGGCAAAAACAAAAATTAATGACAAAACCCTTTCAGCCAGAGAAATAGAGGCCCATGGTGAAAAACCCATTGAAATCAAGGGACTCGTATTATTGCTTTATTCAAAAGTATTAAACAAAGTCCTTGACCATAAATTCACCGTATTGATCGGGTCTTTTGCTGTGTTGGTTATTCTTATCCAGATCTGGTTTTTAAAAATCGGTATTGAAAAACCAGTTGAATTTTTTCCGCCCATTGATCCGATATCAGCCTATATTAATATTGATCCCCCCGAAGGCGCAGATCTTGATTATATTGACAGAATCGTTAAAAGAGTCGAAATGGCCATTACAGGAAACAAAACCTCTGATTATGCGGATGCCATGAAATTTCAGGAGCATGAAAATTCGGATGGCACAAAATTCATGGCGCCGGGCAATATCAATAATATTGAACACATTTATACAAAAGTGGTTCAAAATGCCAGTGGATCTATTTTTGACAACAACCTTCCCAACCATATCGGTATCCAGTTTATTGAGTTTGAACACAGGAAATCCCCAACCAAAGATGACCTTGAAGAATTAAGAAACCGTGTCAAGCATATTGCCGGGGCAAAGATAACCGTTGATCAGCAGCAGGAAGGCCCTCCCACAGGTCCTCCCATCAATATTGAGATTTCAGGGGATAATTTTGAAATTTTGATCAAAATCGCTGAAAAGATAATAAAAGTGGTTGAGAATATTCCCCATGTAAAAGATGTCCGGGATGATTACCAGGGAGGAGTTCCCAGTGTGCAGGTTAAAATTGATCGCCAGAAAACAGCGCTCTTTGGCCTGACCACCAGCGCCATTGGTAATGCATTAAAAACAGCCTATAACGGGCTTGATGTTTCAACCTATTATGAAGGAGATGAAGATTATGACATCGTGGTAAAGCTTGCTGAATCTGACCGGCAGGTGGCAGATGTCCTTCATAAACTCATGATTCCTACGGCCATGGGACAAATTGTTCCCCTGACCACTCTCGCCAGTATTGAATATGAGGGAACCATTGGGGATATAGTCAGGAAGAACCATGAACGCGTTATCACGGTCAAGGCAAATGTGGATCAAGCCAAAACCACTGGGACTATTGCCAGAATGCAGGCCCAGGAAATACTCAAGGATATTGAGCTGCCGGCCGGCTATAAATACAAATTTACAGGTGAAGACGAAAGCCAGAAAGAATCTGAAGAATTTTTATCAAAAGCATTTATAATCGCCCTGTTTTTAATTTTTCTCATCCTGGTGACCTTGTTCAACTCTGTCATCCAGCCAGTCATCATCCTCACATCCGTTGTTCTGTCTTTAGGAGGAGCTTTCTGGGGGCTTGCAGTGATTAACTCTCCCTTTGGTATCATCATGACCGGGGTGGGTATCATCTCCCTTGCCGGTGTTGTTGTAAACAATGCCATTGTTCTCATCGATTATACCAATAAGCTTCGGGACAGTGGAATGAGCATCCGGGATGCCGTTGTTTCAGCCGGTGCCACCCGGTTGAGACCCGTTATTTTAACGGCCGTCACAACCATCCTGGGTCTTTTGCCCATGGTCACGGGTATCAGTTATGATTTTCATGTCATGGCATTTTCAACGGCCAGTGAATCCAGCCAATGGTGGAGATCCATGGCAATTGTGGTAATTTTCGGGCTGATGATTGCAACGATATTGACCCTGGTTGTTGTTCCAACACTCTATGCGTTGATTGAAAATACCAAGCTTAAGATGGCATCTGGTTACAGCAAAACCAGGACATTCTTTCTGGGGTCAGACCATGCTTAAACTATCTATTTGGGGGAAATGCCAACCTTAGCAAAATCCCCAAATAGGGAATTTTGGTGGAATTCCAAAATTCTTATTTAAAAATAAGGATTACAAGATATTTCTAATACAGATTAACCTTTCTTTTTTAAAATATATATTTTAGTATAACCTTGTATTTTTAAATTATCATTTAAAGAAAGGAAAGGTTTTGGAAAGATTTATTGACGTACAATTAATCAAATGGAAAGAGAGCAATCGCAGAAAACCTTTAATGATAAGAGGTGCAAGGCAGGTTGGCAAAACATGGTCTGTAAAATATTTTGGAGAAAAGTATTTTAATTCTTTTATCCTTGTTGATTTGGAACGAAACCAGGACTGGCACAGAATTTTTGAAAAAAACCTGCATGCAAAACGAATCAGTGTGGAATTGGAAATTCTCACAGGGAAAAAAATTGAGCCTGGCAAAACACTCCTTTTTTTCGATGAGATACAATCCTGCCCAAGAGCTATCATGGCCCTGCGTTATTTTTACGAAGAGATGCCGGATTTACACATTATTGCAGCCGGATCACTATTAGAATTTACCATGCAGGATATATCTTTTCCTGTCGGGAGGATACAATCCATATGGCAGCATCCTTTGTGCTTTGCAGAATTTCTTCAGGCAACCGGGAATGATAAAGCTGCCAATATAATCCTTTCAAAACCTGAAAACCTGTCTGAGGCTATCCACGAATTTCTATGTGATCAGTTGAAATTATATTTTTTTATTGGCGGAATGCCGGAGAGCATAAAAGCATATATTGACAGTGGCTCAATACAGGAAGCTTTTGAGGTTCAGTCTGAAATTTGTGATACTTACAGAATGGATTTTGCTAAATACAAACCCGGAATTGATAAATTTTGTCTCAACACTGTACTGACAAGCATATCGCAAAATGTAGGAAGGCAAATAAAGTATTCAAGACTTGGTGAAGATTATTCAAATCCCACCTTGAAAAAAGCATTTGAACTTTTATGTCTTGCCGGAATAATAAACAAGGTGCCTTCTGTAGATCCTTCCGGTCTTCCATTAGGTGTCACAGCATCTGCTAAAATATTTAAAGCATTAATGCTTGATATCGGACTCATGAGGTATCTTAGCGGCATGCCCACTGATGTAGAATATGGCAAAGCAAATCTTTTGAATATTTTTCAAGGAGCTATGGCAGAGCAATTTGTTGGACAGGAGATGCTTGTTGCTCAAAGCCAGGAGCTGTATTATTGGTCAAGAAGAGCAAAAAGCAGCTCAGCAGAGGTGGATTTTATATCTGTTTACCAGGGCAAGATATATCCGGTTGAGGTTAAGAGCGGATCATCAGGAAGGCTGAGAAGCATGATAATGTTTTTAAAAAAATATCAAGCATCCCCTTTTGGGATTGTTTTTTCAACACACCCTTACTCAAAACTGCCGAAACAGAAGCTGATTTTTATACCGCTTTATTATGCATATGCTGCTACAGGTGGGGCAAGGCCATTATCCAGAGTCGATTAAAATCGGCGGCAAGCGTAGGTTTTAAATTGATCAGATTAAAAAAATTCTGAAAATCACTTCAGAATTGCTCCAGAAATACATATTAATATCATAAGTCCTTACCCTATATCCAAATCTTCATCGCTCTCCTTTATACAAATTCCACAAATTATTTGATATTTTACCAAAATTAATATTAAATATATACGGTAGTCAAGAATACCAAGAGGATGTTTGAATATGATCGAAATTAACAATAGTTGCAAGTATTTGTAACTTTTGACTTGCCGGAATTTATAAAGGATCGAATTAAATGGGACGAATGGTTTTATCTCCAATTATGTAGCGAGTTTTACCCCGCCTGATCCCACAGATCCCGCACATTTTTTTCAACGACTTTAAAAATAATGTCTAAATTCTTAAATATCTGATCACACCAAAGAATAGATAAACGGAAAACAATACCAGGAAACCGGCACAGCACCCGATAATCCCTCTATAAACCTTGTCACTGAAAAATGAACGACCTTTTCCCACGGCTGTTGAGATTATGGTATACCAGGTCAGGTCAGCCAGAATATGGCCGCTGAAAAAACTTAAGATCCCCACAAGGCCGTATTCACTTGACTGAAGGATATAACCAAGACCAATGGTCGCCCACCAGATAATAAAGTAGGGATTGGCTGCGCTCATGAGTATGCCGGTCAAAATAATATTGCCGCTTTTTTCATCGCCCGGTTCAAGGGACAGGGTCAAGAAAGGTAGGGATCGAAACATCCCTGCTGCCATCCACAGCAATATGCTGCCACCAGCTATTGAAATGAAGATAAAAAACCATTCTTCTTTGAATAAAGGTGCCATACCCATGAAGAGTGCCGCCAGCAATACCACCTCAAGGATACCATGACCCAGAATCAGTAAAGGGCCAGCCAAAACTCCCCTTTTACTGCTCTCGCTGATGGCGACGGTGAGAAGCGTGCCCGGCATCATGGCCCCGGAAAGTGCAATAACAAAAGATGAGGCAAAGATAGTTATCAAAATTATTATAATATCAAGTTCCTTCTTCTAAAATCCTTGAAACGGACCAAAGTATATGTCTGCTGGGTGTATTTAGTCGCTAAACCCTATTATTGTCAATACCTTCTACTATAATATCCGGGTTAGAACTTGAGCCCCCCCCCGATATTTTAGACACCCAGTTAAGCTCTTTTTATATCATATGGAAGTATTTTTGAGGTCAAGGATAATTATCCAATCCTTTACCTTCACTGGACTTTCAAGTATCAAGAATATCAATTGTAACCTTGAGCATTCCCGGGAAAAATATTTTTGTTTTTCGACTGAAAAATTTCTTTAGCAAGGGGGAACACTTTGCCTATACGTCCTATGTTTTTTGGGGGAATTTTTTGATCCTGATTATAGCAAGTGAGATCTTTTTAAATAATTTCAACCTGAAAAAATTAGGCTTTTAGATCCGCGGTTCCAATGATCAAGGTTCTTCTGACAACATCCAGGGTTCTTTTTTCTGAGCTTTGTTCAAGTTATGTTTTACAGAGGCGTTTTGAACATCCAAGGGAATGTCGGTTAATAAAACCAGGTCATGCATCAGGAAAGACTGCCACTTCAAGGGTTTTGCCAGGTTTTTGAAAATTGACTCCACCTGTTTAACAAATTTGTTAAACAGCAACTCGGCTTCCTTGGAAACCATGGATCCTTTACCCTGACTAACCCTTATAGAATGGAGCTTTGACAGCAATTTGTGTACCCTTTCAAGGGGGGTTTTACCTACCGTCAGATACCAGGGATCGTTGCCCATCTCCACATCAATGATTTCAATGGTTGCTTCAATGGATTCCAGGGCGGATAAACCCTGTCGTAAAATGTTTTCAGCAGCGCTGATCCTTCTTGCCTGAAGATCATCTACATTGACGATCTTTGCCTGGATCATCTCCATATCCGTGTACGTTTTAACTGCTCTTAATCTTCGTTCTCCTGCAATCAGTTGAAACCGGCCTTTTTGCTGCGGGCGAAGGATAATGGGTTCTATCAATCCATCCTGGACAATACTTGCGCCCAGTTCTCTTAAACTGTCTTCATCTCCATATAATTTGTCACTGCATTCCGGACACATGCCGTGGCTAAATTCAGCATCTGAATGATCAAGGTTCTTTGGCAAAGATCGGGGTGAAAGAGCAACATAAAGGGTTATTTTATTGAAATAAGATCAAAGATAACGCTCCCGATAAAAACTTTTACCTTTATTCTTACGGGGATCTTTCTATCATCTGCCGTGATCCAGAGTTTTACCGTGGGATTTTCACTCTTTTTAAACACCCCGGAAAAATGATTGATCTGAGGGACGAGCACATATGTGTCAAAGTCTCCCGATGGTAAGGTGATTTTTTCCTTACCCAACACTTTACCTTTCTGCATGAAATATTTTTTCCCATCCGTCACGGGGAAGGACAGATTTTTATCGATTTCAAAATCTATGACCCGCATTTTATAAAAGGCTGAAACCGGGTCAAATGTCTTTAAAGGGATCTCAATGGGGTCTCTTTTTCTGCCAAAGTTGGAATATGTTGCTGTCTTTTTTTTCCAATCAAATTGAACCATCACTTCTCTTTTATCTTTGCCTGATTGTGTCTTTTTGTATAAAAGAGATTGAGTAAATTCAATATCTGTAAATCCTTCCAGCTGATCCCTGACCTTGTAAAGCATGTCTATATAATTGTTTGACTTCACCTCAAGCAAAAAATGATATGCTTTTTTCCCATTGA
>Ga0208648_1003099_pt1 | contig 10770 bp, 9 predicted proteins | sample AntAceMetag02UKL_FD_184772 | JGI IMG/M metagenome (GOLD analysis project Ga0208648, IMG submission 184772) | Saline lake microbial communities from Ace Lake, Antarctica - Antarctic Ace Lake Metagenome 02UKL (SPAdes) (version 2) | ecosystem: Environmental > Aquatic > Non-marine Saline and Alkaline...
CTACGTCTGGGACCTCACAACCGGTTCGCGTGTACACAGCCTGCAGACCAGAACGACGCTCGGCTGGAAATCGCTGTCCAAGGATGGTTCACGCCAGATTACCGTTGATCCCGACAATAACATCGTAGTCTTCGATACGGAATCCTTCCGCGAGGAAAATAAGATGCACGTGGATTTTTCCGTCTCCCGATTGCTTGTCGGTGACGCCTATATTGCTCTCGCCGGCAAGCCGACGGGAGACGATGAGAAAAAGGCCGAGAAGGGCATCATCCAGATTCTTGATCATGAAACGCTGGCTCCGATCAGCAGGATAGAGATCCCCTTCTTCGACGGCACATTGCATTATGATGCTGTGTACAGGACTGACTTCAACGACTGGTCGATCTCAAGCAAAGAAGGCTTGATCGCCGTGTCGACACGCTGGCAGGATGGTTATGGGCACGGCTATTCCCTGTCGCGCAATACCCGTATTTTTGATATCCCCAGCGGCAAACAGGTCAATGTCATTACCTCCAATAAGCCTGGTGGATCAATCAATTTTGATTCTCAGGAACCGGAGCTTGTCCGAATTTCGCGCGAGGCTGGAGGTTGGTATGTCTATCAGGCTCGAGATGGGAAGTATGTGCGCTATGAGCCAGCCACCTCCACCTACACGCACAAGCTGGAGGGTGGAGGAAAGCTTGAATGGTCGCGCGATACCTTGCGTATCGGTGACAGGGCGGCGTTTTTTCCAGGGACGATACGCTCCGTCGTCGTAGACGAAAAGAAAAACCTGATTGTGGCACAGACCGGCGGTAATGAACTGATGTTCTTCGACCTTGCCAGGCTGGAACGTCAGTTGACCATTGTGGTGAAAAACAACGACGAATGGATCGCCTATGCCCCAAGCGGAGAATTCACTGCCTCGCTTGATGGCGCCAAAGGCGTATTCTGGTCGCTTGGCGACAACTATCTGCCGTTCGAGGCGCTGAGAAGCAAGTTCGAACAACCACGCATCATTCGTGACCGGCTGAGCCGCCTGCAGGAGCGTGCTGACCTGGACCGGGATGAGCCGGACAAGCCGAATGTCGATCCGGAATTGTTTGAGGTTCCCTACAAGGTCACGCTTGCTTCCTCAGGCAAGGAAGAGGTCGATACCGACAGTTACGTCCTGAGGCTTCGGGTGGAAAAGAGTTCTGCCGATCTGGCCGACCCGGAATTCGAATATAAGTTGAATGGGCGTTTGGTGCTCAAGTCGCGGGGCTTCGATGAGGAGGCGGTCTACGATGGTGGAGAAATCGTCGGCATCGATCGAAAGTTCTCATTGCAGGAAGGCGACAACCTCATCGAGGCGAGTCTGGTCTACAAGGACGCCCGCGTGCTGACGCAACATGCCGAGATTCGCCGTAAGGCGATCCAGCGTCCGGCGGTGCTCAGCACCACGCAGTTATGGTTTTTCGGTGTTGGTGTTTCCGACTACGCGATTGCCAGACAGAACCTTGACTATGCGCACAAGGATGCACTCGAGCTGGAAAAACAGTTGAAACGCCAGGAAGGCGTGCTTTTCAGCAAGGTCAACACCAAGGTGTTGGTCAATGAAGATGCCACCGAGCGGAACATCCGAATCGAGATGAATGATTTCCTGCGCCAGGCTTCGGCCGAAGATGTGATTATCGTGTTCCTCGCTGGTCACGGCGTCCAGGATAATGAGCAGAATTTGTATCTCATTACCCACGACGGCGACCTGGACCGTCCTTACACCGGCATGCAGATAGACAAATTCCGCGACTTTCTCAGTGGCCGCCCAATCAACCAGAAGGCATTGTTCCTGATGGATATATGCCATGCGGGGACTGCCGGACCGCGGCGGCGGGGCCGGATAACGGCGGAGGACGCCGTGCGTGAACTCAGCGCTGGCACCGGAACGATTGTTCTGGCTTCTTCGACGGGTGCTCAATCCTCGCTTGAGGATGAGAGCTTCGGCGGCGGTCACGGCGCCTTCACAGCTGCATTGCTGGAAGGCCTGAAAGGACAGGCTGACAAGGATGCCGGTGATAAAAACGGCTTCACCAGCGTGCAGGAACTGATCAGTTACACTGCGCGTCGGGTCCCCCAAATGACCCAGGGCCAGCAACACCCGACCATTCCATTATCGGAGAATGTTCTCGATTTCCCGCTCAGTTTGGCTGACTGATCGTTGGCGGGGAGACGATAATCTGAAACATGTGCAGTCTGCGCGATGCGGGCCGCTTCCCATGTTGCATAGGCATCTGTTCCGGGTTTTTCGTCACAGGCACGACTGAGAGCATTTGCGCAAAATATGATGCGTTTTTTCGAAAGGATCAGGCGTCGAAACAAAGCCATGAAACACCAAATTGTTCAGGTGGGCCAATGGCGGGTTCTATCCGGCAGCAGCTTCTGCTCGACACTGGTTTTTCGTGACGTAGTGCTCTGTATCGTCCAGTGCACCTTGCAGCCTGTCAAACAGGGCATTAAGCTCATCCTCGCTGATGATCATCGGCGGGCAGATGGCAATTGTATCGCCGATGGCTCGCAAGATGGCCCCGCGTTTTTCCAGGAAAGAAACGGCCTTTGCGGCAATGCCGAGTGATGGCAGGAATGGCCGTTTGGTCGCCTTGTCGGCTACAAGTTCGATCCCGCCCATCAGTCCGGATGTGCGCACTTCGCCGACCAGGGGATGCTCGGCCAGAGCCTGTGCGCGTTTTTCAAACAGCGGTATCAAGCCGCGCACGCGGCCCAGGATGTCGCGTTTCTGGTAAATCTCGATGGCCTTGACACCAAGGGCGCAGCCAAGCGGGTGTCCGCCATAGGTGAAGCCATGGCCGAAGGTGCCGATTTCAGCCGAGAGATCCACATAGGCCTGGTAGATATCCTCTGGAATCATCACCGCACCCAGCGGTGCATAGGCAGCGGTCATCTGCTTGGCAGCCGACATGGTTCTGGGCACCATATTATGGGTCTGGCATCCCCACCAATTGCCGGTGCGGCAAAATCCATTGATGACCTCGTCATCAATCAGCATGATATCGTATTCATCCAGGATCGGCTGGATGGCCTGGAAATATCCCGCCGAAGGCGGAATGACGCCACCGGCGCCCATGACCGGTTCGGCAATCATTGCCGCGATGGTTTCCGGGTCTTCACGCTCAATGAGATCGCGCAGGGATTTTGCCATCCGGGTGGTGAATGCTGCTTCCGTTTCACCCTCATGCCCGTAACGATAGTAATGGGGGCAATCGGCATGCAGAACACGGTCAACCGGCAAATCAAAGCCCCGGTGATTGTTCGGAAGCCCCGTCAGCGAACCGGTCATGATGGTGACACCGTGATAGGCCTTGATGCGCGAGATGATCTTTTTCTTTTTCGGTTTGCCGCGGGCATTGTTGTAATACCAGGCAAGTTTGACCTGGGTGTCATTGGCCTCTGATCCCGAAGAGGTGAAAAACACCTTGGAAATAGGGACGGGCGCCAGCTCCTTGAGCTTTTCCGCAAGTTCGATGGCCGGTTCCGTGCCCTTGGCACCAAACAGATGGTAGAAGGGCAGGGTCTGCAATTGCTGTGTTGCCGCGTCGATCAGTTCCTCGTCACCGAAGCCAAGACCCGCGCACCACAGACCGGACATGCCTTCGATGTATTCCTTGCCCTGTGTGTCATAAATGAAAATACCCTGGCCTCTTTCGACCACCATTGCACCGGTTTCTGACAATTTGTGCAAGGGCGTATAGGGATGCAAAATGGCATCAATGTCACGTTGTTGCACATTGCTCAGCGGCGGCTTCATATTCATGGTCAATATCCTGTCTAGATTTGCGCCATCGTATCGCGACAGGCCGCAGGCTGTCGACAGGGAGGAAGCAATCCAATCGCCTTTTTTATGAGCAAATTGCCGCGTCACTCAACAGCGGGTCCGTATGCAAAACCTTGCGATCAGCCTATTCCGATAAGCCGGCACTTGGGTTAAACCTCTATCCATCTGCCAACAGGCCAAACCAAATGAAAATTCAGTATCATCGTCCCGTCTCCCATGCCGCATTCTGGTCTTTTCGTTTTGGTCTGTTTGCCTTTGTGCTGTTTGTGATTTCAGTCGGCCTGCATTGGTTTGCAATCATGGAGTCGGAAATATTTCTTGCACTGTTCCTTATCGCCGCAGCTTTGGCGCTGCTGGCCTTTCTGCTGGCCGGTTACGGGATATTCCAGTTGTGGATGGTCGGTGCCAAGGGCGGCCGGGCGTCGGCAAAGGCCGTGCTGTTGGCAATCTGTGTTCTGGTCCCTTCCAGTGGCGTCGCCTGGCGCGCCTACAGCCTGCCACAACTATACGATATTTCGACCGATACGACGGATGTTCCCGCCTTTATTGAGCCTGTCACACACAAAGCGAACTGGCTGTCCGCATTGAACCTGGAAGCAACTGCACCCTATGCGGGCCAGTTGGAGGCCTATCCTCAGGTAACCGGTCGGCGTTACGAGGGCGCTCTGGACCGGGTGCTTGACGCGGTCAATCTTGTTGCCGCCAACAGAGGCCTTCGCATCATTGCCAGCAGAATGCCCGAGCCGGAAAATCCGGATTCAACTGCAATCGATCCGGAACCCCTGTCTTCGGACGAAACCTCTGTGCCGGATGCGGCTGCACCCGATGATGATGAGGAAAGCGATCAACCCATTGTGCTGTCTGATGAGACTTCGGAAGGTGAAACGAATTTTTCCGAGCCGGCGATCCCGGTTCCCACTCAGATCGTCTTGCAGGGTGTCGCACGGGCGCCCATGCTGGGAACTCTATCAGACGTCAGTATTCGCCTCAGCGAAGAAGCTGAAACGACCTTTGTCGACATGCGGTCCGTATCCCGTTTCGGGCCCCATGATTTTGGTGCGAATGCCCAGATTATTTCGAATTTTCTCACAGCACTCGACGCAGAACTGGTAGGCCTTTCCGTCCGCTGAATTATTTGAGGAAAAACGCACCATTGATGGATGGAGCATCCTTGGTTTCCACGATGCCGCGAGAAACCATATCCTCCAGATGCGCCAACAGGGACAGGGCGGCGGCGCCGTGCAAGCGCGCATCAGTGTTCCGGTAAATCACCGTGACCATATCGGCAATCGTGTGATCGCCCTTGGACAGGCGTTCCAGCACCGCTGCTTCGCGCATTTTTCTGTGGGTGCGAAGCGCGCGGACAAATCTGTCCGGCTCCTCGACCGCTCCGCCATGGCCCGGCAGATAGTATTGGTCATCGCGTTCGAGCATTTTGTCCAGCGATTCCATATAGTCCGACATCGAGCCATCCGGTGGCGCCACAATGGATGTTGCCCAGGCCATGACGTGATCGGCTGAAAAGACGATTCCCTCGTTCTCCAGCGCAAAGGATGCATGATTGGCGGTATGTCCCGGCGTGTGCAGCACCCGCAAGGCCCAGCCATCGCCGTCAATCAACTGGCCATCGTCGGCCTCGATATCCGGCTGGAAATCCATATCCGAGCTTTCTTCCAGTGGATTGACCTCACCAACAAACAGGGGTCTTGCTGCACGGTGCCTGCCTTCGGCCACTATCGGCGCGCCGGTCTCATCGGCCAGTCTGCGTGCCAGTGGCGAGTGGTCCTTGTGGGTATGGCTGACCATGATATGGGAAACAGTGCGACCCTTGAGTGCTGCAAGCAAAGCGGCGTAATGGCTCTCAATGGCAGGGCCGGGGTCAATCACCGCCACAGAATCTCTGCCGATGATGTAGCTGTTGGTCCCGTGAAATGTCAGCGGCCCGCTATTGGGCGCTGTAATGCGCTGGATATCAGGCCCGACGGATATCGCTTCCCCATGGGCCGGCGTGAATTCGGTCGAGAATTTGGGTTGTGCCATGGGTGAGGAAACTCAATTTGATTGTCCGGGAATCAAGTGCCAGTCTACTTGCAGCCGCTATGCAAAGTTAATATACCAGCTTGAAGCCTGTGTCATTGGCGGCATCAGGCAAGCAGATGATTTTTCTGGAGATATGTGATGACAATGATTGCTCCCACCCGTTCCCTGGCGGAGAACCTGGCTTCTGACAAACCGCTGCTTCGCTTTGCCTGGTATGCATTGCTGGCCGTGGGGGGCACATTGTTGCTGACCCTTTCGGCCAAGACCAAGGTATTCCTCGGGCCCGTCGACCTGTCACTGCAGACACTGGCTGTTTTCGCCATTGCCGCAACCTTCGGCATGCGTCTTGGCGTTGCGACCCTGCTTCTTTACATGGCTGAAGGCATGATGGGGCTGCCGGTGTTTCAGGGTACGCCTGAAAAAGGCCTCGGCATTGCCTACATGATGGGCTCGACCGGCGGATATCTGGCCGGCTTTGTGGTTGCTGCAGCGATTGTCGGCTGGGCTGCGGATCGCGGTTGGGATCGCAGTGTCGCCAAGATGTTTGCTGCTGTTCTGACCGCCGAAGTCTTGATGATGGCGCTGGGGTTTGCCTGGCTTGCAACGCTGATCGGCGCCGAGAAGTCCTGGCAGTTCGGCGTGGCACCCTTTATTGCGGGCGACCTGATCAAGGTGGCGCTGGCCTCGACGCTGGTTCCGGCTCTGTGGGCTGTATTGCGCAAGCTTCGCGGCTGATTTCCGAAATTCTGTAGGTTGAAAAAGGCGGGTGGGTTTCCATCCGCCTTTTATGCAGCTCCTATGCGCAGCATGTCGAGGACATGGATGACACCCACTGCTGTTCCCGCATCTTCCACAACCAGTGCGCCGACCCTGTTGTCCTGAACCATCTTCAAAGCCGATGCCAACAGCATGTCCGGTTCTACGGTCAGGCCGCCAACGGTCATGATGTCATCGACAATGGCCGTGCTTGTATCCACATGAGCGTTTCGCCGCAGGTCACCATCGGTGATGACACCGCGCAGATGCCCGTCATCATCGGTGACGACAACCAGGCCAAAACCCTTGTCGGAAATCGTCTTGATGGCCTCCAACAGAAGGGTGCCAGCCTTGACAAGGGGCAAAGCATCGCCCGAATGCATGGCGTCGCGGACCAGCGTCAGACTGGCGCCGAGAGAGCCACCGGGGTGAAAATGCCTGAAATCGCGCTCCGAAAAACCCCGCCGGACCAGCAGGCCGATCGCCAGCGTGTCACAGACCATCATTTGCATCAGCGTCGAGGTGGTCGGGGCCAGTCCCAATGGGCAGGCCTCTTCAACCATTGGCAGGATAAGCGCCACCGTGGCGCTGCGTGCAAGCGTGCTTTGTGATTGTGCGGTCACGGCAATCAGCGGGATGTCGCTGCGTCTGGCGTGATAAACGACATCTGACAGTTCTTTGGTTTCGCCGGACCAGGATATGGCAACAACACAATCATCGGGCGTGATCATGCCCAGATCCCCATGGCTCGCTTCCGTCGCATGAACAAACAATGCCGGCGTGCCGGTGGATGCCAGGGTGGCTGCCGTCTTGGCGCCGACATGGCCGCTTTTGCCAACACCGGTGACGATGACCCGGCCGCGCATCTTGGCGATAATGCCAACAGCTTCAATAATGGCATCGCCCAGTGCACCATCCAGTTCGCTCAGCACCGTATCAATCCCGTCCCTGGATGTCCGGGCAGCTTTCAGAATTTCGGTGCGCAGATTTCTTTCCGGTGACATTTACAGAACCTGTTGTTTGGCGAGATCATCAAATGCCTTGAGCCGGGCCAGCATCGCTTTCATCTGGTCGATCGGGATCATGTTTGGTCCATCGGACGGCGCGGCGTCGGGATTGTCGTGGGTCTCGATAAAGACCGAGGCGCAGCCGACTGCCAGGGCCGCCCTTGCCAGGACCGGTGCGTACTCGCGTTGCCCGCCCGACGATGCGCCCTGGCCACCAGGCTGCTGCACCGAATGGGTTGCATCAAAGACAATCGGGTAGCCGGTCTCGGCCATCTTCGGCAGGCCGCGAAAGTCTGTGACCAGCGTGTTGTAGCCGAAGGTCGTGCCACGCTCGCAAAGCAGAATATTGCTGTTGCCGGTGGCGGCTATTTTCTCTGCGACATTGGCCATGTCCCAGGGGGCCAGAAACTGGCCCTTTTTGACATTGATTGCCTTTCCCGTCTCCCCTGCGGCCAGAAGCAGATCCGTCTGGCGGCACAGATAGGCAGGAATTTGCAGAATATCCACCGCTTCGGCGGCTTGAGCTGCCTGTTGCCGTTCATGAATATCGGTAATCACCGGGCATCCGAATTTCTCGCGAATTTCGGCAAGGATTGCCAGACCATTGTCGATACCGACACCGCGCTGACCGGAGACCGAGGAACGATTGGCCTTGTCGTAGGATGATTTGTAAACCAGCGGAATGCCCAGATCCCCGGTTATCGACACCAGTTCTGCGGCAATGTCCATGGCGTGTTCACGGCTTTCAATCTGGCAGGGACCAGCAATCAGCACGAATGGATGATCGTTGGAAAAGGTGACGGGGCCGACCTTTACGGATTTGCTCTGTGACAAGAATTTACTCCATTGGTCCAAACGTCTTTTTCAATGCACCAGGCGGACTGGCGATGCTGGTGTGTGCGGTATGCCATAATGGCCGGCAATTCAAGTTTTCATCGGACTGTTTGTTCGTGCATTCATTAACAACATGTAACCGGCACGTTCGCCAGGAACGGTTGGGCCGCTATATCTTTGAAGCAATCCAGGATGTGCAGGATCACGCCACCCGTTGGCTATGTAAATACAATGAGGAAAGATCGAATATCGGGGTTGGTGGAGTATTCCCCATCCAGAAACTCAAAATGAAACATGAATTCTACCCGATAAACCCGTTAAAAATGGGATGATTACCCCGTAAAACTCGCTTAATTCAGAAATTGGTTCAGATTTAATAGGTGGATGACCTAAGGCACCACCTGTTAGGTGAATACCGTGTTTGTACACCCATCATCTCCTCTTTAGCATTCCCTTATCAACAAATTGTTCTGCAACTTCTGATACCAACATGGTTACCGACCCAATATCACGAGCATATACAATAGAAACATTATTTTTAACAAAATGTGCCCTATTTACAAATTTTTCATTTGGAACAGTTAGAAAAATTTTTGGTTTTACCTTGCGAGTGATAATTCTTGCGTACTCGTTCTGGACACCCCCACGTATCATTGTGATGTCATAAAGATCGAAAAACAAAACATCTATGTCTACAATTCCAATATAGTTCATCTTTCTAAACAGGGAGTTTGTAGTTATAATCAAATTATCGTATTTATGAGTAAAGTAGTTCAATCTTTCAAAAGCGAAGGATTGCTCAAAAATAACTAATTTCTTCCCGGTGTTAATTGTTGAACCGTGGTAATTAAATGCGTTCCTAGCTGACAATCTTGCTTGTTCACTTAATAAAGCTTTTTCAGTCCATTTTCTGGCGACAGCCCCACTGGTAGGTAAAATTCTTTTGACGGTAAGTTCAGCGTATCGACATTCTGCCTTTATATCTCTTACAAATCGAGCTGCTTCGACACCTGCAATTGGGTTATTTTCAAAAATGTTTGCCTCAATTAAATTTGCCAAATGCGCACTCAGTTTCCGTTTATCATCACATATAAACAAATTGGATGTAGAAATAGCATATCCATAATATGCATTTTGCCCAATCCAGTTTGAAATATAATCACCTTCATAAAAGAATATTTGTGATGCGTATCTTGTTACGTCAGCAAATCCAGTGACAATTCCATTTTCATCTATTGTTTGAGAAAAAAATTCTTTACTATGCTGATTAATAAATATTAATGTTACTTCAGCTGGGAATATATTTAAAGAATTATAGGCGCCAACAAGTTTATATATATTCATTACTGTAAAAACCCAAGCTTTATATAAATATCTTTGACTTTTTCATATATGTGGTAAATTTGCGTTTCCATATTAAGGACAGTCAATACTTCATAGTATTCAACTATATCTATGTCCCAATATTCTAGCGCTTCAACGACAACATCTAAATTTAAGTATTGTTGAGGCAGTATTATCGCCAAGGCCGAATCGGCGATTGAAACATCGGTATTTACTTGCACTTCAATTGATGATGAGCGTTCATCTAGGCTCTTTTGTCGGGAGGGTAATCGCGAAAGATTTTGAATTCCTTGAGCTTCAAACTCCATTGGACCAATATCAATATTTTTTGATCCGCTTTCTGAATAGTATTTTTTTGAACTTCCATAAAAAGCCCCAACAATTTTTCGTGCATTGGCTAAATCACCAGACAACATGAAGTCTTCTATTTTTTGCTTTTTTGAAAAAAACTTTCGATACAAATTGCCGAAGAACGCACCAGTATCAAAAGGAAAAACCGCTCTAAGATCATCAATAGTCGCAGGATCAAAAATGAATATTATCGGCCAATTAAACTCCAACTCGGAGTCAACGCTGTCCTCGACGCGGAAAGCCGGTCTCCCATAAAATAAGTATACAATTTCATCATCAAAATGGGAACAATGTTTCTTATTCAGTGAGCGCTCATTGCAAATATCAGCAAAGCTGAATGCGGTAGTCGTGTGAACCAAGGGTAATACATCACTCGATTCGCCACTTGCAGTCAAAAAATCTTTAAACCGATTTTGTTGTTTTTTTGTGTTCATGTTTATCACCCAATGCGAATTATGAATGAATGAGCAACTATGCAGGAATGGAATAATCGCATGAGTATAAGTGTCCAACCCGAAACTAATTGAGTGATATCAGTCCTTTGTGATTCATTCGGATTGTCAAAGATTCGAAGGAGGTCACTATGGTTTGGACGAATATCACTCGTGGACGATATGAGCGCATTGGCGG
>Ga0208648_1003101_pt1 | contig 10764 bp, 10 predicted proteins | sample AntAceMetag02UKL_FD_184772 | JGI IMG/M metagenome (GOLD analysis project Ga0208648, IMG submission 184772) | Saline lake microbial communities from Ace Lake, Antarctica - Antarctic Ace Lake Metagenome 02UKL (SPAdes) (version 2) | ecosystem: Environmental > Aquatic > Non-marine Saline and...
AAGGTGAGAACTTATGATTATATTCGAGACAGAGTTAGCGGAGAATTCAAACTGCCTTCTCTTGCACAGCTGATTGAAGAAAAATCTCAGGGAAATTTTGTGCCTCCCTAGAATTTATAGCGGATACCTATTTTTTTGTGATTAAGTTGGGCGGGTCACTTTCGTTACTGTGCCCAACTGGTATTATTATGATTATTCTGCTTCTACAGTCGATTTCCCCAGGCCTGCATAAACAGGACAAAATGCAGTATAGCCAGTAGCAACTAGTATCAGACCGATTAATAGTAAAGGCACGGAGGCTAGAAATAGCGAGACAAACAACAGTGCAGCGCCTGCATAGATGCGCATTTGTTTTTCTTTGGTGCCGACGTTAATTTCAAATTTAAGCATGCGTTTAAAATCAAAGTTCATGGTTTTTACCTTTATTATTCTAATTATATGAGAAGACTAAAAAGTCAATGTTTAAGCACATCAAATATACAGGCCTAATAAAAATGTGCAAGCATAGGATGAAAAAAACCAGTAAAACTCATGCATTATAAAAGTCATTTTCCTGTTCAGGTATAATATAGCGTTTGTTTATCGGCTCATTAAGAGTCATTAATTAGATATCTCTAGGTCATGCTTTAGTCTGCTTATATCGGAGTTTTCGGCATGGCTGGCCAAGAAAAAGCTCGGGGAGCTGATTCAAGAAGGTGGTTTAAATGACTATCAAGCAAGTCAAATAGGTTAAATAATGGAAGTAGCGGCAATTATTGATTCTTTAAATGATGCGCAGCGTGAAGCAGTGTCGGCACCGTCTCGGTCGATGCTGGTTTTGGCAGGCGCAGGCAGTGGCAAAACGCGGGTATTAGTGCATCGGATTGCCTGGCTAATTAAAATTGAGCATATCTCGCCACACAATATATTGGCTGTTACTTTTACCAATAAAGCAGCAAAAGAAATGCGTGGTCGCGTAGAAGACTTGTTAAATATTTCTGCGCGATCCATGTGGATTGGAACCTTTCATGGCCTGGCACATCGTTTATTACGGCAACATAATAAAGCAGCAAAGTTACCGGATACTTTTCAGGTTATTGATTCAGATGACCAGTTACGTTTGATAAAGCGCTTGATGAAGGCCATGAATGTCGATGATAATCGCTGGCCACCAAAGCAGGTGGTCTGGTATATCAATGGTCAAAAAGATGAAGGTATTCGTGCCAGTCATATTCAAGAGAGTGGCGATTTATACCAGCAACAATTATTGCTAATTTATCGTGCCTATGAGGACTTATGTGCACGCTCTGGTTTGGTAGATTTTGCCGAGTTGCTTTTGAAAGCACATGAAACACTACGTGATAATACCGATTTACTAGAGTTTTATCGGGCGCGCTTTAAGTATGTTCATGTCGATGAATTTCAAGACACTAATGCAGTGCAATATGCCTGGTTGCGTTTATTAACCGAAGGACAGGACAATCTTTTTGTCGTAGGTGACGATGACCAGTCGATTTACGGCTGGCGTGGGGCAAAAATTGAAAATATGTATAATTTTCAAAAGCATTACCCCAATCATAAGCTTATTCGTCTGGAACAAAATTATCGTTCGACAGGAAATATTCTTAAAGCCTCTAATGCTCTGATAGCCTGCAATGAGGGGCGTATGGGCAAAGAACTTAGAACTGATGATGCTGATGGAGATTTAATCTCTTTGTATTCTGCTTTCAATGAACAAGATGAAGCGTACTTTGTTGTAGAGCGCATTCGGAAATGGGTCGCCGAAGGAAACTTACGTTCAGATGTTGCTATTTTATATCGATCTAATGCACAATCACGCCAGTTTGAAGAAAAGCTCATGGCGACAGGTACACCTTATCGAGTTTACGGAGGTTTACGTTTCTTTGACCGAATGGAAATTAAAAATGCTTTGGCCTATCTGTTTCTAATGATGCACAAAGATAATGACTCTGCCTTTGAGCGTATTATTAATACGCCTACGCGGGGTGTTGGTGCAAAAACATTGGATGATATACGCCGCTTAGCCAGAGATAGCCAAATTAGCCTGTGGCAGGCAATGCTGGAGTTAATGAAAGCAGGACATTTTACGCCACGCGCTGAAAATGCCTTAAAAGGATTTGTGCTGCTTATTAATAGCCTGGGCGAGCAGTCGGGTGATCTGGAATTATATGAGCAGGTAAAAAATGTTATCGAGAAAAGTGGTTTAATTGAATTTCATAAAAAAGAGAAAGGTGATAAGGGTGAGGCGCGGGTAGAAAACCTGGAAGAATTAGTTAATGCAGCCCGCCAATTTGATTATGATGAAGACAATGAAGAGAACTTTTCAGAGCTAGATTTATTTCTGGCGCATGCCGCACTGGAATCTGGTGATGCACAGGCCGATGATTTTGAAGATTGTGTGCAATTAATGACTTTACACTCGGCAAAAGGTCTTGAATTTCCTATGGTTTTTATGGTGGGTCTAGAAGAAGGCTTATTTCCCTCGCAGCAATCAGTGGATGATATTGGCCGCCTGGAAGAAGAACGGCGCCTGTGTTATGTCGGTATGACACGAGCGATGAAGTTGCTGTATATCTCTTATGCTGAGTCCAGACGGCTATATGGAAAAGAAAATTATCCTCGCCCGTCGCGATTTTTAAAAGAAATTCCCTCTGAACTGCTACAGGAAATTCGATTACGTGCCAATGTGAGTAAGCCAGTTGCGATTAATAAGCAAGCTAACAAAACTATTGGAACGAGTGGACGCTATCAATTAGGTCAACGAGTAAGTCATGTGAAATTTGGTGAAGGCGTGGTTTTACAAGTTGAGGGAGAGGGTGCTCAAGAGCGAGTGCAGATAAATTTTGCCAATGCTGGTATGAAGTGGTTAATGTTGTCTTATGCCAGCTTAGACGTTTTGTGAGCAACGTGTTAGGTAAAACAGGGGCATACCTTGCGGCTTATGTCTAATTTTATCTGGGGTATGTATTGATTATCTATTATCGATTTATTTGCCAGGACTCCTAGCTAAAAGCTGAAATAATAGCATTAATAATCTGCGAATTTATTTTTGTGATTTTTTTGTCCTGTTTTGCACGAGAACTCTCATTGAGAATGCGTGTAGTTTATGGAATAATAGTGAAGTTTTACGTATTGAAGTGCCTCTTGTTTTCGTCTGCCTAGAGAATTAAGAGGGTGAATCTCAACTTGTCTGGGAAACAGGCTTAATGACTATGCAATTTACTATAAAAGAAAGTTTGGATCTTCCGATTACCGGGGCGCCCAAACAAACCATTGAAGAGGGTAATCAGATTTCATCTGTCGCCATCTTGGGAATGGATTATGTGGGTATGAAGCCCAAAATGCTGGTCGCTGAAGGTGATCAGGTAAAATTAGGTCAGGCTCTATTTGAAGATAAAAAGAATCCTGGCGTTATTTTTACAGCACCTGGTGCGGGTACAGTTAAAGCAATTCATCGTGGTGAAAGACGTGTATTGCAATCCGTTGTAATTGAATTAAAAGGTAAGCAGGAAGAGTCATTTCAGGCATATTCTGCCAAAGAACTCTCGAGTTTGACTAGCCAACAAATCACCGAAAATCTGGTTGCCTCAGGACTCTGGACACTGTTTAGAACGCGTCCTTATGGCAAAGTGCCTGCGCTAGATAGCACGCCGCGATCAATCTTTATTACCGCAATTGATACTCGCCCTTTAGCAGCAGACCCAGCGGTTATTATCAATGATCGCAGTGAAGACTTTACTCATGGTTTGGCAGTTGTTGCGCAATTAACTCAAGGTAAGACCTATCTTTGTAAGGCTACGGGTGCTGATATCCCGGTAGGCGATAATACAGCGCTGGAAATTGCTGAATTTTCCGGAGGTCATCCTGCTGGATTGCCTAGTACACATATCCATTTGATTGACCCGGTCAGTATCAATAAAACAGTATGGCATATAGATTATCAGGCCGTTATTGCGATAGGCGCATTATTTACTAGCGGTAAATTAAATGTGCAACGTGTTGTGGCTCTATCTGGCCCGGCTGTTAAAGAACCGCGTTTAGTACGTACTCGTTTTGGTGCAAATACCGATGATTTGGTAAAAGATCAGTTAAATGATAGCGAAAACCGTGTTATTTCGGGCTCTGTGTTATATGGGCATGAAGCGGCGGCCTGGGCATCCTTTTTAGGCGCTTATAGCAATCAGGTTTCTGCCTTGCGTGAAGGCCGCGAACGTGAATTGTTTGGCTGGATCGTTGCAGGTAAAGATAAATATTCAGCATTGAATGTATACACATCAAGTCGTGATCGTGCTTCCGGACGTTTATTTCCTTTAACCACAGATAAAAATGGCTCAAATAGAGCAATTGTTCCTGTGGGTGTGTTTGAGTCTGTTAACCCTTTAGATATTTTACCTACACCTCTGTTAAAAGCGATGGTGGTCGGCGATACCGATCAGGCGCAATTATTAGGGTGTCTGGAGTTAGATGACGAAGATATGTCTTTGTACACATTTGTTGATCCAGGCAAGCATGATTTTGCGCCTGTATTACGCGCAAACTTAACTAAAATTGAGAAGGAAGGCTGATGTCTGCTAGAGATTTTTTAGATAGTATTGAGCCGATCTTTATAAAAGGCGGCAAACTGGAAAGGTATTACGGTCTCTATGAGATGGTCGATACTTTTATCTACACCCCCTCAGATGTAACTCGTGGAACGACCCATGTCCGTGACGGTAATGATCTGAAACGCACTATGACTTTTGTGGTTATTGCGACTTTCTTCTGTATTCTAATGGCCATGTATAACTCAGGTTATCAGGCTAATTTAGCAATGGAAGCGATGGGTTTAACTGAAGCGCAAAGCTGGCGTAGTATTCCAATGGCTATATTCGGGTATAACCCGATGAACCCTCTTTCAAATTTTGTCTATGGCGCATTATTTTTCTTGCCTATTTATATCGTGACGCTTGCTGTCGGTGGTGTATGGGAAGTTTTATTTGCAACAGTACGCGGGCATGAAGTTAATGAAGGCTTTTTAGTTTCTTCCATGTTATACGCCTTGATCCTGCCGCCTGATATGCCTTTATGGCAGGTTGCATTAGGTATTTCTTTCGGTATTGTGATCGGTAAAGAAGTGTTTGGTGGTACAGGTAAAAACTTTCTTAATCCGGCATTAACCGGCCGTGCATTCCTGTTCTTTGCATACCCCGCTGCTATTTCAGGCGATTCTGTCTGGGTGGGTGTTGACGGATATACTGCAGCAACACCTTTAGGTCTGGCTGCACAAGGTGGGATGGATGCGGTTCATAATGCAGGTTATGGCTGGTTTCAGACGTTCATGGGTTTTATGCCGGGTTCGCTAGGCGAAACATCCACCATAGCTATCTTGATTGGTGCGGCGTTCCTACTTTACACGCGTATTGCATCCTACCGGATTATGGGTGGTGTTTTAGCGGGTATGGTGGCGACTTCATTAATGTTTAACATTATTGGCAGTGATACTAATCCAATGTTTGCCATGCCTTTTTATTGGCATCTGACTTTAGGTGGTTTTGCTTTTGGTATGGTGTATATGGCAACTGATCCAGTGTCTGCTGCAATGACTAATAAAGGTCGCTGGATATTTGGTGCGTTAATCGGTGTCATGGTTATATTAGTACGTGTCGTCAATCCTGCTTTCCCGGAAGGCATGATGCTGTCGATTTTATTCGCTAATATGTTTGCACCTGTAATTGATTACTTTGTCGTTCAGGCAAATATTAAGAGAAGGATGAAACGTCATGCCTAACGAAAATATTATGTGTAAGTATTTTGGGCCACTTTGTGAAAAGCTGGATAACTGTGAGCACTATCAAAAATTTGCCAGGTATCGGGATAAAGTTTTAGCTTTAAGTAATGATAGCCTGGAAAAAACCATAGCGGTTGCTTTATCGCTGTGTTTTATTTGTGCAATTCTGGTTTCGTTTGCTGCCGTTGCTTTAAGACCACTGCAAATTGAAAACAAAGCGATGGATATGAAGAAAAATATTCTTGAAGTCGCAGGCTTGTTAGAAGAGGGTACCGATATACATACTGCTTTTGCACAGCAAATTGAAGCTAAATTAGTGGATATGGCTACCGGTGATTATGTTGATGGTGATGTAGAGGTTTACGATCAACGTAAAGCGGCTAAAGATCCCGAGCTAAGCATTGCTTTAAGCAAAGACCAGGACATTGCTAGTATCAAAAAGCGTGCAAAAATTGCTAAAGTTTATTTAGTGAAACAGGGTGATGCAGTTAAATCAATCATTTTACCAGTGCATGGTTATGGTTTATGGTCAACTATGTACGGTTTTCTGGCGCTTGATGCGGATGGTCAAACGGTACAAAGTATTAACTTTTATGATCAGGCTGAAACACCAGGGTTAGGCGGTGAAGTGGTTAATCCTAACTGGCGAGCATTATGGGCCGGCAAAAAAGTCTATGATGAATCAGGTCAGGTAGCTTTAGGCTTGATTAAAGGTGTAGTTGATACATCTAAACCAGGTGCTGAATTTAAAGTAGATGGTTTAGCGGGTGCAACATTGACGAGTGTCGGTGTTACCAATCTTGTTAAGTACTGGATGAGTCGGGAAGGTTTTGCGGCATATCTGGATAAAGTAAGAACTAAAGGTTAGGGGGTTAAAATGAGTGCCGTTATGAATAACGAAACAAAAAAAGTATTGACTGATCCACTGGTCAATAATAACCCGATTACTTTACAAGTATTGGGTATCTGCTCTGCCTTGGCGGTGACATCACAAATGTCCACTTCGCTAATTATGGCAGTTGCATTAACAGCGGTAACTGCATGCTCTAGTGCCGCAATTAGCTCCATTCGAAATCATATTCCAGGTAGTATTCGTATCATTGTGCAAATGACGATTATTGCTTCATTGGTTATCGTTGTAGATCAAGTGTTGAAGGCCTTTGCTTATGAAATCAGTAAGCAATTGTCGGTATTTGTCGGGTTGATTATTACCAACTGTATCGTCATGGGGCGTGCTGAAGCTTATGCCATGAAAAACCCGCCGATGGCGAGTTTTATTGATGGTATCGGTAATGGCTTGGGTTACAGCTTGATTTTAGTGATTGTTGCTTTTTTCAGAGAGTTATTTGGTTCAGGTAAATTACTAGGTATAGATGTTTTTACTTTAACTAAAGATGGTGGCTGGTATGATCCTAATGGCTTAATGCTTTTACCACCCAGTGCATTTTTTATTATTGGCATTATTATCTGGGTTTTCCGTCAATGGAAGCCTGAACAAAATGAAACAGCTGATTTTAAAATTATGTCTATCTCTCATGGTGAAGGAGGACATCACTAATGGAAGCTTATATAAGTTTATTTATTAAGGCGGTTTTCGTAGAAAACCTGGCATTAGCGTTTTTCTTAGGTATGTGTACCTTCCTTGCGGTGTCGAAGAAAATTTCGACAGCAATGGGTTTAGGTGTGGCCGTATTGGTTGTACAGCTAATTACAGTGCCGGTGAATAACATCATTTATCACACGTTACTAAAAGAAGATGCGTTAGCATGGATGGGCATCACCGGTGTTGATCTTAGCTTTTTAGCACTATTAAGCTGTATTGGTATGATTGCAGCTTTAGTACAAATCCTGGAAATGATTTTAGATAAATTCTTTCCTGCTTTGTATCATGCATTAGGCGTATTTTTACCATTGATCACTGTAAACTGTGCGATTTTAGGTGGTAGTTTGTTCATGATTGAACGTGACTATGACTTTGCACAAAGTGTTGTTTACGGCGTTGGTAGTGGTTTCGGCTGGGCATTAGCTATTACTGTGATAGCCGGTGTACGCGAGAAACTTAAATACAGCGATATTCCTAAAGGCCTTGAAGGTCTTGGGATTACATTTATTACTGCAGGTCTGATGTCTTTGGGCTTCATGGCTTTCTCTGGAATCCAACTTTAGGAAGGTAGCGTAATGCTAGAAATTGCATTAGGAATTATTATTTTCACGGCTATCGTGATTGCCCTGGTATTTTTTATTATCGGCGCAAAAAGTCAATTAGTTGCCTCTGGGGATGTTGAAATTCTTATCAATGATGAGAAAAAGATTCATGTTCCAGTGGGTGGTAAATTATTAACCGCATTAGCTGACCATGGCTTATTTGTGCCTTCAGCTTGTGGCGGTGGCGGGACGTGTGCACAATGTAAAGTAAAGATCCATTCAGGTGGTGGTGAAATATTACCCACTGAATTAGGGCATATTACTAAACGTGAAGCGGCAGAAGGAGAGCGTTTATCTTGCCAGGTAGCGGTTAAACACGACATGAACATAGAAGTCGAGGACAGTGTCTTCGGTGTTAAAAAATGGGAATGTACCGTTAAATCTAATCACAATGTGGCAACATTCATTAAAGAGCTAGTCCTGGTTCTACCTGAAGGTGAAGAAATTAACTATCAGGCAGGTGGCTATATTCAGATTGAATGTCCATCACATATTGCGCAATACTCTGATTTTGATATTGAAGAAGAGTTTCGTGATGATTGGAATAAATTCGACTTATGGCGTTATACTTCTAAAGTAAAAGAAGGTGCTTTACGTGCCTATTCAATGGCTTCTTATCCAGAAGAAAAAGAAATCATGTTGAATGTACGAATTGCAACGCCACCGCCAGGTGCTCCTGATTCAGTACCACCAGGTATCATGTCATCGTATATTTTTAACCTGAAACCAGGTGATAAGTGTATTATCTCCGGTCCTTATGGTGAGTTCTACGCGAAAAAGACTGATGCTGAAATGGTCTTTGTTGGCGGTGGTGCGGGTATGGCGCCTATGCGCTCGCATATTTTTGATCAATTGCGTCGCATAAAATCAAAACGTAAAATGTCTTTCTGGTATGGAGCTCGTAGTAAGCGTGAAATGTTCTATGTAGAAGATTTCGATATGCTGGCGCGTGAGAATGATAACTTTGAATGGCATGTTGCCTTGTCTGACGCCCTACCAGAAGATAACTGGGAAGGTTATACAGGTTTTATTCATAATGTCTTGTTTGAAGAGTTTATTAAAAATCATCCAGCACCAGAAGATTGTGAGTTCTATATGTGTGGACCTCCAATCATGAACTCATCAGTGATTAATATGTTGATTGAAAATGGCGTAGAGCCAGAAAATATCATGCTAGATGACTTTGGTGGTTAAATATGTTGTAGAGGTGGGTGCTGCCCACCTTTTATAGTATTGTCATTAGTCGGTATCTTATTCAATTACAAGTGTGTAGGTTGTGATTTTAGTGCGCAAATCTTAAAAGTGAACTAATGCCACAACCTATTATTGTTTTTTAAGATATTTTGAAGAGTACCTGATTAGTTAAATAAATTAATAGCAATTCGAGAAAAAATTACAATGCAAAAAATCATCTCTAAACGAGGATTAAGCTTGGGCTTGATTCTCGTTCTTTTGTTATCAGGCTGTGCAAATAATAGCAATGTCGAGAAATACCCTTTTAACTTTGCAGGGCTCACCATGGGTACTAGCTTCACAGTTAAAGCTAGCCAGTTACCCGCGGGTGTTAAGGTAAATAGACTAGAGAAACTTATCCAGAAACGTCTGGATGAGATTAATCAGCGTCTGTCTACCTATATAAATAATTCAGAGATATCTTTAATTAGTCGTTCTAAAAATCCTGGCCCTATATTTATATCCGGTGAATTAGAAAACGTTTTAATACAAGCTCAGGAAATTAGTAATTTATCAGATGGAGCCTTCGATGTTACAGTAGGTCCGCTGGTTAATTTATGGGGTTTTGGTCCTGATAAAATGGAAAATCAGGTTCCTGCAGATGAAGCAGTTCAACAAGCACTAAAGTATGTAGGATATAAAAACTTAGTCCTGGATGATCGCATAAGAACACTCAGTAAAACATTGCCAGGTGTTGTTATTGATTTGTCTGCATTGGCAAAAGGCTATGCGGTTGATCAGGTTGCAAAAGTATTAGATCGGCAAGGTATCACTGATTATATGGTGGAAATTGGTGGTGAGCTGTATTTAAAAGGGACAAATTTGCAGGGAGAAAACTGGCGTATTGCCATAGAAAAACCTAATGCAGAAAAACGCGAATTACAAAGAATACTTGCTATTACTGATATAGCCATGGCAACATCGGGTGATTACCGGAATTTCTTCGAGCAGGATAGTCAGCGTTTTTCGCATACTATAGATCCCAGAACAGGCTATCCTGTTACTCATAATTTAGTTTCTGTGACGGTTTTAAGCGATACTTCGATGCAAGCTGATGCCTGGGCAACGGCATTAATGGTTTTAGGGCCAGATCAAGGATATAGTATAGCTGAGCAGCAAAACCTGGCGGTGCTGTTTATTGTCAAAACAGAGCAAGGTTTTGTCGAACGTGCAACACCTTTATTTTCTGAGCAAACAAAGATAGAACAATGATATATTTTTTAGTGACATTTGCATTTATGCTCATAGTCATTGTGGTAATGGCTATAGGCGTTATTTTTGGTCGCAATGCAATCAAAGGTTCATGTGGCGGTACGGGTGCCGCAAATTGTATTTGTGTAGAGAAGTGTGATAAAAGAAAGAAAATAGAAGCTGAGGCTGCTACTCCTCCCGGTTAATATTGGCTAAAAAGGATTGAGATAGCAATAGGTTTCCTGATTACCCATAACTCTCAGCTATCTTCGTCATTCCTGCATGCTTTTAGCAGGAATCTCGTGGCTTAAGCAAAGATTCCCGATAAAGCTTGTGCCCAGCTTGACTGGGTAGACTTCGGGAATGAC
>Ga0208648_1003109_pt1 | contig 10753 bp, 11 predicted proteins | sample AntAceMetag02UKL_FD_184772 | JGI IMG/M metagenome (GOLD analysis project Ga0208648, IMG submission 184772) | Saline lake microbial communities from Ace Lake, Antarctica - Antarctic Ace Lake Metagenome 02UKL (SPAdes) (version 2) | ecosystem: Environmental > Aquatic > Non-marine Saline and...
CTGAGAGCCTGGAACAGTGGTGGTTATACGCAAAAAAACATTGCTGATTACTTTTCCATCCATTATAGTCGAGTTAGCAAAATAATTAAAAAGGCAAAAGTCAAGACTTGACCCCAGTCCTTTGACTTGACCCCAGTCCTTTCTTTCTAAAAGGAATTGGAGAACTGCAATTGTCAAATTATCTGGTAATGTAGAAATTGAGTGGATAAATACCTCTTCAATTGAAAAGTCACAACGCGATAATTTAGCTGTTAGCAGAATGGGGACGCTTTCTGTTGCTAAAGTCACACCTAAAGATAGCGGTGAATCTTTAATTATTACTTCGTGTTATGCCGTTTGGGAAAAGCCTACATCAGACATAAAATCAGATAAAATATATTCCGATGCTTCTGCCCATAGGTTAATTTCTGACATATCTGGATTAATTGGAGCACAAACAAAACATAGAATATTGTTAGCTGGTGATTTTAATATTTTAAATCGCTATGGAGAGCATTCAAGCAAATACTGGAAAGATAGGTACTCATCTATTTTTGACAGATTTAATGCAATTGGAATTCCACTAATTGGCCCAGGCTATCCTAATGGAAGACAAGCAAGACCATGGCCTGACGCGAGTTGCCCAAGGACAGTAAATGTGTACCTACTTATTTTCATAGTAGGCAAACACCTGAAACAGCCACAAGACAATTAGATTTTGTATTTGCGTCAAAGTCGATTAAGGCTACAGTTGCAGCATTAAATGGTATAGATGAATGGGGTCCAAGCGACCACTGTAAACTAGAAATTAAACTATAAAATGCTAACAAATCAATCAACGGCGACCGGCAAAAAGCGCCGTCGCGTTATTTCAAACGTTAGAATTCAAAAAACCCAATATTGACATCTCTATATTCATAAGTACAATGTACGTATGAAAAAGCTTAAATTTGAGTGGGATATCAAAAAGGATAAATCAAACACCAAAAAGCATGGTGTCACCTTCGAAGAGGCTCAAACCGTTTTCTATGATGAGTATGCTATCCAGTTCTTTGATCCTGAGCACTCTGATGATGAAGATCGCTTTATTTTACTCGGCACAAGCTTTAAATCTCAAACCCTGGTTGTTTGCCACTGTTTTAGAGAGGAAGAAACAAAAGTACGGATTATCTCTGCAAGAAAAGCAGATAAAGATGAACAACAGGCATATTGGAGTGACAGAAAATGAAAGACCATTATGACTTTTCAAAGATGAAGGGTAGAAAAAACCCTTATATTAAATACCTTAAGCAACCAGTAACTATGCGCCTGGATTGTGACTCTGTTGAATATTTTAAATCCTTATCAGAAGAAACAGGTATTCCATATCAAACATTAATCAATCTGTATTTACGTGATTGTGCAATGCACCATCGCAAATTACAAATGCAGTGGGAATCATAAAGATTCTAACAATTAGCTAAACGTTGACCATTTTATACGTCGCTTCGTTACACTACGCGACATATGAGCAATCAGGGTCAGGTCTTGACTATTGACAGGCTCGGGACTATGCTAACGTTTTGACAATTACTGGGCATTTTTATTATGGCTCGTCCAATCCGAATCGAGTATGCAGGTGCGTTGTATCATATTACTTCTCGCGGTAACGCTCGCGAGGCTATTTTTTTTACGGATGAAGATCGTTTGTCATTTTTGAAAATACTACAAGACCAGTGCAGAACGATTAATTGGCTTTGTCACGCTTATTGTCTGATGGACAACCATTATCATTTATTAATTGAGACACCAGACGGAAACCTATCAAAGGGGATGCGGCAATTAAACGGAGTCTATACGCAAACTTTTAATCGACACCATAATAGAGTTGGGCATGTATTTCAGGGAAGGTATAGAGGGATATTAGTTGAAAAAGAAGCTTATTTGTTAGAGCTTTGTCGTTATATTGTTTTGAATCCAGTGCGTGCACAAATGGTTCGCTCGGCAAAAGAATGGCCTTGGAGTAGTTATTGTTCGACAGCGGGCTATGTAGAGCAGGATGAATTGTTAACCAGTGATTGGATACTTGCAAGTTTTGCCAAAAGTAAAACCGCAGCTCAGATTAAATACAGAGAATTTATTAGTCAAGGTAAAGGGCAGCCATCTCCATGGCAATCGCTAAAAAATCAAGTCTATTTGGGAAATGAACAATTCGTGAAAGAACATATTGATTCAATTACTGATAAAGATGTTGAGTTAAGTGAGATTCCCAAATCACAACGAAAAGCGAAGCCAATGACAATGGACTATTATTTAAAACAGGCAACTAATCGTGATGATGCCATACTGAGAGCCTGGAACAGTGGTGGTTATACGCAAAAAAACATTGCTGATTACTTTTCCATCCATTATAGTCGAGTTAGCAAAATAATTAAAAAGGCAAAAGACAAGACTTGACCCCAGTCCCTACCAGTCCCTAAAGGAATCAGCCCCTTTATTTTTACTGATGATGTTTTTAGAGAGGTTTTGCATTTAACTGCTATCAAAGCTGATGTATCTGAGGTACATTTTTTACATCCATGATGTACATAAGTACGCACTATAGTTGATATGGTATTTATTGTAAACAGGTGCCCCGGAAACCTACCAGAGACTGTGGTTAATAGTCAGCTTTTTTTCTGTTAGCCGCTGCGGCTTTCATTTTATCAATCGCTGCCTGACGTTTTTCAGCTTTTGCCAACTTTTCTTGCTCTTCTTTCAATCTGCGTTGTTGTTGATTTTGATAACGTTTTTTTGCAATATTAGCCTGCGCTGCGTGTTTTTCTTTTATGATAAGTTCGCCTTTTGCGGCACGAAAGCTCTGTACTAAAGGTATATGACTGGGGCAGACTATATCGCAACAACCGCATTCTATACAGTCAAACAATTGATAGTCCAGGCATTGCTCATACTGATTGCTGCGGCTATACCAATAAAGTTGCTGCGGGAGTAATTCAGTAGGACAGACAGTGGCACAGTCACCACAGCGTATGCAAGGCATGGCTGGTTGACCCTCTGCTAGATCGCTGGAGGTCATTGCCAACAAGCAGTTAGTCGCTTTAATCACGGCGATATCATCAGAGCTGAGTGCGATACCCATCATAGAACCGCCCATAATCAGGCGCTGTATGTTTTGCGTGTAACCACCACATTGTTCAACTAAATGTTTTATTGGCGTGCCTATTTTTGCGCGTATATTTTTGGCTAGGTTTATACCTTTGCCTGTCACTGTAATGACACGTTCCGTAAGCGGTATTCCCAGACATATTGCCTGATAAATCGCATAGGCGGTGCCAACATTCTGACATACAAATCCATGTGTGGCAGGTAATATGCTGGGGGGTATCTTTATTCCCGTTAAAACCTCAATTAATTGTTTCTCTCCTCCTGTGGGGTAAATAGTGGGCACCGTGACTAATTGAATGTTCTGCTGATTTGCCGCCTCAAGCAATGCTTGCTGTGCAATATGCATGGTATTTTCTATGGCAATGATGCAACTTTCTGCTTGCAAGATATACTGCATAATTAAAGCGCCCTGTACGATTTGCTGTGCACAGGCTTGTATCAAACTTGCATCGCAACTGATATAAGGTTCGCACTCTGCGCCATTAATAATAAGGGTATGAATAGGTTGTTGAGCTTGCAATTTTACTGCGGTGGGAAAGGCCGCGCCACCTAATCCCACAACCCCTGCCAGGGCGATTTTATTACGTAATTCTTCGGGCGTTTCGAGCTGATAGTTGACGCATGGGTTAGCGGGATATGCTTCATTCAGACCATCGGTTTCAATAATAATGCAGGTATCAGCCAGACCTGAAGGATGTGCGATTATACGTGGTGCGATTGCTTTTATAACACCAGAGCTGGCAGCGTGAATCGGGGTAGCTGTAGGATTTTGCGAGGATGCAATTACTTCTCCTTTAAGTACGCGCTGGCCTTGATGAACGATAGGGCTGGCATAGCAATCCGAGCGTTGCAATAAAGGATAAATTAACTCAGATGGCAGGGTAGACTCGCTTATTTCAGTAAGCTGTTTATGACCATTTAGCGCTATTCCTCCAGGAAATTGCCATTGTTTAATCATTGTTAGCTATCCATTGCCATTGGCCAGGCTTAGTTTCTAGTGGCAGCATAATAATGCAATCAACAGGGCATGGTGCGATACAGAGCTTGCAGCCTGTGCATTCAGAGGCAATCACCGTGTGCATTTGTTTGGCTGCACCTAATATGGCATCGACCGGACAAGGTGGAATGCATTTTACGCAGCCTATGCAGTCTTGTTCAATAATAAAGGCTACTGCGGGTATGTCGGGTTTGCCAAAATCAGCATTTAAAGGTTTTGCAGTTACACCTAAGAGATTGGCAAGTGCGGCAACGCCTTCTTCGCCTCCGGGCGGGCATTGGTTGATATCGGCTGCACCACTGGCTACGGCTTCTGCATAAGGGCGACAACCTGGATATTTGCATTGACCACATTGAGTCTGAGGTAATAAAGCGTCAATTTGTTCGACTAAAGGATCCCCCTGTACTTTTAAATATCTGGCTGCATAGCCTAGGCCCAGACCTAGTAGAGCGAATAAGAAACACAGTAATATCATCAGGCTAGCCCAATAAACCCCATAAAGGCCATAGACATTAAGCCGGCCGTAATTAATCCTATCGAAGCACCTTGAAAAGGAACGGGGACATCAGCAACATCAATACGCTCGCGTAGTGCGGCAAATAGAACTAATACCAGAGTAAAGCCAAGTGCAGTGCCTATGCCAAAGATAATAGATTCTACAAAGCTGTGTTCAGCCTGAATATTTAATAAAGCAACTCCCAAAACTGCACAGTTAGTGGTTATTAAGGGTAAATATAGACCTAATAAGCGGTGTAAAACAGGGCTGAACTTATGCACAATAATTTCGGTGAGTTGTACGACGACGGCAATCACAACGATAAAGCTAATGGTGCGTAAATACTGTAAATCTAGAGGTAATAGCAGATATTCATACATCAGATAACTGCTAACCGAAGCAAGGGTTAAGACAAAAGTTGTAGCCAGGCCCATACCAATTGCAGATTCCAGTCTTCTGGATACACCAAGAAAAGGGCATAGTCCAAGAAACTTTACCAGAACAAAGTTATTGACCAGAATAGTGCTAATAAGTAACAGCAGGTAGTGCTTCATACTTTATGATTTAACGGCAATATTCCAGCAATAACTGATTGATTTCTCTTCTGTCTACGGTGACCGGATCAAACTCACCTCCAATCCAGTCTAGCATTTCTTCATAGTCCTCATGCTCTGGATCCTCCAGGATAACGGATAAATCTGCATAACCCCAGACACCACCACAGTCCTCGGGTGGGCAAGCGCGTTTGCCGATGACGCAGTAAGGAAGTTTCTTGTCCGGGTCAAAAGGGAGTATTTTTTCTAAGCTAACTTTATGTATCCAGCTATCACCAAAATCATATTCATAGATTAAGTAATCTTTTTCATGTTTGAGTAGTTGAGATAAGCGAAACTTGCTTTCTTCTTTTGTGTCAAAATCAAAGTCATCATCTTTGATGCCATAGAATTCACGATCTTTAGTTATAAACTGATGTAAATGAGAATCTGTCCAGCCCATCGAAATTTGTATGGCCAAGTGAAATGTATCTAATTTAATATCGTTATTTACTAGCAAGCGTCGCCAGATGGGCGGTTTAGAGTCTTCTAAGGATATTTTTAACTGATAGGTGGCGCGTAGTTGTTTAGTGTTCATAAATGACCTGTCTGGGCTAGCAATGCGGGTTTAATGAAACCAGAATTGTGGTAAATTCAGAACTGCCAGTTTGGCAGCGTTGTTTGAATATCACACCTCCTGGATTTTTTAGTGTAAATGTGAAGCCAGCCAGCGTTCTGCTTCTTCAACAGAAAGACCTTTGCGCCTGGCATAATCTTCCAGTTGTTCGGTGGTTATTTTTCCGATATTAAAATACTGCGAATCGGGGTGTGAAAAATACCAGCCACTCACTGCTGCCGTGGGGTACATGGCAAAACTTTCGGTTAATTCAATAGTGGTATTGGCTTGAACATTTAACAGCTCAAATAACTTGGTCTTTTCAGTATGATCAGGACAAGCAGGGTAACCCGGTGCTGGACGGATTCCTTTATAACTTTCTTTAATAAGATCTTCATTGCTTATTTCCTCATCATCTATATAGCCCCAGTGGTTCTTACGCACTTCACGATGCATATATTCCGCAAAAGCTTCTGCTAAGCGGTCGGCAAGTGCTTTAAGCATAATGGCATTGTAATCATCATGCTGGCTTTCAAACTCGGCTAATTTCTTTTCTATACCGATTCCTGAGGTTACCGCAAAGGCACCGATATAATCAGCCTGGCCACTGTCTTTCGGCGCAACAAAGTCAGATAAACAATAATTGGGTCGTCCAGGTGCTTTAATATTTTGCTGGCGCAAATGATGTAACACGACCAGTTGTTCTGTGCGTGATTCATCAGTATATAAAATAATATCATCACCATCGCTATTAGCGGGGAAAAAGCCAATAACAGCATTAGCCTGTATCCACTTTTCGGAGATAATTTGCTTGAGCATCACTTGAGCATCTTCAAACAAGGCGCGGGCATGAGTACCTACGAGCTCGTCATCAAATATTTCTGGATAACGGCCGGCCAGTTCCCAGGTTTGGAAAAAAGGCGTCCAGTCTATATACCAAACCAGCGTTTCCAACGGAAAACGTTCAATGACCTCAATGCCTAATTTTTTTGGTGGGACAGGTTTGTTGTTTTCCCAGACAAATCTATTAGCACGCGCAGCTTCCAGGTTATGTTGTTTGGTTTTTGCTTTACGCCCTTTATGGCGTTCACGGACTGCCGCATATTCATCACGAATGCCTTGCACATAGGCTTGTTTGTGCTCTGAACTGAGTAAGTTACCGGCAACACCAACCGCACGGGAGGCATCGGGGACATACACAGTTGCACCGGTGTAATTTTCTTCAATTTTTACGGCAGTATGCGCGCGCGATGTGGTTGCACCGCCAATCATTAACGGAATGGAAAAGCCCTGACGCTGCATTTCTTTAGCAACATGAACCATTTCTTCCAAAGAGGGTGTAATTAAGCCACTTAAGCCAATAATATCAACATTTTTTTCTTTGGCGACCTGCAAGATTTTTGCGGTTGGCACCATTACACCTAAATCAATGATTGAGTAATTATTGCATTGTAAAACCACGCCGACGATGTTTTTGCCTATATCATGTACATCACCTTTAACGGTAGCCATCAAGATAGTACCATTAGTTTGTATTACACCTGATTTTTCTGCTTCCATAAAGGGCATTAAATAGGCGACCGACTGTTTCATCACTCGCGCAGACTTTACCACTTGAGGTAAAAACATTTTACCTGCACCGAATAAGTCGCCAACAACATTCATACCATCCATTAGTGGGCCTTCAATAACATGTAGCGTTTTTTCAGCTTGCAGGCGTGCTTGTTCGGTATCCTCTAAAATATAATCGGTAATACCTTTGACTAAGGCGTATTCTAGGCGCTTATTGACAGGTAGGCTGCGCCATTCTAAATCTTCTTTGTTGTTAACAACGGCATCACCACGGTATTTTTCGGCAATCTCTAATAGTCTGTCGGTTCCGTTCGTGTCGCGGTTTAGTACAACGTCTTCAACTGCATTGCGTAATTCATCAGGAATATCTGCATAGATAGCGAGTTGTCCGGCATTGACAATCCCCATATCCATGCCGGCTTGTACGGCATGATATAGAAATACTGCATGAATGGCTTCACGTACCAGATTGTTACCGCGAAAGGAAAAGGATACATTGGATACCCCGCCAGATATCATGGCGTGTGGACAGGTACGTTTAATTTCGCAAGTGGCCTGAATGAAATCAACGGCGTAATTATTATGCTCTTCAATCCCCGTGGCGATGGCAAAGATATTCGGGTCAAAAATAATATCCTGGGGAGGAAAGCCGACTTGCTCGACGAGAATTTTATAGGCGCGTTGGCAAATTTCGACTTTTCTGGCAAAGGTGTCGGCCTGGCCTTCCTCATCAAAAGCCATCACAATAACTGCCGCGCCATAACGACGCACTAATCTGGCATGATAGATGAAGGCTTCTTCACCTTCTTTCATGGAAATGGAATTAACGATCCCTTTTCCTTGAATGCACTTTAAACCCGCTTCAATAATGTCCCATTTTGATGAATCTATCATAATGGGTACTTTGGAAATGTCAGGCTCGGAAGCGATCAGATTTAAAAAATGCACCATTGCTTCTTTGGAATCCAGCATACCTTCATCCATATTGATGTCTATAATTTGCGCGCCATTAACAACTTGTTCGCGTGCAACATCTAAGGCGGTATCATATTCTTCTTCAACAATAAGGCGTTTGAACCGCGCTGAACCAGTGACATTAGTGCGTTCGCCAACATTGACAAATAACGAGTCAGTGCCAATAGAAAAAGGTTCCAGTCCTGCTAATTGACAGCGTGTTTCTATCTTGGGTATTTTTCTGGGTGCATACGGACTTACTGCATCAATAATCGCTTTGATATACTCAGGAGAAGTACCGCAACAGCCACCGATAATATTTAAATAACCATTTTTTGCCCAGTCAGCAATTTCTGTCGCCATCTCTTCAGGTGTTTCGTCGTACTCACCGAATTCATTTGGTAGGCCCGCATTAGGGTGGGCAGAGATGTAAGTATCAACATGGGTTGATAGCTCTTCTATATATTGGCGCATTTCTTGTGCGCCGAGAGCGCAGTTAAAGCCGATAGAAATAGGCTCTATATGGCTTAGTGAATTCCAGAAGGCGAGTGCTGTCTGTCCTGACAATGTTCGCCCTGAAGCATCGGTAATCGTGCCTGAAATCATTACCGGTAATTCTATATTATGTTGCTCAAAGTATTGGTCTATGGCAAAAATTGCCGCTTTTGCATTCAAGGTATCAAAAACAGTTTCAATCAGCAATATGTCCACACCACCATTTACCAGCCCTTTTACTGCTTCACTATAGGCTTCAACTAAGGCATCAAAGCTGATATTACGAAATGCAGGGGCATTCACATCAGGTGACATGGAGGCTGTTCTATTAGTTGGTCCTATTGTTCCAGCCACAAAGCGAGGTTTGTCAGGTGTTTGCAAAGTGGTTTCGGTGGCCACTTGTCTGGCTATTTTTGCGGATTCAAAATTGATCTCATAGGCCAGAGACTCCATGTTGTAATCAGCCATGGCAATCGTAGTGGAATTGAAGGTGTTGGTTTCGATGATATCGCAACCAACATCCAGATAAGCTTTATGAATGGCTTTAATTATATCCGGTTGAGTCAGTGATAATAAATCATTATTGCCTTTTAAATCAGAATCCCAGTCACTAAAACGCTGACCTCGATAATCCTTTTCTTCAAGGTGATAGCCTTGAATCATTGTGCCCATTGCGCCATCTAAAAATAAAATGCGTTGAGAAAGTTGCTGGATTAAAAATTCTTTTTTGTTCATGAGGATCACTTGACGTTGTTGCTATTGGGTTTGCTTCGTAAGGCTAAAGATGGTTTACTTGGCGGCGTTATATAATTACTCTAAATATACGGAGGGTTTATGTCTAAGCCTAAACTTAAACAGGTTATTCAAAGCGTGCTTGCAGCCGCTATTGGAGTGCAAAGTAAAGCAAATCGCGAAAGAGACTTTGAGCAAGGCTCTTTGTCTAGTTATTTAATTGTCGGAGCAATTGCGACAGTACTTTTTATTATATCATTGGTCGCTATTGTAGCGTTTATTCTTTAAGGATATCGCTTTAAGCAGTCAACTTCTGTCTGTTGCAAAGCAAAAAGCCCAGTTTGAGGCTGGGCTTTTTCCGTGCTATGAGAGTGAAAAATTATTCTGATGTTTTGAAGCTGTTTTTAATGCCCACAAAAACATCAGTAATGCCACTAACAAGATTTGCTATATTAAGATCTTGTTTTAGCATATATTTTGTTCTAATAAACGCAACGCTTAGCCAGCCCATAAATAGAGGCATAATTTCGAAAAGGATACCTAATATAGTACCAAAGAACCCTTCTTGAAGGCCTCCACCGCCACCGCTACTTGTTACCCTGTCCCCAATAGCGATCAGATCTCGATCATATTCACCGCCTACATCATTACTGAAACCATCGATAATAAATATATTTATATTGTAAAACAGTACCTGAACAACAATAAACAACAATGCTGCACCTGCTGTCCAAATTATTACGTTCCCCGTTTTAGCCCGTACTGCTGATCTGTATATCCAGATTGCAATCAAAATTGTTAATACACCACCAAACATTGTTATCCCCTTAATTTTTTAGTTATTTTTTTGAAACCTTATACCTACAAAATTATTTCTATTCTGGGTCATATGGACCACAGAAATATTTAAGCAAATCGCATTATAAACATCTCGGCTTTATTATGACAATTTATCAGTAAAAAATATAGTCCTTAGATAGGATTAGATACTACTTTACAAATTAGGTGGTTGGCGAGGGAGCTAAGCTGCTTTTGATTAAACTGAATAAGTAATTGTTGACTTCAAAAAATGATCACGTATTATATTAAGTTCATTTACTGTCATAATTTTGACGTAATAACTATAATAAATTACAAGAAGGTAGGACACTCATGGGTGCAATATTAGACGTTACTGAAATGTTAAAAGAGCCAGAAGGTATGGCTATCGCTGCAGTAGTTATAGCTGCTGGTTA
>Ga0208648_1003114_pt1 | contig 10739 bp, 8 predicted proteins | sample AntAceMetag02UKL_FD_184772 | JGI IMG/M metagenome (GOLD analysis project Ga0208648, IMG submission 184772) | Saline lake microbial communities from Ace Lake, Antarctica - Antarctic Ace Lake Metagenome 02UKL (SPAdes) (version 2) | ecosystem: Environmental > Aquatic > Non-marine Saline and Alkaline...
CTACCCGTCGCGGCGATGCACGGGAAGAGAGTTATTACAAGCATCTCGATGAGTTAATTAAACAGTATGCAGAAAATCAAAAGATAAAAAATATCGATGTAACCATCCTTCCCAAAAAGACCGAAGCGGGGAATCCCGACTTCCGCATCTGGGACGGTAAGAACCATATCACCGGTTACATCGAAGCCAAAGCTCCTTCCGTTACAAATCTTGATTACATCGAAAGCACGGAACAATTAGAACGCTATTTATCGACCTTCCCTAATGTGATTCTTACTAATTTTTATGAATTTCGATTGTATCGCGACGGCCAGAGTGTCGCCCATGCAATGATCGGACGACCTGTTATTGCCCAAAAATTGCAAACCACCCCACCAGTTGAAAATATCGATAAATTCAAAGAATTGCTCGATCTGTTCTTCTCTTTCTCTCTGCCCAGAGTTCAAACGGCACGTTCGCTGGCGATTGAACTGGCTAAACGCACCCGCTTTTTGCGAGATGAAGTCATTTCCGTGGAAATGGAAGAAACCGACAGCAAAGGCCATAAACAGATCATCGGTTTTTATGAAGCCTTTAAAAAATATCTCATCGGAACCCTGACCGAAAAACAATTCGCCGATCTTTACGCGCAAACCATTACATATGGACTGTTTGCCGCCAGAACCAGGGTCCCGGCAGAACGCGGCGAATTTAACCGCAGACTGGCATTTGATTATATCCCGCATACTATCGGCATCCTGCGCGATGTATTCCGTTTTATATCTTTGGAAGAACCACCCAAGTCACTACAAATTATTGTGGAAGATATTGCTGAAATATTACACGTCGCCGACGTCAATAAAATACTGCATGAATATCACCGGACAGGAAAAGGCAGAGACCCCATCATTCATTTTTATGAGACTTTTCTCGCGACCTACGATCCCAAAATTCGTGAACGGCGTGGCGTCTATTACACGCCGGAAGCTGTGGTCGGGTATCTCGTCCGTTCAATTCATTCCATTTTAAAAACTCATTTCGGATTGGCGGATGGTCTTGCCAGCGAAGGCGTAAAACTACTCGATCCGGCAGGCGGCACATTGACATTTTCCGCCGAAGCCATTCGCCTGGCAGCCGATGAATTTAAAGAAAAATACGGCGAAGGCGGCTTGCACCGCTGGATCAAAAAACATATTCTTGCCGACTTTTACGCCTTTGAACTGATGATGGCGCCGTATGCCATCGGTCATTTGAAGATGGGATTTATTTTTGATGAACTTGGTTACAAGATGGCTGATGATGAACGCTTTAAACTTTACCTGACAAATACGTTGGAAATGGAAGAAATCGAACAGATTGCCATTCCGGGATTGAGTTCATTAAGCGAAGAAAGTCATCTTGCGGGAAAGGTAAAAAAAGAACAGCCGGTGCTGGTGGTTTTTGGCAATCCGCCTTACAGCGGCATTTCCGCTAACATTAATGAATGGACAGAACGACTGCTCAAAGAAGATATTGACGGCACGCAGAGTTATTATAAAGTAGATGGTCAACCGCTCGGTGAGAAAAACCCGAAATGGTTGCAGGATGATTATGTAAAATTTCTGCGCTTTGCCCAGTGGAAAATCCAAACATCCGGTCACGGAATCGTAGGCATGATCACCAATCACGGTTATCTGGACAATCCCACATTTCGCGGTATGCGCCAGAGTTTGATGAAAAGCTTTGACGAGATTTATATTCTCAATCTACACGGCAACAGCCAGAAAAAAGAGACAACGCCCGAAGGGGGCAAAGATGGGAATGTATTTGATATTCGCCAGGGCGTAGCGATTGCTTTATTCATCAGAAATAAAAAACAAAAAGATTCTCAAGTGTATTATGCCGATCTATTCGGGCTGCGTGAAGAAAAATATGATTGGCTTAATAAGAATATTTTTCTTAAAGAAAATTATTTAAAAATAGAGCCGCAAAGCCCTTATTATTTTTTAGTCCGGAGGCATACTGAAAAAATAAAATATTATTTAAATTGGAAAGCAATAACCGAAATTTTTCCAATTAACCAAACGGGTATAATTAGTGGTCGTGATAAACTCACTATAGGGTTTTCAAAGCAAGATATTTGGAATCGTGTGCTTGCATTTAGTAAGATGGATATAGAAGTTGCTCGGCAAGCTTATAATCTTGGTAAGGATGCAAGAGATTGGAAGGTAGAAACGGCACAAAAAGATTTATGGTTAGAGAATGATCTTTCTAAGGATAATATCATATCTATCCTATATCGACCGTTTGATACAAGATTTATATACTATTTACCACGGAACAAAGGCTTTATCCGCTGGTCTTATTATAAATTCATGCGCCACATGCTGGAAGAAAATATTGCCATTATAACCGCAAGAAGTAACAAATCTTTGGATATGGATCATTTCTTTATTACAAATTCTATTATGGAAACAAAGTGTGGGGAAAGAACAACACAATCGGCAATATTTCCTTTATACCTCTATCCAGATAAAAATAAAAAAGACCTTTTCAACCAGCATCAAGCCGAAAAAGAACCGAATATTCCACTATCCCTGCTTGATAAATTATCATCCCACTACGGGCAGAAACCCACACCAGAAGATATTTTCTATTACATCTACGGCGTCTTTTACAGCAATATCTACCGCAAAACCTACGCCGAGTTTTTAAAGATTGATTTTCCGCGTGTGCCTTTTACTGCTGTTCACGACCTGTTCAAGAAAGTGGGCGAACTTGGCAGGGAACTGGCTGACCTGCACCTGCTCAAAAGTCAGGCGCTCTCTCCACCGGTTGCCAAATACCAGGGCAGCAGCGATAACGACCGGGTTGAAAAGATTACCTATAAAGAAGATGAGCAGCGCATTTATATCAATAAAGATAAATATTTTGAAGGCATTGCACCGGAAGTCTGGAACTATCACATCGGCGGATACCAGGTTTTAAACAAATATCTGAAAGACCGAAAAGGTCGAATAATGGACGATGCGCCACACTATTGCCGCATCGTTACTGCGTTGAGTAAAACCCTAAAGATTCAAAAAAAGATAGATGAGATTTATCCCGAAGTAGAAATGGAACTCATTGACGCAGAGGAAAAAAATTAGCCCATGCCGAAAGTAAGCGTAATCATACCGACATATAACTATGGCAAATATATTGAAAAAGCCATAGATAGCGTCCTTGCTCAGACCTATAAGGATTTTGAAATCATTGTCGTAGATGATGGCTCTACAGACAATACCAGGGAAATAATAGAAACCAGATATAAGGACAAGGTTCGATATTTTTACCAGGAAAATAAAGGCGCACCGGTAGCAAGAAACAAAGGCATTAAAGAATCTATGGGCGAATATTTAGTTTTTTTGGATGCAGATGATTGGTTGATGCCTATGGCATTGCTGTCCAGACTTGAATATTTAAAAAAACATTCTGATTGCGGTTGGATAATTGTAACGATCAGATGCGTGGTCCGCGATAGTGGGAGATTCGCCGAAAATTTTTTTAATAAAATTATGCCAAAAGAAAATCCAGAGGTTTCAGTTATAATTCCAACATATAAAAGGGCGCATTTGTTGCCTCGGGTTGTTAAAAGTGTTTTAAATCAAACTTATTAGAATGTTAAAATAATTGTGGTGAAGTATATATGAATATTGCATATCTAATTTGGCTTGAAAATCTAAGTTCTCCAATTCTGAAAGGACAAGTAACCGAAGTTCTTGGAAGAATAACCAAGATGTCTCCAGAAGATAAAATTTATCTCTTTTCATTTCAACCAATCGATATCATTTTATTGCATTATCAAGAGATCTATAAACTTAGAAAAGCCGTAATGAGCAATAAAATTAACTTAATTTTCATTCCTTCTTTAACAACACCTGAATTTAATTGGTTTAATGCTAAGTGGTATATAATCCCGTTTATATTTTTGCAAACTTTTCCAATCCTTTTATTCTTAGCCTTTATTAAGAAGATAGAGATTTTACATTGCCGTTCATATCCTATAATGCTTGCTGCGATAATGGTAAAAAAGATAAAGAAGGAGTTGAAAATTATCTTTGATCCTAGATCTCCTTTCCCTGAAGAAAATATAACTGCTAATAAATGGACTGAGAGATCGTTTACATACAAACTGTGGAAAAAATTAGAGAAGTTATATTTAAATAAATCAGACATTACAATAGCAATTACTAATACATATATTGAACATTTTGCGAAAATATCATCAAGTTCATCTTTTGTAATAATACCAAATAATGTAGATACAACAAAGTTTATACCAAACAAAGAATTTCGTGAATATCATAGATCAAAAATGGAAATAAGTGATGATGAGATAATATTTGCTTATTCTGGAAGTTTGGGTAATCATTGGAATAATCCTAAAGTTTACGCAAAGTTTATAATTAAACTTAGAAAGCTTAATATAAAACATCGTTTTTTATTTCTAACACCGAATGTTCGCAAACTAAATAAAATATTTTATCAATATGGGATTAGAACAGATGAATATTTCACCATTTCTGTAGATTTGAATGATGTTCCTAAATATTTGACTACAGCTGATTTAGGATTAAATTTAATGGAAAACGAAGATATTAGAATGAGTATAAAAACAGCAGAATACTTGTCCATGGGCCTACCCATGATTATTAATTCAAACGTACTCGGGGCAAAAGAAATAGTTGAACAATATGATGTGGGATTAATATTAGAAGAACTTGAAAATATTAATTTAAAGAAAATAGAAAATTTTGTACAGAAAAAAGAACAGTTTTCACTAAAATGCAGGAAAGTGGCATGTGAAAAGTTTTCTACTGAAATGGTTGCCATGCAGTATATAAAGGCGTATGAAAATCTTAAGCACAATGTATATAGTAAATGAATAAAATTGGGGATGGGTTCATATTTCCTTGTTAGGGAGAAATAATAGTTGACGTTCATCACTTTGGTAAGGTACCCAAGTAAAATATGGGATCGGTTGTTGTAATACCAATTTTTAAAAAGGAATTAGAGGCAGATGAAATATTGTCTTTGAGACAATGTCTTAAGATTTTTACCACTCATCCAGTTGTTTTTTCTGCGCCCAAGGCTCTTGGTTTGGAAAATTATCGAAAAATATGCAAAGAAAATCATAAGGACTTTTTAGTAGAAAGATATAACAATAGATTTTTTACAAGTATTCAGGCTTACAATAAATTGATGCTTTCTGCGCAATTTTATAAAAGATTTGAAAAATATGATTATATTTTGATCTATCAGCTCGATTCTTACGTGTTCAGCAACGAATTAGACTACTGGTGTAATCAAGGATTTGATTTTATCGGTGCCCCATGGTTTGAGGGTAAATCTGAATCCAATGAAAACAGTAATTTTATGAGATACGCTGGAAATGGTGGTTTTTCACTGAGAAGAGTTAAGGCAATAATTAAGGTATTGGAGACAAGATTCAAATATGTTAAAAGGTTAAATGATCTTATTGAGGATTATAGAAGCGATAGAAAAATCATTTCGATTTTGATGATGATTTTCAGAAGGTTCAGAATAAAAAACCTGACATATTTTTTTATAAAAAACTTTTATCTAAACGAAGATCGTTTTTTTGCTTTTTTTGCCCAAAAAATTGTAAGTGAATTTAGAGTTGCAACAAATAAAGAGGCGATTTTATTTGCTTTTGAGTGCCAGCCAAGGAGGTTGTATAAACTTACAAGCGGTTTTCTTCCATTCGGGTGTCATGCATGGAGAAAGAATGATGAAGAATTTTGGAGAAGTTTCATTGAGATGCCCAGTAGTAAAGAAAGATGATTTGATTTCGATAATAGGCCTCTATTTTATAGGCTTTTGAAGATCCGGAAAGGTTTTCAGGTGCTGGCACATATTAAAAGACAAATCCAACAATTAACAAAAATTATTCCTTTACCGTTATGGTTTAAGTGTTTATTAGCAAGAAATGATATACGATTTCTTGACTATCTTTTTTTTCCTTCCATAGACTTTATCATTAATTATTATAATAGTGATCTAAAAATGAGAGTCAATCCACTGTATCCTATAGAACGCGAAATGATTACTGGTAGCTATGACCCTCATAGCATATCTGTTATAAATAAATTTTTAAAAATCGGTGGTTGTGGAGTTGATGTCGGTGCAAATGTCGGAGCACTAACATTAATAATGGCAAAACAAGTTAATACAACAGGAAAAGTAATTGCATTTGAACCTGGTCCACCTATTTTTCAGAGATTGAAATTTAACATAGAACTAAACCCTGCAACAAATGAGATAATTTCTTGTAAATGTATAGGTATTTCCAATAAAAATGGCAAGTTATATTGGAATGAAGATATGAATAATAGAGGAAATGGCAGCCTTTTGGGAAACTCAGGAGTACCGGTAGCTGTAGTAACTTTGGATGATATACTTCGGCATGAATCGCGTTTGATCGATTTCATAAAGATAGACGTTGAAGGTATGGAGTTAGAAGTCATTCAAGGAGCGATTAAGATTCTCAAAAAGTATAAACCTGTAATCTATTTTGAGACACTCAAGCCATTTATAGAAATACGAGGGCTTGATGTTTTTACGGAAATTGAAAATCTATTATACCAATTACAATTTGTGTTATTTGATTACTCAAAAGATCGTGGCCTGAGACGTGTCGACTTGCTTGATCTTCCCACTAATACTTTGGCAATTCATAAACATAAGATAAAGAATTATATTTGATTAACACCAATATTTATCAGCTGTGCTGATGGATGAAGTTTCCCCAAATTGATGGACACACCGAAAAGTTAGAGATAAAGCAAGAGGGACTTGGTGTGGATTGGAAGATAAGAGAGAACGAAGGAGTTTTAACAAAGAGTTTAAGAAGGAAGTAGCGCGTTTAGTTACAGGGTGTCTGTTATTTCGGGGGAAGATCAGGAAACCTTATATCCAGTCTAAGGACGTTTTGGTAAGTTTGGCAAAGGTCTTGAAATGAAAAAATCTGAAATAAGTATTGTTGTAGGAACTTATAACCGAAAAAAAATGCTAGTTAATTGTATTAAAAGTATTCGGGAGAACAGAATAGAAGTACCATATGAAATTATAGTAGTTGATGGTGGATCAGATGATGGTACTGTTCAATGGTTGACAAAACAAGACGATATAATCACTATTATTCAGCACAATCGGTATGAAAAGAATGGGAAAATGGTAATGAAAAAAAGTTGGGGATACTTTATGAATCTTGGCTTCAAAGTCGCAGAATCGAATTTCATTTGCATGTTGAGTGATGATTGTTATGTTCATAAAGATTCCATCATAAACGGATATAAGCTTTTTGAAAATGATAAAGAAGGAAAGATCGGCGCTTGCGCTTTCCCTTTTAGGGACAGCTTCAGTGAAGACAATTTCAAGGTGTTCAAGGTATTTGGGAAAAAAATACTTATAAATCACGGAATTTATAGAAAAGATATTCTCAATAGTATCGGTTGGATTGATGAGGTAAATTATAGATTTTATAAGGCTGACTCAGATTTATCGTTAAAAATATGGGAGAAAGGTTATTCGATCGTCGTTTCCAAAAATTCATTGGTAGAACACTTACACCATGACCTTGATTACATGCGTCTAGTCAACCAAGTAGAATCAGAGAGGAGTAACGATTCCAAATACTTCAACCAGTACTGGAGTGAAAAATTTGAATTGCCGGACAGTCAGCCTATAATTGAAAAAGAAGTAATGACTTTTGACGTTCCAAATAAAATTGTAAAATATCACCCTAAAGATATAACGCTCCTCGTTCAGATGGTTGAAAGATATTTGAAAAATAATATTCAAAGGGAATCCGCCCTTTTTAGATTTTTGAAACGAATTAAATGGATCAGTTTCAAAAACAATACATGAAAATCCAATGATAACAATGAAAGAATGGCGTAAGGTTTTGGCTTTGCTTCATTTGCTGGATCTCCGGGCAGAATTGGCTGTAAGACCTTAAAAAAATATAAGCGGAAATAAAATACTATGAATGTTACTGTCGATGCGAGTTGTTTGTTGGTTAATCCATATAGCGGTCTTTCCGAGGTCGTTCGCAACCTTTTGCTCAATTTGCCCGGCATTGATGACAACTTAAAATTCACCGTTTTTTTGAATTATTTCCGAAGACATGAAGGTGGAGACCTTCGTCAATATCCAAATACAGAAAATAATTACCTCAAAATTCCACGAAGTGCAATTGACATTTTATGGAAAATTGATCGGCTTCCTTTTGACATATTTTTAAAAGAAGCTGACATTTTTCACTCTCTTTATCTTCAGGTTCCACCCGTCAAGAATATAAAAACGATATTAACCATTCATGATTGCAGACATTTTGCTTTTCCTGAACTATATAAGCATAGCGAAGTCAAAAAATATAGAAGGTTAATGGAAACTGCTTTAAGACGTACTGACAGGATCGCTACAGTATCTGAGTTTACAATGCAAGAAGTTGTTAAGTATTTTTCGTTCCCGAAAGAACGTATAAAGGTGATACATAACGGTTTTGCTCCACGCATGCTGGATGAGAAAATCTGTCGCAAGATAGACATGTGGTTTAAAAAAAATAAACTTACTCAGCCATATTTGCTATATATAGGAACGCAGGATCCACGGAAAAATCTTGAACGTCTTGTGGCCGCAGTGGCGTTGTGCAGGAATGAAAACCGAGATTTTCCTTTGCTTGTTATTGCGGGTATTTCTCTTGAGCAGTGGGCAAAAAATGCTGTAGCAGATAAAGCAAAGAAGCTTGGAATACATGATTCAATTTTTATATGCGGAGAAGTAGAAGATGATATATTAACAGGGCTGATTAAAAACTCTCATGCTTTATGTTACGTCTCACTTTACGAGGGGTTTGGTTTCCCGCCTTTAGACGCAATGTCACTGGGAGTTCCGGTCATCGCGGGAAAGAGTTCTTCGATTCCTGAGGTTACAGGTCAGGCAGCATGTCTTGTGGATCCAATGAACGTGGATGAAATTTCAAATGGATTAAATGAAATTGTTTATAGTAGTAATTATCGTCAAATGCTTATTGATGAGGGATACAAACAAGTAAAAAAATTTTCATGGGAAAAGGCTGCTACTGAATACATAAACCTTTATAAAGAAGTTGTTGCCTTATGAGTTTGCATGCATTTTTTGCTCGATATATTTACTGGCTGCTTGCGCAAAGATTGAAGGGGAAGCATACTGCTCAAACCATGAAAGAATTGCCCAAATTTTGGAGGAAGAATCAGGATGAGCTCTACACAACTACCCATTAGAGTTTAGGATTTTAGTGTGGATTTCGATGTTTGGCATACTGCCTCAGGCTTCGCCGTTATAGCTGTGAAAAGTCCTATTAGTGTAGAGAAAAAGGGAAAGCACATTGCAGGACATTGAGATTTGTTTTCAAGCAGGCCAGTGGTTACCAGCGGATATGGTCAAACGTTCGTTTGTCAAACATACCAATCCAAACGTTTCGCCTGGGGAATTCTGGCATTACTTACCTGATAATATCCAGCCGGAGATTTCCATAATCATTCCTACTTTCGATGCCTATCGTGATGGTTACTTTGTTGAACTCTTAAAACAAATTGGAAATCAAGATCTAAATAATTATGAAGTTATAGTCATCAGGGGCGATCCTCGCCAAGGACGCGCTATTAATATGGGAGCTGAATTGGCTAAGGGGAGATACCTCTTAACCCTGGATGACGACACGTCGCTGCCTGATCCGGAGACCTTTAGTAAATTGGTGGCGGTCATGGAAAAGCATCCCGAAATAGGGATGGCCGGAGGAAATAATGTCATCCCGGAAGATGCAAGCCCTTTTGTAAGAAGGGTAATGAAGCAGATCCCACGGCGTTCATGGAAGCCTGTCCAAGAAATTACCGATTCGGATCTTGCGGAGCATCCCTGCCTGATTATGCGCTCTGAGGAATTTAAGAAAGTGGGCGGGGAGAATGAGCTGATTCCCCGTGGACTGGACCCTTACCTACGTGAAGAATTTCGTAAATTGGGCAAACGGATTGTAGTAATACCGGAAGTTAGTTATCACCATCTGCCGCCGGATAATCTGAACAAACTGTTGCGCCAGTTTTATCGTAATGGTCGTCATGCAGCCTACGCCAATCGCAACTATCCCCAGTGGGTAATTGAAACACCGTCTAAGCATGGCTCATTCAAAACACACAAGCCGTTTTTACTGCGGATTTTGCGTTTTGCTTTGCAGTTGCTGCGAGCTCTGATAACTATAAAGCCTATCTGGTTTCTGTGTGAGGTGGCCTATGCCATCGGTTTTGCATATGATTGGTTTTTTGCAAAAGAGTCACATGAACAATCAATTTAAGACGAAAAAGTGTCCATATTGCGGAGACCTTGGGGATTTCTATTTTGATTCGCAAATTTCGCAGATTACCCCAGTACTATCTGCCGGAGGTACTGGGCAGGCACGGATTCCCACATGGCTTGCCACAGGGTAGTTCCTTTTTTAGTTTTGTTGCGAGATCAATTGAAGCAGCGAGGAGACTAACGGATTTGATTTCTGATGGAAGAATTCTTTGGGGTCCTTCGCTCGAGGTGATTGCAAGAAAAAAGTAGGAAAATCATACAAGAGCTCCTAAGGAACGGCTGGCTGGCATGGCTCTGAACCTCCAATCGAGGATATCGCGGCCCTTAACTCTCATTATTTTTAAGAGTATGCTTTAGTTTTAACTGACGGCTGGCCACAAAGG
>Ga0208648_1003116_pt1 | contig 10733 bp, 8 predicted proteins | sample AntAceMetag02UKL_FD_184772 | JGI IMG/M metagenome (GOLD analysis project Ga0208648, IMG submission 184772) | Saline lake microbial communities from Ace Lake, Antarctica - Antarctic Ace Lake Metagenome 02UKL (SPAdes) (version 2) | ecosystem: Environmental > Aquatic > Non-marine Saline and Alkaline...
TGTAAATTTGCAAAATGGAAAATAAATTAAAAATTCATAATACGCTTTCACGAAACAAAGAGCTTTTTGAACCTTTGAACCCACCTTATGTCGGGATGTACGTTTGTGGGCCAACTGTTTATGGTGACGCCCACCTCGGTCATGCACGTCCAGCAATTACCTTTGATTTGATTTTTCGTTATCTCTCACATCTCGGTTATAAAGTCCGTTATGTTCGTAATATCACGGATGTAGGACATCTTGAAGCCGACGCAGATGAGGGAGAAGATAAAATTGCAAAGAAAGCAAGGTTAGAAAATCTTGAACCCATGGAAGTGGTTCAATACTTTTCCGATCGATATCATAAAAATATGGAACAGCTAAATGTGAAAAATCCAAGTATTGAACCACGTGCTTCAGGCCATATTATCGAACAAATCGAAATGATTAAAAAAATTTTTAAAGCCGGTTATGCCTATGAATCACACGGATCTGTTTATTTTGATGTAAAAAAATATAACGAAAAAAATAATTACGGAATTCTTTCGGGACGCAAAATCGAGGACATGATAACAAATACACGTGAGCTTGAAGGGCAAAGTGAAAAGAAAAATCCTTATGATTTTGCACTTTGGAAAAAAGCACAACCTGAGCACATTATGCGTTGGCCTTCATCTTGGAGTGATGGTTTTCCTGGTTGGCATATGGAATGCTCGGCAATGAGTACAAAATATCTTGGTGAACATTTCGATATTCATGGTGGTGGATTAGATTTGCTTTTTCCTCACCACGAATCGGAAATTGCTCAATCAGTTGCAGCTAATAAAATTCAACCCGTAAAATATTGGATTCATAACAATATGATTACCCTCAACGGACAAAAAATGGGAAAATCCCTTGGAAATTCAGTTTTGCTTGATGAGTTTTTTTCAGGTGAAAATGATTTATTAGAACAAGCTTACAGCCCAATCACCATTAGATTTTTTATTTTGCAGGCTCATTATCGAAGCACAATTGATTTCTCGAATGAAGCCTTACAAAGCGCCGAAAAGGGATTAAAAAAATTATTCGCGGCAATAAAAAATCTTGATAAATTAATTCTTTCCGAAAAATCTACAAGCAACATCAAAGCCTTGCGCCAGAAATGTTATGACGCTATGAACGATGATTTTAACAGTCCGATTTTAATTGCAAATCTTTTTGAAGGCGTGAGAATTATTAATTCGGTTAAAGATAAAAAAGAAACGATTTCAGCAGAAGACCTTGAAATTCTTAAACAATTATTTAATGATTTTGTTTTTGATATTTTAGGATTGAAAACTGAAGAAACAGCAGGACAGCAAAATGAATTGATTGACGGATTGCTCGGCACTATTCTTTCGATCAGACAGCAAGCAAAGGCGAATAAAGATTATGCAACAGCCGATAAAATCAGGAAAGAACTTAGCGAATTGAATATTCAGATTAAGGATACCAAAGAGGGGGCTTCGTGGGAGATTGGGGATTAATATGTTTAATTTATCAACAGAAACACACTAATTGCCAATATTTTAATCCGTCTTAATCAAAAAATAATTCTTCTTTCCCTTTTGAGCAAGTATATATTTTTCGTTTAAAAGGTCTTTTTCCGTTACAACAAAAGTGTCCTTTACTTTTTCTTTATTTATTGAAACACCGTTATCTTTTAGCATTCGTCTTGCTTCACCTTTGGTGGCAAAAATATTTGTTTTTTCGGCAAGCAATTCAATAATTCCGATTCCGTTTTTTATTTCGTCAATTGAAATCTCGGCTTGCGGGACTCCTTCAAAAACCGATAAAAGCATGTCTTCCGACAAATTTCTTAAAGTTTCCGTAGTCCCTTTTCCGAATAAAATTGTTGAGGCTTCAACTGCTGCATTATAATCTTCTTCGGAATGCACCCTGATTGTAATATCTTTTGCAAGAGCCTTTTGAATAATTCTTAAATGAGGTGCTTCATTATGTTGTTTTTCCAGTTCCTCAATTTCTTCCCTTGGAATAAGTGTAAATATTTTAATATATTTTACGGCATCATCATCCGAGCAATTAAGCCAAAACTGAAAAAATTTATATGGAGATGATTTTTTCGGATCAAGCCAAATATTCCCGGATTCGGTTTTTCCGAATTTTTTCCCGTCTGATTTTGTAATTAAAGGGCAAGTGAGAGCGTAAGCTTCACCCCCTGTCATTCGTCTGATCAATTCGGTTCCGGTTGTAATGTTTCCCCACTGATCGCTACCACCCATTTGTAGTTTGCAATTATAATTTTTATTTAAAAACAGAAAATCATAACCCTGAACCAATTGATATGAAAATTCAGTAAAAGAAATTCCGGTTTCCAAGCGTTTTTTAACCGAATCTTTTGCCATCATATAATTTACAGTCAAATGTTTCCCGACCTCTCGCAAAAATCCGAGAAAACTAAAACCTTTCATCCAGTCGTAATTATTTACAAGCAGGGCCGAATTTTCACCACAATCGAAATCAAGAAGCTTTTCCATTTGTTTTTTCATGCCTTGCTGATTTTGGCGAAGTGTTTTTTCATCAAGCAAACTCCTTTCTTCTGCTTTCCCTGACGGATCACCTACCATTCCGGTTGCTCCACCAATCAGAGCTATAGGTTTGTGTCCGGCAACCTGAAGATGCTTTAGTATCATAATAGAAACTAAATGACCGATATGAAGTGAATCAGCTGTGGGATCAAAGCCAACATAAGCCGTAGTCATTTCTTTTTCAAGCTGCTCATCTGTTCCGGGCATAATATCGTGAATCATGCCACGCCATTTCAATTCTTCAATAAAATTCATTCTAAAAAATTTTGTGCAAATATAATTACATTATTTTTGATTTTTGACTTATATAAATTTAGGGACTAAGCCCCGATGAACTAATCCCCGATGAATAATGATTCATCGGGGATTAGTCCCCGCAAGCACGTATTAATATTTTTTTTAATAAAATATATGGCATTATTTTAAGTTATTTATAATGTTTTAATTGATTTTATATGATTTTAGTTACCGGAAGCACAGGTTTAGTAGGTTCACATGTTTTGCTTGATCTTGTTAATTCAGGAAAAAAGGTTAGGGCTTTAAAAAGGAGAAACAGTAATTTGGATAATATAAAGAAGGTTTTTTCTTATTATTCGAAGGATGTTGATAAACTATTTACAAAAATCGAATTTGTTGAAGGTGATTTATTAGATATTTTTTCTCTCGAAGAAGCAATGCAAGGTGTTAAACAAATTTATAATTGTGCAGGATTTGTTTCTTTTTATAATAAAGATAAAGATAAACTAAGGCAAGTTAATGTTAACGGTACTGCAAATTTGGTGAACGCTGCTCTAAAAACTCACGTAAAAAAAATATGTCATATTAGTTCGGTTGCTGCTTTAGGCCGGGCTGAAAACAATGGAACAATTGACGAAAACACCAAATGGCAAAACTCGAAGGATAATTCATTTTATGCAATTAGTAAATATGGTGCCGAAATGGAAATTTGGCGAGGAGTCCATGAAGGTATTGATGCAGTTATTGTCAATCCTTCCATAATTCTCGGTTCAGGGCATTGGGAAAGTGCCAGTTCCAAATTATTTAAGACTATTTGGGGGAAAATGCTTTTTTATACTTCGGGTTTGAACGGATTTGTTGATGTAAGAGATGTTTCAAAAACTATGATATTATTAATGGAAAGTGACATAAGAAATGAATTGTTTTTGATTAATTCTGAAAATGTTTCATATAAAAAGCTTTTTGACGAGATTGCCGAAAATCTCGGAAAACCTAAACCCTCAATTAAAGCTAATCAATTTATTAGCGAAATTGTATGGAGGTTATTAAAAGCCGGCGATGTTCTTTTTAATATCGAACCTGTTATTACAAAAGAAACTGCAAAAACAGCCAATAACAAATATTATTATTCAAATAAAAAAGTTACGGAAGCACTTGATTATAAATTTATTAATATCGAACAATCAATTAAAGATATTGCAAAATTGTTTTTAAAGGATTTTTCCTGATCCATTTCAATTTTTTATTTACTCCCTCTATTTCAAAAATTTTCCGCTTTTTCATTTTTATTGATTCAATTTAATTACAAAAAAGGATTGCGTTTTTAAAAAAAGTTGTATTTTTTGTAACCATTTGTAAAGAATACAGTTTGTGAATATGAAAAGAAATAAAAAGAAAAATTTGGAAACAATAACTGACAACGAATTAATGCAAAAAATCCAAGCCGGCGATGTAGAAAAACTCGGTTTGTTGTTTGAAAGATATAAAAGAATGCTCTTTGGTTTTTTTTACAGGGTGATTGGAAATAAAGAGGTTAGTGAAGATCTTGTGCAAAATGTTTTCATTCGGATTTTAAGATTTAAAAATCAATTTCGTGGAGAAGGAAAATTCACAACGTGGATGTATAGGATAGCGAGAAACGAAATTGCCGATCATTTTAAAAAGGAGAAAAAATTCGGCTACAAGGATGATATTAGTAATCTGTCCGAAAAAATTGATGGGGATCCCCTTGCCGGTCAAAGAAGTTTTAAAGAAGATCAATTACAGCTTTTAAATTATGCATTACAAAAAATCAGCAATGAAAATAGAGAGCTAATTGTTATGAACAGATATCAGGGATTAAAATATAAAGAAATAGGTGAAATGTTAGATGTGTCGGAGGGGGCTGTGAAAGTAAGAACTTTCAGAGCAATGAACGAACTAAAAAAGGCGTATTCACAACTTGAAGCAAAAACAATATGAATGATAATAAAATAAAAGAATTAATTGCCGACTACTTTAAAGGTGATTTAGACAAATCAAAAAGATTTGAATTAGAAAACAATCTTAATAAAATTGGTTTCGACATTAAAGATTTGAGTGAATTAGAACAAATTTATCAAGAAATAGGCGAAATTCCAATTCCTGAACCAGGTAAACGTATGGATGAGAAATTTTACTCAATGCTTGAAAACGAAAAGAAAATCAATGAAGCAAATAGTATTCAAGTTAGAAGTTTGCCGGAGAATAATACGCTGAAAATAAATCGTGGGTTTTCGATTTGGCAAATTGCTGCAGGATTCACTTTATTGGTTTTTGGAGTTGCAATCGGACTACTGATTAATTCAGAAAATGGAAATAATTCGGAAGTCGCATTGCTGAAAAATGAGATTCTGGAAATGAAACAAATGGTAATGCTGAATAAATTAAATGAACCATCGGCTAGCCAAAGAGTTTTGGCTGTGAGCTATATTAACGAATTTTCAGAACCCGATCCGAAAATAATTGATGCACTCTTTAATACCATGAATAATGATGAAAATTCCAGCGTAAGACTGGCTGCATTATCAGCTTTATCAAAATATGTTGATAATGAAAATGTTCGTAATTCTTTAATTGAATCACTTAAAAAACAAACTGATCCTTTGCTTCAGATTAGCCTTATAAATTTAATGATGGAAATTCAAGATAGGCGAGCAATTGGGCCTATAAAAAATATTTATAATGGCAAAAACACTCTTGAAGCTGTTAAACAACAAGCTAAAAAAGGATTAGAAGTAATAATTTAAGTTTCCTTTTTACATAAAAATAAAATTAATAACACATATTTATAAACATATAAAAAACAAATAAAATGAACACAATCAAAACACTTAGTAAAATATCATTAGTAATTATTGTAAGCACATTATTTACTTTTGGATTATCGGCACAGGAATTTAGTTTCCCTCTTAACAATGCAAAAAAATTAGTTATTGATAAAATGCAGAGCGACATTACTATTAAAGGACATAATAGTACCGAACTAATTATCTCAACCGATGATCATGACAACTATGAAAAACCAAAAAAAGCCGAAGGCCTAAGATCTTTGTATAACACAAAAGAAGATAATACAGGCATAGGCTTAGCAATTATCGACGTTGATGGGATTATAAAAATTGAACCTGCAACAAGGAATTCAGAGGACAGCGAATACACAATTTTTATTCCTAAAAACCTAACTGTAAAAATAAATTATTCAGGTCCTTTTTCCGAAGATGTTATTATAAAAGACCTGACGGGAGAAGTAGAAATTAAAACCCTAAACGGTGATATTGACCTGACAAATATTACAGGGCCTACTGCTATTTCATCAATTAACGGAGATATTAATTGCACTTTTAGTGAGGTGAGCCAAGAAGCACCTATATCTATTTCTAGTGTTAACGGTGAATTGGACATTACAATTCCGTCAAACACTAAAGCAGATTTTGTATTATCAACATTTTCGGGCGATATTTTCACAGATATTGATTTGGAATTTGATAAGAAATCAAAAGAAGGTTTATCAATTATCGGAGGAAACAAAATTAAAGGTAAACTCAATGGAGGTGGTGTTGAAATTTTGCTAAACACAATAAATGATAACATATATTTACGTAAAGCTAAATAATTATTAAAAAATGAAATTAGAAATTGGAAATTAGGAAGAAGCCACAATTTCCAATTTCTAATTCCATCTCAGGATTTAGTAAAATGTAATAAACTAAAAATGTAACAACTACAAAAATATAAACACATGAAGCGCAGAATCGCAAAACCGCATAGAAATATATTGTTACATTTTAAAATAGCTGATAATAAAATCTCAGCTTCTCGGTATCGCAGCGTTTAATCAAACAAATGTTCTAAACCATAAAAAACATACAAATGAAAAAGACAATATTTCTAATAATCATACTAATAAGTTTTGTCTCAATAAATGCCCAACGCATAGTTGAGAAAACAATAAAAGTTAAAAAAGGCCAAGACATTGAACTCGACTTTCAATTTGCAGATGATATTATTATAAAAACATGGAATAAAAACGAAATCTATGTAAAGGTTTCAGTTAATATTAATGATAATATTGATAATGAAGATTTTATATTAAATATTTTTGATGAAAAATCAGAAATTGAAATAAAGTCGGAAATTAAAAATCTTGGGAACAAAAGCGAAAATACAATTACTCTTCGAAAAGACGAAGAAACCGGTGAATATCATTATAAAGGAAATTGTACTCAAATGGATTTATTTTTTGAAGTATTCATTCCACAAGGAACAAATCTTGAAGTGAAAACAATTAGCGGAAACATTGAAGTTACCGACTTAGAAAGTGAGATGAATTTGGAATCAATTAGCGGCGATGTTGACCTGACTTTAGCTCAAAATATTAAGGCTGACATTGAAATGAGTACTATTTCAGGAGAAATTTATTCAAATATGAACTTGGACTATGGAGATGAAGAAACACTTCATCGAATTGGAGGTATTGAAATTTCTTCCAAGCTTAATGGTGGAGGAATTTCCATTGATCTTGAAACAATTAGCGGAGACATTTTGTTACGTAAAAAGTAATAATCATTTTTCAACATTAATTTATTTTTAATTTAAAATGCAAAAAAGCCTTTACTTTTTTGCATTTTTTTATTCCTGTAACTTTCTATATATTATCCGATTATTAACGCAATAACATTTTTAGAAAATTAAATTTTATATAAGAGTAATAATTTTTATAAATTAGCATAAAAAATTTAAACACCTTTTCTTGTGCAAGCAGTAAAATAAAGAAAATATAAACAAAACGATTTTAAAAATCTTTAATCATTTAAATTTAAAGCTTATGAAAAAATTATTCCTCTTTTCTTTTGTTCTCCTTATCGGATTTGGTGTATTTTCTCAAAAGGGAAACATCACAATAAAAGAATCGCAAAAAATTATGAAAACTGCAATTCATAAAACGCCAACTGATATTGTAGTTAATTCAGGGCAAACTCAAAAATTAAACACCGATGCCACTTTACTTGACCAGATTGAAGAAAATATCGGCAGTACTTTCTATGATTTACAATCAAACGGTTTATTGCAAAACAGAATATATCGTTATGAAGACGGACCAATCGGGGCAGTTTTTACTCGAGGTATGGAAACTCCTCCAAGTTTTCCCGATAGAGGAGCAGGTTACAACTTCTATGATGGTACATCATGGGGAGCCGCATCTCAAGCTCCTCTTGAGAGCGACAGAGCCGGATGGCCAAGTTATGCTCCACTTGGTGAAAATGGCGAGATAGTTGTTAGCCATGATTTTGGAGCCTTTGAACTTTTTGTACTAACACGTGAAGAAAAAGGCACAGGCGATTGGACTGAAACAATGTACACCGGAGGATCAGGGCCCGATAAGTTGGCTTGGCCGAGAGCTCAAACAAGCGGGCCTGATAGAAACAATGTTCATTTACTTGCTTGCACTTTTGATGAATATCTCGGACAAACAGTTGCTATGGTTTATTCACGGTCAACAGATGCCGGCCAAAGCTGGGATATTGATAACGTTGTGCTTGATGGAACCGGTGAAGATGATTATACCGAAATAAATGCCGATCAATATATTTGGGCTGAGCCCCAAAACGGATACATCGCTTTTCTTTGTGCCGGATTATGGCACGATATGTTTATGATGAAATCGGATGACAATGGTGAAACATGGGAAAAAACTGTAATTTGGGAGCATCCATACCCGTTTTTTGATTGGAATACAACAATAACCGACACTTTTTTCTGTTGCGATAATTCGGCAAGTATTGCTCTCGATGCAAGCGGAAAGGCACATGTGGTGTTTGGTATTTCCCGTGTTGCTCATTTTGAAGTTGGGGAAACTTATAATTACTGGCCCTATTATGATGGAATAGGCTATTGGAATGAAGATATGGATGAATTTTCTGACGATATTCATTCCTTAGCTCCACCTGACGCCGGTTACCCAAACTCAGAAATGGAAGTTGATTATAATTATATTGGATGGACACAGGACGTTGATGGTGATGGTGTTATTACTTTTGCCTCCGATATTATGTCATACCGCCAACTTGGAGTTTCAACTATGCCGACAATTTGCATTGATGATTACGGATATATTTTCGTTCTTTTTGCCTCAACTACCGAAACTTATGAATATTTGGAGTATAATTATAAACATATTTGGGCAAGAGCCGGCCATATTAATGGTGAATGGGGTGATTTTCAAGATCTGAATTCGAGTATTTTTCATTTGGTTGACGAATGCATTTATCCGCAATTAGCAAGTAGTTCGGATACTAGTATACATTATTTGTATCAATTGGATCAGATTCCGGGTTTAGCTTTAGATGATGATCATGAATATGTTGATAATACCGAAGTTTATGGGACAATAGCAAAACATGAACTTATACCATATAATCCTTTTGATAATCAAACTATAGATGTAGCACCGGGATTTCAATTTGTATCAAGTAAAATATCACCTGATGATCCAGATATGGAAGTAGTTGCCGTAGAGATTATTAATGATGATCTTCAATATATAAGAAACTCAACAGGTGCTATGTTGAGAAAAATCGGGCCTAATTGGGTGAATGGAATAGGTGATTGGGTTGGTACAGAAGGTTACCTGATAAAAACTAATGCAATCGGTGAATTTACTTTATCAGGAGCATTGATTGACCCTACTACACCGATACAACTTTTTGCAGGCTTTCAATTTGTTAGCTATCTTCCCGGTGAAGAAATAGATGCTTCCGAAGCATTTGCCTCAATCGTAGGTGATGATCTTTTATATGTTAGAAACTCAATGGGTGCAATGTTGAGAAAAATTGGTCCTAATTGGGTTAACGGAATAGGAAACTGCATTCCAACCGAAGGCTATCTGATTAAAATGGCTGCAGATGCCGAATTAGTTTATCCCGCGGATGGAAATCCATTAAATGTTTTTTCAGTAAAAAAATCTGGGATTCACTTCTATATGGAGGATTGTGATGGTGACCCTTCAAGTGATATTTGGACTATTTATATTGGAGGTGCAGAAGTAAATTCTGAAGGATATGATCTTGAGGCTGATGATGAAATTGCCATCTTCGATGGCGATTTATTAGTTGGTGTTTTAGTTTTAGATCAGGTTTGTACCGAAGATAATCAGTTTGACAATGATCTTATTGTATTCACCGAGTTATGCTTTGAACCGGGATATACTGTAGGAAATACTTTCACTTTGAAAGCGTGGGATTATGACAAAGATTTAGAATTAATTGATTTTGAATGTATTTTCAGTAATCCTTATGGTGATGCTTATGAAGGAGATGTGTTCCCTGAAGATGAACCATACAGCTTGGTAACTCTAAGCTTTTCTGTTTCTGGAATTGATGAAAGCTTTATTAAAGTAGCAATTTTTCCAAATCCTTCAAATGATGTTCTGAATATTAATTCTAATTCAAGTGTTTCAAATGTTAAAGTATTAAATTATCTCGGTCAAACTATTGATAATTTCAATGTTACAGGCATGGAAGTTACTATCAATACTTCAGCTTATAATTCAGGAATATACTTTATTCAAATTGAAACAGAAAAAGGAATTTCAACTCAAAAAATTGTAATTGAGTAAAAAATAGCTCTTAAAAAGATTCTACCAAGAATTTATTGACACAAAAAAATCAGGAGGCCGAAGACGTAAATCGCAAGTTTGACGTTTCTTCGGCCTTCCTATTTCAAAGAATATATATCTAACCCTCACGTACAATTTTTTAACTAAAGATTTTTTTATTCTTGCTATTTAAGTTGTTTTTTTGGGTTTAATTGAAAAAACATGGTTGCTAAAATAGGGGTTTATATATTGTTATAAAGAAGGTTAAAGTATGTTTTTTATTTTTACAGATAAAAATGAATAAAAAAGTGTCCGAAATGTCATTCAAGAAA
>Ga0208648_1003128_pt1 | contig 10696 bp, 8 predicted proteins | sample AntAceMetag02UKL_FD_184772 | JGI IMG/M metagenome (GOLD analysis project Ga0208648, IMG submission 184772) | Saline lake microbial communities from Ace Lake, Antarctica - Antarctic Ace Lake Metagenome 02UKL (SPAdes) (version 2) | ecosystem: Environmental > Aquatic > Non-marine Saline and Alkaline...
GGTCGTCACCCGTATCGACAACAATCTTCATCTTATGGTTGCACATGGCTTCGTTCAGCATACGCAACAATATACACTATATCCTAACTAAAGTCAACTATTAATCTGAATGGCCGAAAGTCATGTAATATAACTTCACTAAAGTTTTGCCAATGCAATTGGTGAGCAGGAATCGGTCTCGGAATTCACGCAATATTTTAACGTGCCTCTCCATCAGCGAACCATAAGCCGCAGTGGCGATGAAGCATCCGCCGCCACCGCCGCCGCCACTGCTTGAACCAGTAACCGTGTATGAGCTCCCCCCAGAATCGGCAAGTCCACACGGATCCACAATAATTCCATTGGCAAGTCCGTCGCTATCACCGTAACCACCATCCTTTAATTCTAAAGTGACAGATTGTCCGTCATCATTAAAGGTCGTGTGCTCTGAATAGTCATACCATCCGTTAATTGTGTCGTATTTAAAAATCGTGTCAGACGAGAAAATTTCTCCCGAAAAATATATTTTCAGTATGGCTGTATCGCCTGGCTGGTTAACACGCAACAGATAGGAAAAAAGGCCGAAAATGACATCCGCCGGCCTGTTAACAGTGTCAGAAATGGTATCCGGATCAATTGCTTGCAAGGTTTCAATTTCACTGACGGAACTCGAGACTTTTTCGATCCCGATATAGTTCAAACCATCAAATGCCTGGACGCATTTGATGAGCTGGGGCTGATAAATGTCGGAAATACCGTCGAGATTGAAATCCACGGAGTCATCTACCTCGTCAGCATCAGGAATTCCGTTTGAGTTAAGATCCTCGAAAAAAGAAGTGGTTGTGAATTCAACAGAGCCAGACCAATCTGACGTTCCATTATAGAAATCATAAAATCGGACGCGGACGTAATATTTCTGATTTGATTTCAACACCATGTGGGGTACTGAAAACGTGGTCAGATAGGTATCGCTGGTAACATCGACAACAAGGGATGAGAAATCACTCTGGTCGCTGATTTGCCACTGACTTTGGCTGTGAGAATCATTGTTCGGGTCCATGAATGGTTCGGTTGTTATATCTAATGGAACATCAATTTCACCTTGACCATTCTCAGGATATACCATGATTGGCGTACTTGGTGAGAGGTTTGATGGAGGCACATCTATTATTGTAACTGCTTTCATCACCGTTTTTGTCACTTCACCGATGGTGTAGCTGGCTTGGATGGTCACCACCACATCGTCTGATACTTCAGAGGCAGTCAGCACGCCACTGCCGTTGATGGATGCAAATAAAGCGTCTTCGGTCCAATTGGCGCTGACCGTTACCGTCTGAGTGCTCCCATCGCTAAAGGTGGCGTCAGCCGTGTAGCCGTTACTGCTGTTTTCGTTTACTGAACTGTTACCACTGACAGACAAACTACTGAGAGTTGCTACCGATGGGGGGGGGTAAGATACTTCATTTGAGTAGCCGCTTTCATTACCGTATGTGTCATAGGCAGTAAGAACAAAATAGTAAACTTCCGAATCTTCCAATCCGTGGATTGTGTATCCCAGTTGGTTCGCATCATATAGTTCTTGAACCGTTATGATAATTGGAGACTCCCTCCGTTGCTCCGGTCCCGTCATACACAGGGCCCGGATAACCCGTTTTATAGTAAATTTTATAGCCGGATAAATCGGGCTCTGTATTTGCGCTCCACTGAAGTGTGGCATCTATTGCATAGCCTGACTCTACCATAAAAAGAATTAGGATAATGCAAGATAGTAAGGATTTCCAAACGGTAAATATTTTTTTATATTTATAGCATCTCTAAATAGACTTCCGGTTTTTAAAAAGTTGTTTTGAACATTTTGAAGGTTAAAGATTTTTTTTCTCTTAGCAGTACCGAGCCCATATCCTTTCAATCTTCTCTTTTCCATATATTATATAGCACCTATTCCTCTCTTTTTTATTAACACCGAAGAGATATCGAATCTCTCACCGTACCGGCAAAAAGCATTCTTTCAGCAATATATGTGCCAATTATAAATGATCGCTACGGAACCGACAGAAAGGCTTAAATTGCTTATGATATTAATAGGATATAAAATTTTAACACTGAGGATTGTCTGTGGGGCTTGAGCATGTAACCTTAAACGATAAACTTCCTATAACCTGTTGATGTCTTTAACAAAGACCGGAGAACCCAATAGTTGTTATTAATGCCTCCAGTTAAGTAGTGAATGATTTTATAGCCGTTTTAATCAGCTTACCGAACAAACTCCCGGTGTTGCCGAAGATCTTTGATAAAACCGGCATATATTAGGGATATATTCATGAAGTCTGAATGTTAAGGACCTGACCGACTCTATGACCAGAAATGTTTTAATCTATTGAGGTTACTCGGAATGAAAACCAGGAGGACTACATTGCTTCGCATTATACTGAATCCGGATCAACTGAAGGAATTTCCCTTCAGTCGATAATCATTACGTTTCAACCACTTGAGCCTATATTCATTTCAGACATCCTTTGTTAGGTATATGAAATATCATTCATATATCTGCTTTTTTTAAAATGATTATATTGATTTTAGGTGGAAAAACAAAGTCGTAAACAAGACCAGGGAACTGTATTTGCAGGACAAACCGCTATCCTATTTATCTCTAAATTCGGTAAGTTTAATATTATATTTTTTTATGAGCTCATAGATATCCGCCCGGTACTTCCCAGCCAGTTTGGCCGCCTTGCTTACATTGCCCCGGCTCAGTTCAAAAAGCTGAATGAGGTAGTTTTTTTCAAAATTCTCTTTGGCATGTCTAAAGGATTTTAAACCTTCGGAATCGATGTTATGGGCCTGGAGAATCAGATCTTCCGTAATAATATTCTGTTTTGACATGGCAACAGCACATTCAACGGTATTTTCAAGCTCCCTTATATTGCCGGGCCAGGGATAAGAAATCAGTTTCTGCATGGCCTCTGTCGAAAATTCTTCAATCTCTTTACCCATTTCCCTGGTATATTTTTCTAAAAAATATCTGGAAAGAATCGGGATGTCTTCTTTTCTTTCGTTTAGCGAGGGTAATTTTATGGGAATGACATGAATGCGATAAAAGAGATCCTCCCTGAACCTGCCCTTTTCTATCTCTTGCTCAAGATTTTTATTTGACGCCGCAATGATTCTGGCATCCACTTTTATGGTCCGTCTTCCTCCCAGCGGGTAAAATTCCTTTTCCTCCAGAGCCCGTAACATCTTAGCCTGCATGGACGAGTGCATTTCGGATATTTCGTCCAAAAAGAAAGTTCCGGAATCGGCTTGAATAAAAAGCCCTTTTTTACTTGTGTCCGCTCCGGTAAAAGCGCCCTTCTCATAACCGAACAGTTCGCTTTCCATGAGACTTTCCGGTATTGCAGCACAGTTAACGGCAACAAAAGGACCGTCTTTTCTATGACTTGCAACATGCAGACTTTTTGCAATCAACTCCTTGCCGGTGCCGCTTTCCCCCTCGATATACACATTGGAATCGGTTGTGGCGGCCTGTGCGACCTGAGCAAGAATTTTTAGTATTTTGTCGCTTTTGCCGATAATATTATCAAACCCGTAGGTTTTTCTGACCAAGTTCCGCAACTGTTTCACTTCTTTTGAAAGCCTGCTTTTTTCCAGACAATTGTTTATCTGCAGCAAAAGTTCATGTCCGTCAAAGGGTTTGGTTAAATAGCTGTGTGCTCCCTTTTTCATGGCTTGAACGGCGCTTTTTATGGTCCCGTGAGCGGTGAGAATAATAACCGGAATATGCGGGTTTATATGATGTATATTTTCCATAAGTTGGATGCCGTCATGACCGTTAAGTTTCAAATCGATCAGGGCCAGATCAATCGCCTTTTTTTCAGCCAGTTTCAGGGCCTCTTCGACGCCGGTGGCCGTTGTTACAGAATATCCGCCGGATACAAGCCGCATCCGGATTACCTGAAGGATATTCGGGTCATTATCAACAACCAGTATATTTTCTTTCCGTTCGCTCATAATCTTACTGTCCACTTTCAGGCAGAGACTTTCTTTTTTTTTCTTCAATGCCCAGGTCAATCTCTTTTAACCTTTTTATCTGATTTAATAACTGTCTTATCTTTTTGTCTTCTGCTTTAAGTTGATTTTCCAGCAATTCAGCTTTTCTGTTTTTTTCTTCGACCTCTTTTTCCTTTTCGATGGTCCGTTCCAAAATGGATATCCAAATTTTTGACTGGGTTATATAAACAGATTCCGGATATTCATTGATAAGCATTTTAAAAAGGTTCAGGGACGTTTCATAATTCGCATCCGGGTATTCCGGAAAGGCGTATGCCAACCCCATGGCATAAAGCGCTTGGTCACCCCGTGTATCCGGAAAACGCTCTAATATTTCCTGCCAATAGGTCATGGACGTTGCAAAATCACTTTTGGAAAAAGAGGATTTTGCCTGTAACACAAGTTTTTCTTCTTCACCAATATGATGCAAATGGGTACATCCGGCGGCGACAAGCCAAATACTTAAGCAGCAGGCAATGAAAAGAAAAACGTGCTGCCTTTGCCGAGAGTGCTTTCTACCCATATTTCTCCTCCGTGAGCCGTAATCACATATTTGGCAATGGAGAGGCCGAGCCCCGTACCTCTTGCTGTATTCTGTCCACATTCTATCCTTTTGAATTTTTTAAATATATTTTCCATATTTTCTTTGTGAATTCCGCAGCCCGTATCCGAAATTGAAACCTGGATCATCTTGCGGGCGTAATTTTTCAACAGGACTTCAACAATAACAGATCCGCCTTCATCGGTAAACTTTAGAGCATTGCCCACTAAATTGTCAAGTAACTGAATGATTCTTTCCGTATCCATCCGGATATCCGGAAGATGCTTCTGTCGTCTTAATTTAAGAATAATGTTTTTTCGCTTTGCAATGGGAGCCAGTTTTAAAAGGCACTTGCGTATATAATAGATCGGGCTGACTCGATTGAATTGGTAGTCCATCATTTTAGCTTCCATACGGGAAAGATCAAGAATTCTATTGACCGAAACAATCAACCGTTCGCATTCCTCTTTGACGATTGTCAAAAGCTCCTGACTGCTTTTAGGTTCGTCGGCAAATGCCCCCTCGATCAATAATCCCGAAGCTTCCCGAATGGCCGTTAACGGCGTGCGCAGTTCATGGGATACGTGACTGATGAAATCTTCCTTCAATTCATCAAGCTCTCTGAGTCTATCACACATAATATTGAAATCATGAGCTAATTCTTTTATTTCCGGCGGTGAGTCGATGCCGGATATCTTTTCAAATTTGCCCTCGGCGATATCCTTTGTTTTTTTTTGTAACAGAAGTATGGATCGGTTGATGATCCGGGTGTTAAAAAATGAAATCAAAATTCCGAAAAAAATGGAAAGCCCTGCAGCAATGGATGTGGTTATTAAAACATTGTAACTGATTTGGCTGGAAATTTGTATTTTCTCATCTCTGTCAGACCTGGCCGTCCAGTTGATCTCTTTAAAATTCTTATTAATCTTTTCTATAATTTTTTCTTTTTGAGTCTGATAGTTCGCATAGGCATACCTACGGCCTTTTTTAATGTTTTCAATTTCTGAAGTGAAGATGGAAAAATATTTATCGCAAAGTCCACGCGTTTCTGAAAACTTTTTGTTTTTTTCGGAACCGTCCATCAGCAGACGCAGTTGTTGCAAATCCGTGTTAAAATCATTTTTGATCCGGAGAAAACGGCGGTAAAAATCATTATCCCTGGAGATAAGATATTTTTTTTCAAAGCCGACCATGGAAAACATATTGTTTGAAAGACGTTCGGTCAGGCGGACGGTCTGGCCGTCAACGGATGAAGCGGCACGGGTCAGTTGCATTAACTGATTGAGCTTAATGGTCACAAAGATGACCAGAAACAACACCAGCATCATGATGGCCAAATATCCGAAAGTTAATCTTTTAAAAATGGTAAATTTCATGGTGATATAAAAAATGGTAAAGATTCAGAGGGACAAGCTGATGTTTCGGAATTTTTACAATGGGTTGAATTTGAAGATGTTTTAACAGCTCCTGGTTTTTGCCGTCAACAGGTCATTACCCCATTATTTCCCCAATGACTTGCCCGCCCTCGCCTTCGGCCGGCGGGTGAGCTTTCACTGGCAACGGGAACGAGCCAACGAACTTAGCTTTCTCAAAATCCACAGGCATAGATAATAAAATAAAAAGGATAATAAAGGAAGACGATTCTCATGTCAAAATAAAAAAGCAAGGACAAACGCCACGAAAAAATAAGAGATGGAATGGGTGCATTACCAGTTTGTTAATAGCTTTTCAAGACTTTTTGGTTTCAGGTGTCAGTGTTCAGGTTTCAGGTCTGGCGATTCCTGACACCTGACACCTGAAACCTGACACCCAAGACCCGATGGCGAGGTTTTCGCTCAAATATAAATAAGTTAATGCGTGAGAACCATTTTAACAAATCGGTAATGCTCCCGATGGAATTATACTTGTAGAACGGTTACCGGTTTATCTCTGAAGAAAAACAAGGCTCAATGCCGGCCAGTAGGTAATGACAAGGACTGCCGCAAACAGCACGATCATAAAGGGTATGGCGGCCATATAAAGTTCGGTGACCGGTTTTTTGAAACGGTAGCTGGCGATAAACAGGTTCATGCCCACCGGCGGTGTGAAGTAGCCGATTTGCATATTGGCCAGAAAAATAATTCCCAGATGAACCGGATCAATGCCATAATTGACCGCCACGGGAAGTATGATGGGAATCATAATAATCAGGGCCGAAAATATATCCAGAATGGCGCCGAGGATCAGCAAAAGCAGGTTTAAAAAAATTAGAAAAACGTATTTACTGGTAACGTGGGCCTGAATCAGGTTGAACAGGTGCATGGGCACTTCGGCGTCTATCAAAAAATTCGTCGATGCCAGCGCCACCCCCAGAATAAGCAAAATCCCGCCCACCATCACCATGGACTCCCGCATAATGGCCGGAAGCTGACTCGGTTTAATCTCTTTGTAAATAAACACCTCAACCACCAATACATACATGGCCGTGGCCGCTGCAGCTTCTGAAATGGCAAAAAAACCTCCGTAAATACCTCCCAGCACAAAAAACGGCAGCGGTATTTCCCAAATGATCTCCCGCAGGGCGGCAACCGCTTCCCGGGCAGAAAAGGATTGATAAGGAATGGGATTGCGACGGTTTTCCCACAAGCTATAGAACGACAGCAGCAATATCATAAGAAGCGCGGGCAGAATGCCGGCCAGGAACAGATCATTGATGGAAACCGTAGCGCCAACGCTCATTTGTTGGGCGATGATGCCGTAGAGAATAAGCGGAAGCGAGGGTGGCAGCAGCAGTCCCAGACTGCCTGAAGATGTCACAAGACCCATACTGAATTTTTCCCGGTATCCGGCCCGGGTTAACGCCGGATAAAGGAGCGCACCGAGCGCAACGATGGTTACCCCTGAAGCACCGGTAAAAGCGGTAAAGAACGCACATGCCACAAAGGCCACAATGGCCAGACCGCCCGGCATCCAACCCAGAAAGGCCTGGGTAAACCGGACCAGGCGGTACGACGTCCGGCTTTCTCCCAGAACGTAGCCGGCAAAGGTAAACAGCGGCAACGCCAGTAAAATCGGAGTCTCGGCGATTCGATAAATTTCAATGGCAATTACCGACAGGTTAACATCCAGGTAATGAAACCCGAGGATGGATACCGCCAGAATAACCGCGAAAAGGGGCGTGCCCAAAACAGCCAGTAAAATCAGTATCAGGGCTAAGATGTATGGAATCACGATCGAAATTTAACGATTTTTTTTAAATTCACAAACGATAATAAGAAATAGCGAAGCGCTATCACCGTAAAGGCAAAAGGAATGATGGCCTCGCACAACCAGGTCGGCACCCGTGCAAACGCAATATCGCCGTAGGCAAACTCCATCTGAACAAACAACAAACTGTAATAGGCCACAATCATACAAATTAAAGCGGTAAACAGTCGAACCACAAAGCCAGTATAGACTTTGGCGCGCTCCGGCAAATAACGATCAAGCAGGTCAATGGCGATGTGGTTATCCTGGCGGCTTGCCACCATGGCCCCGACAAGGCCGACCCACAGCACCAGAATGCGAAGCATGACATCACTCCAGACAATACCGGCTCCGAACAGATTTCTAAGAAAAATTTGTGTTACGGCCATGCCGATCATCAGCAGGAGCAATCCCACCAGAACCGCGTCTTCCACCCCTTGCAGGATCATCCGGGTCCGTTTTGTAAAAGATATATGTTGATGGTTATTCATGGGTATGGAGTTGTTTTGAACGATAGTTGTTAAGAAGGGTTTCCAGAGTGTTGACCATGTTCTGGGATAATTTGCCGGCGTTAATCAGCCGCTTGGGAACTTCCCGAGCGTCAGCATACCATTTTTTCAGCGCTTCACCGGAAGGCTTGATAAATTCAACTCCCTGTTTATGTAAGACCTCCAGAGCCTTAACGTTGTCTTTGCGGTTCAGCGAGTCTAGTTCACGGAAAATACGTCCCATTATGTCGCGAAAGATCCGTTGATCATGACTTGATATTTTTACAAACGCCTTGCGATCCACAGCCAACACCCCGTAAACATAAAGAAACGGCTCGTTCATCAGATAGTTAATCTGGGTATGCCATTGCAAGGCCACCGCCCCGATGGGTGGAGTGGTGACCGTATTGATCAGCCCGGTTTGCAGACCGGCCCGCACATCGGCGAGGGACAAGGGAAAGGGAGTGATGTCAAAGGCCTTGACCGCTTCAAGAATCATGGGGTCATTGTCCGGGATCCAGACTTTCTGCCAGCGCATCTCTGCAACGGTTCTTATGGGAACGGTGGACATCACATAGGCAAACCCGCCCTCGGCAATCCCAAAGGTCACAAATCCGCCTTTTTCAAGCCCCTCGACAATAGTCTGGTCCAGATGCTTGCGAACATAATCCACCTCTTCAAAGGACCTGAACATAAGCGGCAGACTGTAAATCTGATCGTCGGGATAAAAATTGGACAAACTCCCGCCCACAACCGCGCCCCCATGAAGCTGGCCAATGCGGATTTTTCGTAAGACCGCTTTATCATCTCCCATGACTCCGCCCGGATAGTATTTAATGGTCACCCGGTTGTCGGTCTTACGGGCCAGTTCCTCGGCGCCTTCCCGCATTTTTTCCATCCATACAGATCCTTCCGGCGACAGGGTGGCGATCTTGAACCGCATGGCCTGGGCTTGACCGGTTAATATAACAATAAGCATAAGGGTAATAATTCTTATCATCCTGAAATCACCTCATCATATCTTCCGGTTAAAAATGATAAACTCGTAAAAAGTCCGATTTAGACGGTCCCGTAAAAAGTTCAAATTCCACCGAATAAATCTCTCGGGATAAAAAGGCGTCGCAAATTTTGTAATCATGAGGCGTACTTATTGTACGTTGAATGATTGCGAAATGCAGCGCAACGCAGAAGTTGGACTTTTTACGAGACCGTCAAAAATAATCTTCAGCACTATTCAGCAGTTCCTGGGCCTTTTGTTGTGCCAGGGCATTGCTCAGTGCATATCCCGGGATATCCGGTTGAGCCTCTATCACCTCGTTTAGAAGCCGGTCGTGCAGTTCCCGGTCAAACATCAGACGGGCGTAATGTCTGGCGTACAACACCTTAACCATCAAATTTTTATTGTTTGAAATATCCAGGGCACGCTCAAAATGTCGGCGCCCCACCCGGGGCTTGCCGCCCAAAGCCGGGGGGAGAAATGTTGCCAAAACACCCAGATACAAATGGGCGGCACCGTCATGATAACATTCATCCAATTCCACCACCCGCTCCATAATGGCTTGGACACGGGAAATTTCCGCAACCGCGTTCCAGTCCTCGCGATGGGCCTGAATCCAGGCTGACCAGGCCGATCCCAGCGTGAACAGATCCGGCACATCCTTGACGTTCAACTTGGAAATAACAGTCTCAAATTCCTGAAACTTGATCTGCCGGAGGGTACAGGCATCTGACCTGCGAACACAAATGGCGCGCAACGCGTAATCCAGGGCTTTATGGGTTAGTCTTTTGGCCCTGGCCTTATCTTCAACGAACACATCCGTATACGCCGTATATATATCTGCGGCCGAACGAAGCAAAGACTCGTTGTCTGGGTCCCTGTAAAGCATACTGTCAATCATGAGCAGGTATGCCGGTCCACCGGCCTCAACAGTGGCCGGGTCGTTGTTATTCAGGATAGCGTGGGACAGGCTTTCGGTCATATCGACAGTCGCTGATGAGATAAAAGAAGAGCATCCGCACAGCAACATCGTGCATAGAATTATATAACTCGGTACGGCAAATAAAATAATCCGCCATTGTCTAATGCTGCTGATAATTTGGTAAAAACACATAAAAACACATCTGCCGGATTGCTTACCTGGTTCACTGGTTAAGACAATATACATTTTGCATGAATACCCGTGACATTATTTTGGTGGCAAAAAGTCTTTAATAAATCTAATTTGACATTGAGGTGGCAGAAAGTCAAGGTGATCCTATTTATATTCTACTTAACAAATCACATTTATTCAGTAAATTCCGGTTAAGTTTTTGCATATGAGTGCAAGTCATTCTGCTCTTTGAAATTTTGTAAGCTGTCTGTATTGCAATAGGAATTGCGCAGTTCATTTTGAATTTTGATACGTAACTGCCGCAC
>Ga0208648_1003131_pt1 | contig 10691 bp, 6 predicted proteins | sample AntAceMetag02UKL_FD_184772 | JGI IMG/M metagenome (GOLD analysis project Ga0208648, IMG submission 184772) | Saline lake microbial communities from Ace Lake, Antarctica - Antarctic Ace Lake Metagenome 02UKL (SPAdes) (version 2) | ecosystem: Environmental > Aquatic > Non-marine Saline and Alkaline...
ACAAAAATTTTCGAATCTATACAGTCTGAATGTGTCTAATTTGAAATAACACACCCCGATTCCTAACGGAATCACCCCTCTTTTTAGAGGGGAATAAAAATTACTTAATCCTTCATCAGCGAGGTTCAGTCCACTCTGCGTGGGTCTGCCTGCCAAGGCGTAGTGGAACGAAGACTGGCGTCCTATTTATTTACTTGAATAAAAAAACCCGGGTCCAAATAAATGAACCCGGGAATATTGTCTCAACAGACAAACTTATCGAATAATCATCATTTTCTTGATGTTATTATAACTTTCAGTTTCGAGTTTGTAGAAGTAAACACCTGTGGGAAGTTCTGAAGCATCAAATTGATATTCACCACCTTTTGCTACATCTTCGAGAATTAACTGCCCAAGAGTGTTGTAGATTGAAATTTTAACAGGCTCTGATTTCAGCATACCCTTGATAGCATAACTAATAGTGGTTACGCTTGAGAAAGGGTTTGGCTGGTTCATAAGCATATTATTTTCAAAATCTTCTTCAAATCCACCTTGTCCATTCTCAGGAGTATATTCTATTGCACCATATACATTGCTACTACCACCAAAGTTAACAGATTCAAGCCAGTAATAATAGGTAGTTTCATAAATCAATTGATCTATATCCTGGAACTCGTAATCTTGAGGTTCGGTTGTTGATCCATGTCCTGGAATATGTTCAATATTAATTTGAGCTGATGTACTATATTCATCCTCAGTGCTACGATAGATATTAAATCCAAGAACATCTGTTTCACTTGCAGTTGACCATCTGATCAAAGTGTAGCTATCCATAAAGGTTGCGGTGAATGCTGAAAGCTCCACTGGAAGGGTTACCCAATCGCAAGGATCATCATCCCAACATGGCCAGTCCATTTGTCCTGGACCACTTCCTGCTGCAGGGCCGACTTGCATAACACATGTATTACAATAGGCAGAGGTAAAAGGAATAATTGCTGGGCCATCCCATGCACGTAAGTAAACATAATCGCCACAATTAGCTACAGGTTCAGGGGGAGAACCAATCGGATCTTCAAATGTAAAGTAGGCTGTCCAATATAAACCACCTTCATATCCAGGTCCCCATGCACCAGTATTAACTGCCATCAGGTAGAAAATATTATTTAAACACAATTGATCATCACCTGTAGGATCTCCGGTTGCAGGATCCGCGGGAGACATAACAGCATCACCACCATCAACAATTGTTTGAATCAGACAACCGTCCGCAAGAGGAACACCCAACTGGTCTTTAATACCATAGAAAACAGAACCACCCATGTCAGTAGTCATAAGTCTCTGAACATCCTGAGCAAAAGCAAGGGATGCAATAAGAACTAATGATGCAAGTATTATTATAAACTTTTTCATTTTAATCTCCTTTCAGATTATTACCTTTTATTAGCTTTGACTTTAATTACATTAGTACTTTTTGATGCCTTGGCACCTGTGGGATCATAGGTCCAATCAAATGGGGTATGACCGGAACGAACAAATACATAGTATGTATGACCTGGAGTAACAGTCGTCAATGCACCTACCCAAGTTAAAGTTCCAGGATTATACGTTGCAAAAGCACCTGTATTCATATCTATTAATTGATCAGATTGGGGTGGTATAGGAGAGCCAGTAAATCCTGAACTTACAAGATCTAAATCTGATACATTTACTACACCAGCTTCTCTTATTCCTACAACATTATAACCCACAGCCATAGTACCAAAATCTATTGATGATTGATCTACTTGACCTGCAAGGTACATATCTACATTGGGATGTCCTGAGAGAACATAAGCATATTGAGCATGATTTGCAGTAAAAGACGTCATGCCTACCCAAGCACTTGCTACAGAATTGTACGTTCCATAAGCTCCAGTATTAATATCTATAATCTGATCAGATTGGGGTGGTATAGGAGAGCCAGTAAATTGAGCTCCAATGATATCATCAAGAGCCATTGTTTGGGCATGGAGTGCATCATAGAAAGTGAAGGGTAAACCAAAAGGAGTATAACCAACATCTGCATCAATTTTAATAAACCCAACAGTCTCACTCGGATCAGATTCAGTTGCAAAAACAGTAGTGGCAAACGCCAGTATTGCAATGATTGCAATTAATTTTTTCATTTTATTCCTCCGAATAATTTTTTTGTTAACACACTATAGTTAGACGTTTTATAAATTAACGTTTCTTGAATGTCAAATTTTTTATCAACTTTTTTTCTGACATTAGCTACAATTACTTTATTCATAGTTAAAATCCAGTAACTTGATAGAAATACTTGGTTGCAGAAGCACCGCCAGTATGAGTATATGTAGCTGCGCCACCAGTAGTACCTACTAATTCAGTAAACCCAGTATAAGGATCGGTTGAATAGTAGACTTTGTAATCAGTTGCATTGGGCATTGCTTTCCAAACAAGGACTATATCATCACCATCTTTACCACTTGACGTTATCGCAAGATTTTCACAATATCCTGGCAGAGGAACATCAACATTGATCAAGGTATTGACCCAGTAGTCCATATCATGTAATTCTAATGAATCTTTCGCAGAAATTCCATAATTGAAAGCGTGACCACTGTAATAACTAGTGCCAAGATATTTTTCTGAATTATCATCAACAAGCATGAAGTATTCTGGGTGGTCAAGTGGAGGTTGAGGTGCTGTACCGGTTTGTCCGTCAATAAACTCACCAGTAATATGGACAAAGTAATCATCAGTAATTGGTACAGGAATAGCAAATGGAAACTCTATCCATGAAATCCTAGTTTGTGAAGGTATCATGATTTCTTCTTCATAAATTAGTGCACCTAAAGTAACAGAATCTGCTGCATTATATATTTTGAAGGTCAGAGGAGCCCATTGCAGGGTGTCAGAAGGTGATGCGCCTGGAATAAAGCGGTTGTATAACATATGTCTTATACCGGTTATCTGATAAACATCTTTTGAACTGAATATGCCATCTCTAAATGGTGAGTAGTATGTCACAGCACCGGTACAAGTTGGAAAATACCATTGACCTTCTACTCTGCTGTTATATCCTAGTTCATATTCACCTTCAGGATATATCGTAACAGGCATTGGAGGGGCATGATCATTATCCGGGTTTGGATCAGTATCAAGTTCTACCCAACCGTCATAATTATAAGTGCCTGCTACAGGAGTATAACCTGGATTTCTTGCGAGATCATATATACCGTATTCCAGCAACTCCAGAGGAGGATCTGTGTTCCAATCATAATAACTCCATAGCGGAGGTGCAGATCCTGTGCCTTCTACATTAATCAAAGCTTTAGCACCTGTTGAAGCATATCCTGCTTCATGCATAATGAGTTTGGGATAAATATTAAGAGATTTGCAATCAAGTCCTACAGTGGTAGGATAAGGTACAACCGTGATATCGCAAGCCATATCATATGGAGGAAGATCAATTCCTGTGATAGCAATATCATCAATGTATATACCAAAACCTTTACCTATATCAGTCACATCATCTATTTGTGCACCTATTTTAATTTTAATGTCTTTACCTGCATAAGCTGTAACATCACATGTGCAACCAGTACACCAGACAAGATCTTTATCAAACAGGGTCCATCCATCATAACCCTGATATTCATACCAGAGTCGTGTCCATAGATAATTGCCAGGATTTATAATGAAGTTCACCTTATCATCAGCATTATCTTCAAAGTAAGTAACCTTGGCATAATCAGCAATTACTACATTATCAATAAACCAGGCGCCTTGAGTATTTTCGCCATCTTCATCTGACCAACCACCGTCAGAAGTAAATTGAAATCTTATTTTAACATCTTGTCCAGCATAAGCAGATAGATTTATATGTTCTGCGGTCCATGTGTTATGAAGTCCAATGGTGTCATTATATGTTGCGAGAGTAGTTTGGGTTGCCCAATCATCTGTAGAAATATTTAAATAACAGAAATCATAGTCTGGTTCAACATCATAGCGATGCATAAAATCAAGACAAATACTGTCTTTTGCTGCAGCGAAACTCAACTCAGGAGTTTCAATCCACTGATCCCAGTTGTTTCCATAACCCCAGCCGCCAGCCCAGGCAGGATCCATTCTTCCACACCACCAGGATTTCTCACCTGCATAATGGTTTAAAGAGTCTGTATGCCAATCAGCTGGAACTGGTTCATCTACATCTGTAATATACACATCGTAATTTTCATCAATATAACCTGGTCCTGCAGCATATCTCACAAGATCTACATTTTGCCATAAACTAATAAAATAAAGGGGAAATCCAGAATATAGAGTAAAAGTTGGTGAAACTATGGCATCTTTAATATAAGAACCTGTAATAAATTCATCCATCCACCAGCAATGGGTAGGGCTGTGAGATACTGTGTCTTTAGCAGCAGGGCTGTCTTCAACATATTCCCACCAGCCACCTTCGCAAGTCCATGTGTCGGGATAGCTAAGAACTATATCAATACAAAATTCTATGTCTGCACCCCAATCATCAATCATATAACCCCAGGAAGTTCCCCAAAGTTCAACGGAGCGATTTGCACCTGATGTGTAATCATCTGTAACTATATTCAGTTGAGTGACTCCATATTCACCATCAATTACAGAGTAAGTAATAAATAATTCTTCTCCACAATCAAAGGTAAGTCCACGAGTAATGTCTGATAGGTCAACATAATTCCATCCAAGTGTAATATCAGCCCAATCAACTACTACTGAACCAAGCTCAGTGTCCGGGTAATTAGCAACAACGTCATACACATGAACCATTGCACTCGGAGTGCCAACTGCGCTATACCAGTAGAACCATGCACCATCTAAATTAGCAGTAGTATGATTAATAGTAAAACGAGTGCCAAATTCAGTATCTCCATATTGATCAGGCAAAGCGTAGATCCAGCTTGCACCAGCATAATACCAGTAAGAACCTTCAGTTTCAAAATCATCTTCCCATACATTAACTATTCCACCTCTTTGTGCGCGAGATTTCGTAGCTTCATAGTCATCATTAATAGGAGCAACTTGACCTTTTTTAGCAAATTTTGGTGTAAAATCATCAGGTAAAACAGGACGAGCTTCTGCTTTTTTAATTTGAGGAGCTGTTCTTTCTGTTGGTATTGTCGCAGTGGTTGCTTCTTTCATAGCCCAAATAGAACTAACAGAAAAGATCAATAACAAAACCATTAACAAACAAATTTTAGTTTTCATATTGTTTACCTCTTATTTGTTTTGTTTTCACATTTTTAATATATCAAACAATGAATTAATCATAAGTTTGATAGTTCCAAATTATTACGGTAATATCTTATAATGCATACAATACATGCATTAGTTAACCTATCTTTGAAATTAACATGTTTTGGTAAATAATTTACCTTCCTAATTTTAAATTTACACATCATATCGTACCAAAAATCATTATTACATGATATTTCAGAACTTAATTTTGATATTCGCATTTTATTAAAACCAATCCCGAGCCGGCTAAAAAACCGGCTCGGGTAATATTAATTATTTTCTTCTCTGATTTGAAGTTCCTGTTTTTGTAGTACCAATGATTCGTGGAGCTTTTTCAATCAATCTGTGTAAAGTTGGATCTGTATAAGTTTGAGTTTGCTTTACACCTCGAACCAAAACGTCTGCAGTAACACGATAGAATGTATTTACTGTCGGGATTGGTGAGATAACAAGACTACCGGCAGTTATACCGGTTCCAGCTACAGTTGCAAAAGTTCCATTAGGATCAGTATCACTATAAACATTGTATGTTAAACCAGGAATATAAGTCCAAGATACCGTTACTGTATTGGCAGTATTATCGACAACAATATCTACACTATCTGGAGCTGCGGGTTTGAAATCGACAGCTTTTACATCGACTTCATAGTTGAAAGCAATTCCTGTATCCGTATCATCTGCAGCATAAGCAGGCCACAAGAGAGTTGTAGGTCCGGCTAAATCATTATAGAATATTTCTGCACCTTGATAACCGGTTCCACAAGAATCTCCCCAGGCAATCGATGTATATAAGAAGTAATCATCGCAAGCGCAATCATCCATCAATACCACTCCTACAGTAAACAAATCAACGGTTGACCCGCAAATAGTGACATAAACATCATTCAATGCATAAGGTAACTCGATTTCATACCAGACAGTATTCCAATCCAGAAATCCTGGGCAATCGACATAAGCACATTCGTTTGAGCCGCTACCAGATTGCGGATAAGGTGCATTGATAGGTTCTGCATCTATACAATCATCGTTTGCTACAGGAGTACATCCGTTACCGGTAATAGTTACATCTGTTTGACTTTTGACGGAACCTGCCCACACAACTGACAATATAGTTGAATAACTTATTGCAGCTCCAGGAGCAAATTGAACTTCAACAGTGATCGCATCCGGTGGAAGTGTTCCGGGTTCTCCATTATTAAAGTATGTACTTACTATAGTGAATTGCAGATCACCAGAAAGTGTGATAGCAGCTGCATTGGTAACAGTTACTGTCCCCACTCCAATATTAGTCAATGTAAATACCTGAGTTGGTGTTTTATTGTAGGGAACATTTCCAAAGTCATACGGACTTGGTGTAACACCAAGAGTTGGAGGAGGACAACAGTTATCGACGCTTGCATCTATAGGTTCTACACTACCAGCACCCTGTGAAATTATTAATAAATCATCACAAACACGATATACATAATATTCATTCTCATATGCATAACTACCGGCAGTATAATCAAAGAAGAGACTGTCACCCTGGTTAGCTGCAATGACTGTAGTATCAGGTCCAGCGCCGCTTGTTAAGGTTAAATCAGGTATTGCTAAATTACCATTTCTGTAGATATCCAGAACACCACCGTTCCAGCCATCACCGTATTCATCAATAAGAACTACATAATGGTCACAACTGCCAGCTCCGGTTGTAGAAAATGTTTGAGGACCAACCCAAATACTTTCATCTTTTGCTCCACCATCACAATCTGCTTGCACATACCAATCATACATGGTAGCAGAATTCAACCTTGTGGCAGTGTAAGGGTTGCTGGTATTAATGACCATAGTTCCGGCACCTTGGTGGAATCCGAATGGTCCATACTCGACATTCCAGTTTGGTTCAGTTCCGCCTGCTGTCCAATTAAAGTCAGCACCGGTATCTGTGATAGCATCTGTGTATGGAGAGGTTGGAGCAGGACATGATGGAGTTTCTTGAATTGTTACATTATCGAAATAGCAATTATAACCATATTGAGAATGGAACAAAAAGCCAACATAAACAGTACTCTGATCAATAGCACCTGCCGGTAGATTATAAATTTTATCATACCATCCATTTGTAGCATTAAGCCTTTGATAAAAAGTTCCATCATTCCAGGTAGAACCATCAAGAGACCATTGTACTGTAACTCCTTCATCTAAATATGTGGGATAGTTAGAACTTTCATACCAGGCAAACAAAACTCGAGCAGCAGACATTCCAGCAGTTGAAAATTCTGGACTTTCAAGTCTTATTTCGTCTCCATCATCGCAATTAAATGAGTTAAATTTAACCATGTGAGTTCCTTCATCTGGTGAGCAAGTAGGATATTCGCCGGAAGTAACATAAGTTAAAGCTGCATCAGCGTCAGGATCAACTACAATGGTTTCAGACCAACAAGCTGGGATAGTTGCTGCGTTGAAACCTTGTACTATTGGTAGTGTACAAGCATCACAAGCAGTTGTGAAACTCCATTCATCACCAGCAACTGTTACTTTTGCAGTATAATATGTAGTAATCGTCCAATAATAATCTTCAATAAAATCCCAATCTGCTCCAGAGTATGTATATGTACTTGTAGGACAATTAGCATTATTAACTATATCTGACAGACCGGTAGCAGTTCCGATATCGATAGTATAACCAAATGCATCTATAACATCATCCCAATCAAAGGTTTTAGCAGTTACTTCAACATTTATAGCATTATTTGCAGGATCCGGATTTGTTGCCTTCCCATCTGATGTTGTGAAAGTTTCTGGTCCTGCCCAGGTGCTATAATCACCGCCACCACAATTGGCACGAACTTGCCATGTATATTCTGTACTAATAGATAAACCTGCTAAATTATTAGGATTACTTACTCCTGTAACTGTGGGTGTACCTGTAAATGTATATGGTGTAGCACCCCACTCAATATCCCAGGAAGGAGCTGGAGGCGTGTTGTTTTCTGTCCAGCCCAGATCTGCAGATGTAATTCCAATATTACTTGTAACCAGATCTGAAGGAGGTATGCAGGAAGGAGCTTCATAAACAGAAACATCATCGACACAAATATCGCAATCAAAATAAGATTCGTTTTCAATTCCTCTAAACCTGATCTGGGTTGCAGCAGAAGAATATGCACTAATATTAATAGTACCTTCAGTCCATTCATTAATGGGAGTATAAGAAGCAACTCCTTCGGTCCAGGAAGTTCCATCAAAAATATCGATGTATAGAGTAGAACCAGTAGTATTTTCTCCAATCCAGTACCAGAAAGTCAGCATGGGAATAGTTAAGCCTGTTACATCGAGCAAAGGAGTATCGAGATTAGATGGATTTTCGTAAGGTGATGAATCATCAACAAATGTAAAATATCCCAAACCTGTTGTATGATCTTCAGAAGCTCCATAATCAACATCTGTATCAAATTTCCAAGGTTCCGTGCTGCTATTTATCCAGCAAGCGGGTGTACTTAAAGCAGCATCGAAATTTTCGATAAATGGGAATGTGGTAACGGCAGCACATGGAGTTGAAAAGGCTTCGGGACCTGCCCAATCGCTTGTTGCTTTGGCTCCACAATCAGCTCTAACATACCATTCATAATCAGTTGAAGCTGTTAATCCTGCAATGCTAACTGGATTGTCGGTTGTGCTAGTTCCAGCACCTATAGGCTCCGCAAAAGGTGCCACACCATAAGCATATTCCCAGGTGGTTGCAGTACCAGCTTCAGTCCAACCTAAATCGGCGGTAGTTTGAGTTATATTTGTAGTTGTTAGATCAGTTGGATCCGGACAAGCGGGAATTTCTTCAACTAAAACATCATCAATTCCAAATCCATAATAAGTTGCTGCTGAATAAGTTTGATGAAAAGCTATATATATCGTTTCACCATTATAAGCATCCAAATTGAGTATGTGCTCTGTCCATGGTACATTAACACAATTATAAGTACCAAGATTATCTGTAAATGATGCAATATCATTGGTAGTGGTAGAAATTAAGACATCATAAGTATTATTGTAAGAAGCACTTTCGACTTTATCCCACCATTTCACCCTATAATCATCAGCAAAAACAAGAGCGGGAGTAATTAAATAGTCATCTTGATTTCCCATACCTTGAGCAGCATAAGGTACCGAATGAGTTGGAGTTATGTAGGTATTGCTTTGCGTCCAGGTATATGTATCAGCATCGTTATTCACAACAGACCAGCAAGTTGGGGCAGCAGGACTTCCAGACCATGTACCATCAAAATTTTCTTCAAACGGGAATGTTGTTACAGCGGCACAATTAGTTGAAAAGGCTTCGGGTCCTGCCCAATCACTTGTTTCTTTTGTAACACAATCTGCTTGAACATAGAATTCATAACTTGTAGAAGCTGTTAAACCACCACCCGTATAAGGGTTTGTAGTAACGCCTGTATAAGCTTGATCATATGTTGTAGTTCCGGGAGTAAATCCGGGAGCGCCTACTTCTATATTCCAAGTACTCGCACTTCCCGTTTCAGTCCAACCAAGATCAGCAGTTGTTTGAGATATGTTCGCTACAGTTAGAGTAGTTGGTTCTGGGCATGTTATTTGAGTAATTGATAAATCAAATTCATAACAATCAGGTGTTGGCCATATATCCATCATGAGATAATATGTACCAACAGCCAGATCAGCTAGTAATATTTCACATCCACCACTACCGCTATTGGTGTCTAAAAACAAGGTAGTAGCACCTGGAGGACATGTATCAAATATCCCCATTCCAGTCCATGAAGTCGTTGTAGTCATTGTGAAATTATAAACTCCTGCAGTTCCTACAGTCAGTTCATAAATGATATCTTCACCACCGTCATAATATCCCATGCCAGTATCCATATAGTCATCTAATCGTCCACATGTAGTTTGACCTAAATCTGAATAAGGAAGATCACTACTAAAATCTACAGTAATCGGATCTGTACAATCATCACCAGTAGCTGCAAAACCAAGTGTTGCAGTAAACAGCATAATTCCTAAAATCAATACAATTTTATTCATTTTATTTTCCCTTTCTAAATTTTTTTTAGTTAACATATTTAATTTCCTATTTTAGACATTTTTTGTAGTTTATTTTTCCCATGTTTTGTTTAAATAAAAAAAGATATAATAAAAATACCATACTCAGTATTATCCTTAACATTATTATTTTCTTACATTGCAATTTGTTATAATTTTAAAAGCTTTGTCAAATTATTTTTAAATTTATTTAATGATTATTAGTTATTATTATTATATATTATATAGTTTTATAAAACGCACGTTGTGCAATCGGCTTTACGGTTTGGAAATGAGAGGAAGGGCAGTGCTTTCATTTCTGGAAAATGACCTTACAATTCTTACTTGGATTTATCATAATGAAAATAAAGAAGGAGTATTCTGAAATATTGATCACAACC
>Ga0208648_1003132_pt1 | contig 10690 bp, 15 predicted proteins | sample AntAceMetag02UKL_FD_184772 | JGI IMG/M metagenome (GOLD analysis project Ga0208648, IMG submission 184772) | Saline lake microbial communities from Ace Lake, Antarctica - Antarctic Ace Lake Metagenome 02UKL (SPAdes) (version 2) | ecosystem: Environmental > Aquatic > Non-marine Saline and...
AAACCGAACTTCCCTTCAGATAATTTGGAGGTTCGGCAGGGTTTCTTCGAACTTTCAGAGCTGGAAGATATAGAATTACACTGTAAATTATGAAATCAGTTGTCCAAAACCATTGACACATTCCGGTTTACCTAATCAATCAGTTTCCACTATATCATCTATTGTCAAATCGAGAGCTTTTGCAATGCCAGATAATACTTCTGTTGTTCCTGTTCGTTTGCCTGTTTCAATCTGCGACAAATACGGCTTACTAATTCCAGCCGCTTCTGATAATTGTTGCTGTGTATACCCTCTATACTCACGCCATACTCGAATAGGGCTTTCTCCATCTAGAATTGCATATGCAACTTCGCTCGGCACTAATTCTTCTCCCTGCTTGACTGCCTCTATAGCCACATCATAGTCAAGTACATCATTCAGCATTTCGGCCTCTTCGACTAAACGCAAATAATCCTTGTATGGAATAATCGCCCATTCAGGGTTTCCGTTTCTTTCAATTACTTGAATATTCATCGATATATTTCTCCACGTGAGCCAACTTTCAACACTAATATTATCAATTCGTCTGTCCGAATATCATAGATTACCCGCCAATCCCCTACTCTCAAACGATAGCCTTGACGGTTTTGTAGTTTGGTGACATTTGAGCGCTTTGTGTATGGATCTTTCGCGATTTGATCTAACTTCTTCCGTATGCGATCGACAACATTTTCAGGAATCCGTCGAAATGATTTATATGCATTTTTTGTAAAGACGATTTTATACACACTGCTATATTAGCACATTGCTAACATAAATGCAAACCCTAATTCTTGATTTTCCGTCGAAATCTATAAAAAACTGAACCGGCATTATCCTTCTGTCAATTAGCAGGCAACTCTTTCCCCACAGCTTCAACATCCCAGAGGGGGCTTACTCTGGTGACCCGGAACACAAAGGACTTTGGGGATTTTTGCACATCCCCTCAAAAAGGTTCAATCTAGTTCCTCGTAAATGTCGACTGACTCTTGGGTTAGCTCCTGAATTACCGGTTCGAGATCGATGATTGCAGGTGGATCCAAGAACTCGAATCTTCCTTGGAAGTTAATATGTTGCCAAGCAATCGGAGAAACTCGTCCAAGTTGCGTCACCTGTTCGGCTTCTCCCGCGGCTTCTTTAATCTCAAGCAAGCGAGACAGAAAAGTCGCGTTGTAGTAAATGATGCAATTTGTAATCAATCGACTGCATTCGCTCCAGATCAGTTGTTCACTTTCAGTCTTGAATCGCAAGGTGCCGTAATTGGCATAGGAAACTGCTCGGCGCAACTGATGATAGCTTTCTCCACGATTCATAGCCTGTTGGACATTCTGCCGCAAGGGCAACAACTCAATATAGTTAAGGAAGTAGAGAGAACGAAAAATACGTGACAAGGAGATGAAAGCGAAACGGGGATCCCGTTATCGCGAGTATAAAGGTTGGCTCGGTGGTTATTATGATGCTAACGCGTTTGACCTAGATGAAGTCAATGAGCGCTGGCAGAAACCAGACTGTGGTAATAGTGCCTTCAGCGCCACCCTGGATTGAACCTTTTTGAGGGGATGTGCAAAAACCCCCTAACTGTATTATTTTTTACAACGCACTGATCTTGTCTAATGTTCTACGCCGCCAGACAGAGGACGGGAGCTCCCTGGCAGCCGGTCCACTTGCTAGGGTATCACCTGTAGCCTGGCAACACATCAATTTTTACGGTCGATATGAGTTTACTAAATCGTTTCAGTCCATTGATATTGATGAGATTGTGCAGGAATTATTGTCCCGGTCAGAAACGGCACCAAAATTTGCGTAGCCCTGGAGTGTACCTTTTTGGGGGGATATGCAAAAATACCCAATTAGCAGATTCGATTTGGAGAAAATTTCAAGTACCCGGTTGAGATTATGGTATTCCAATAGAAGCCCAATTGGGGTATCCCGGTACTCTGAAATAATGTCATATCTTGTGGAAATGGAAATTAATCGGTTCATAAGTTAGGGAAAAAGTGGGTAGAAGATCGGCAGGGAAATCATAGTGGCTATAAACAGGAAGACGGTCAGCAATGCACCAACCCGGGCGTAATCGAAGAATTTATAGCCGCCAGGACCGAAAACCAACAAATTGGCCTTGTGACCAACTGGCGTCAGGAAACTGGTTGCTGCACCGATGATGACAGCCAAGGTGAATGGCAAATGATTGGCTCCAAGACTCATTGCTGTATCTAGCGCAATCGGAACCACCAGCACCATCGCCGCTGCATTAGACATGGGTTGTGTAATCAACGCGGCTAACAAATAGATACCGGCCAATGCTGCCATCGGCCCTAAGGTGCCAACGGTATTCAACATCAAGTCAGCTATGTATTTGGCTGTTCCGGTCGTTTCCATAGCTGTTCCCAGGGGAAGCATGCCAGCCACTAGGAAAACAGTGCGCCAGTCGATACTCTCGTAAGCTTCGTCCATACTCAAGCACCTGAATATAACCATACCAACCGCTCCCATCACCATCGCCAGGGAGATGTCAATGCCCGCAAATAATACCAATCCTATTACAAGCAGCATCAACCCGACAGCAATAGGCATCTTTCGGCGTCGATTTTCAGGGATTTTAAGCGGTTCTAATACCAGCAAAGCATTATGCTCTTCCAAGGAAGGCATTCGATGGCGCGGACCTTGGAGAATCAAGTCGTCACCAAATTTCAACTGCACATTACTCAATCGTTTGGTTATGATTTCGCCCTGTCGTCGAATCGCCAATACAGTAAAGCCGTACTGTTCTCGGAAATTTAATGAACGCAGGCTGCGGTTTACTAATGATGAACGCGGTGCCAAAGCGGCTTCTACAATGCCAATTTCATTCTCGCTTAGCTTGTCTAGTTCAGCGTGCAGTTTGTTTTCATTTTCAGTTTTTAGCCCTAGTTCTTCTCTTGCACGCAACAGGTTATCGGTTGAACCTTCGATTAATAAAATATCATGTGGCTGGATGAGCGTGTTGCGTTCCATTTTTGTGAGAGTTTTGTTGTTTCTCACTATAGCAATGACCGTCAAATCGAAGTCCGCACCCAATTTAGATTCTAATAGTGAGCAGCCTGCCAACTTTCCCTCCGGCAAAACATGTAATTCACCAATGTAGTTGCGTAACTCCCCTTTTATCTGTGAGGTGCCCGCCGGTTGTCGCACTGGAAGAAAGTGTCGTCCAATGAAAATCATATATAAAATACCCGTGGTCAAAACTACCAACCCGATCGGCGCAAAATCAAAGAAATTAAAAGTGGGTAGACCATGTTCAGCGACGATGTTGGTTGCCAGAATATTTGCAGGTGTTCCGATCAGGGTTATTTTGCCCCCAAGCAAGGAAGAGAACGAAAGCGGTATCAGGAGTTTCGAGACTGGAATTTTAGTCTTTTTCGCTACACTTACAACGGCCGGCAGCAACATTGCTGTTGCCCCAACGTTGTTCATGAAAGCTGACATCAGGCCGCACGTCAACATAATCACTAAGATTAGGCGGGGCTCGTTATTCCCCGATAACCGCAGAATAAACTTCCCCAAGATATCAGCAACGCCGGTCTTGAACAATCCCCCCGAAACGATATAAACCGCCCAGACTGTAATGACTGCTGAATTGGAAAACCCAGCAAAGATCTCCTTTGGACCAACAAGACCTGTCAGACCAACTATTAGCAGTACCAGAAGAGCTACAACATCCACCCGCAGCTTTTCAGTGCCAAACACTATCAGGGCACCAACGATGATGGCTAAAGTGAGAGCAATTTCGGGGGTCATGAATTCTGTCCTTCATAAATAATCGCAAAAACGGTAAGAAAACCGACATCCAGGGAAAACTTCGGACTAAATTCCGCAGTTCATTCATAGCTAATCTCGCTCGCATTTTTCTTTCGAATATATCCTTAATCTAAAAAAGGTGAATACATTATGCATCAAATTGACGAAAAATACACCTAGTGTATAATACCTTAAACCACGCACCCGTAGCTCAAATGATAGAGCGTCTGCTGACTTCGAATTGGACGGAGAAACAGAATATCCTGTACATTGGGTATCTCCCATTTTCGTGCGTAAATATACGGTAGAAATCCACCCTTTTCCTTTCTTTGTTTGCCAAAGCTCAAGTAATTTTGACTAACGAAATACCGATAAGATGGATAGCTAATGGTATCTCTAATTGTGGATTGAGGATAGTTCTGATACTACTCAACGAAAGACCTAGATAAAGATATTCCTTATTCTGTTCACGATACAGACCCAACGCCCTTTCTTAATCACGGATACCTTTTGGCCTCCCCAGTTATTTACCGCTAGCTCTTGCTGCCGCTATGCCTTGTTTGGTACGCATCACCGACAAATATCATACAGTCCACCGGTTCAGCGATCGAAGTATCCACGATCTGGTCGAGTGATTTCAAAAAATCCATCACGACGAAATTCATTTCATCTCCTATATATATGAAAGCCCTCTCCCCTTATAGAGGGGAGGAGGCTAAATGTTGTGCTAATAGCACTAAAACCTCGCCGGGAATTTTCCACTAAATCATCTAGTTTGGCGTCTCAATCATAAAAAAAAAGAGCCTGTTTTTGAAAATCAGCACAAGAACACCCATTTTTGCTAATTAAATAGTTGATCTATAATAGACATAAGCAGATATCAGGCAATATTGTGCGCTATCAACGGGTTAGGTTTCGATCTTTGGATTTGACATTTTTAACAAAGGTATGATAAAATGTCATACCGGAGGTGATGAATATGCCTAAACAAAAAGTAGCGGTCACAATTGAAAAACATCTGATAACCAAATTAGATCATATGGTCTCCCAAGGTAGGTATGCTAGTAGAAGCAGCGCTGTTGAACATGCTGTTATTGAGCGTATAACTAAAGTAGAAAAAACAAGACTGGCCGAAGAGTCTGCAAAACTAGATTCTTCTTTTGAACAAGCTTTAGCAGACGAAGGTCTGGCGGGAGATCTATCTGAATGGCCAGAATATTAAGAGGGGATATTTACTGGGCTGATCTTAATCCTACCAAAGGGCATGAACAATCTGGCGTTCGACCAGTTGTGATTATTAGCCATGATGTTTTCAACAATAAATCTGGCACTATCATCGCCATGGCCATTACCAGCCAACCCCAACGGGCTAGCTTTCCATTAACCCACAAATTAATAAGCGGTAATTTGCCGAAACAATCGTGGGTAAAGATAAGCCAGGTTAGAACGATATCCACTTCACGCCTTGATAAAAAGATTGGTCAAGTTAATCCAGAAGAGTTGGACATTATTATTGATGGATTGAACGAAATCATCTCAAACTAACCCACGCTCCACCCGACAGCCTGCCTCGTTGGGTGATCCTACCTTTCGTTTCCCTTTATTGGTTCTTCATCTATAATCATTAAATGCCCATCCGGCTACGGGTGAGCTATTCCGTTAGGCTACGGCAGGACATACACATTTTTGAGGAGCATATAGAGATAAGCCCGTTTCGGCGTTCTCAATATTAGAGATCGCCCTTTGGCCAACACCTGCTTTTTGCGCAAGCTCCTTTTTCGTCAACCCCAATTCCTTGCGTACCAGAAGGACCTGGTCAGCGATATGGTAGACCGCTGCATCGCGGAAATACACGCGCTTGAAATTTTCTTCACCAAACTTTAGCTTGATATGCTCGAACAAATCCATACCTAAGTGGCTCATGTTTTCTCCTTTTGATATTAGGAATTTGAAGATTATTAAAGGCAAAAAGCCCGCAGGTGTCTTTGAGGGACACAAGCGGGCCTTACTGTTTTTTGGAATATTAATCTATGTTGCGAGTCTTGTCAGCCGTTCATCAAGCGGCAGCGGAACTGGATGGCCAATCTTGATCTTGTCAATATCCGGGTGAGCTGGATTGAGAAGATAGTTAGATTCAAGTGGAACAACTACACTTGGAACTTTGAGCAGCAGCGATGCTTGATCGTGGACCCAGCTATCGCCGATACGTGGAGAAGCTACCGGGGGAGGATGCGTTGCCCAGCCTCCTGGCAGGTCCCCTTTCTTTAATTCTGAGACTAAACTTTCATCAAAGTGGAAAGGAATAACTGAATAAGATGAGAGAACTGAACTGCTTTCAAGGTGGACCAGGATTTCCAAAATAGACAGCGAAGCGGAAGAAGATGCATAAACGATCCTGGTGCCCTGGCTGTTCCAGCGACCTCCAGCAATTTCTGCGCCTTCTCCTGTAAATGCACTGTCTTGATATTTATTTTTAGTGATTCTCCAGGCGGTTATCATCAGGAGAACACTCCGTGTTCCAGCCTGACGATAAGGTTTTCCACCTCCCTTGCCCCCTCCTCTGTCCTGCTTGCCTCAAGTGGCGATTCGCCTTTCAGGGCACGGTTATCGCTTGACAGCCAAGTCTGCGCGGCTTGCTTGTCTCCCTCAAATAAGTCTACTGCGTGTGTAAATATCCGAGCAAACCTCAGCAACCGCCCTGACTCATCTGCTTTGAGCTTTCCTTCTTTTTGTCTTCGATTCAATGTTCGATCACTTATTTGGACCAGCTCTGCAAGTTCCTTATTCGAAACCTCCATAGACTTGGTCAAAATAGTGAATGCTTTGAATGGAAAGCCGGCCTGAACCTTATCAGACAATTCCAGTCTGTCCGAAGCCTTTATTCCAACCATCTTTGCATAACCAAATGGTTCCTTAACGGCATGGATGGATGCTGTAGTCATTATAGACCTCCAGTCTAATACTGCCACATGGCACTTTGCCAACAGGTGAGATTAGGGGTTTTTGGAGCTGTTTCAGGTCTTCTGGGCCAAGGAACATGGGTTTATCCACAATCAGGACATGGGGAACACTGAGTGTACTGAATTCCTCCATGGCATGAGCCCTGGCCACTGAAGGGGAAACAGGGCTCGAGGTCCATGTGGGCAAATTCTTGTGAGGATCAAGGACGGAATTTATTTCATCTCCTATATATATGAAAGCCTCCTCCCCTTGCAGAGGGGAGGAGGCTAAATTGTGTGCTAATTGCACTAAAACCTCACTGGGAATTTTCCACTAAATCATCTAGTTTGGCGTCTCGATCATAAAAAAAGAGCCTGTCTTTGAAAATCAAAATAGGCTCTTTTTTATTCTCAGTTTAGATCAAATCTAATCAACAATCAAAAATTATTAAGCAAATTATCGTTTACGTAAGTATTATACTTTAAAAGAAAAACTTACAAAGACTAATCATGTCGTAAGATTTCCTAGCTTAATAATTCAAAGGAACTCGTATTTTTCCTGCTTTCAAAGCCACATTTCTGGCAAGGCCATCAATGTAGATAACAAGGTTCTTTTCGCCCTTAAGTGCGGCTGAGGGAGCTAAAATCCCGCCGTATCCTTCCAACCGAGAAACGTCAGCCAGCTTACGGCACTTTTCCCAATCCTCTGGTTTATCAGCGGTCAAAAATGGTGCTGTCGGGTCCACAAAGGCACCTGTTTTTGATGTTTGATTTAAAACAAGTTTAAGATCGGCCAGAATTGTAACCAAGTCCCTGGGTCTATCTTGTTCTGGTGCTATTCCTGCGTTGGATAGAAATTTATCGTATTCGGCCTCAGCGCCCTGGCGTGTAAGCGCGGTGTAGAGGCAACCGTACTCCCCGGGGCGATTCCAGCGTCCATTGGCTTTTAGAATAGACCCAGTATCAAGAGGATGAGCACCCGCGGGTATGTACCTCCATACTTCCCCCTGAAACCTCATGCGAAAGCTCCGGAGTGGATGCCAGCCAAGACAGAAATAACCTCGTCAAGCTCCCCTTTTCGGATTTTGTCAATCGGTCGCTGTCCCCGGAGCATAGGCACAGAGCCGTATAACCAGTCTAACTGCGCTTCGTGATCAACGAACACTTCTATCAGAAGTTGGGAGATCTCACGAAGCTTGCCTAATCTATCACGGACATCGGGGGATGGTACGCTTTCGTGGTTTTTATAACGATACACTGTCCGGGGATGGACATCCAACGCTGAGGCGACCTCACTGAGGTTTAAACCGAGTTTACTACCTACCAACAGAATAGCTTTTTCAGCAGCCCGCATTTCTAGATTCTTGAAAGATACTGTCATCGGTCCCTCCTATTGCATATGTCAGCTTATATGCCACATTATATAGCATATAAATTGTCATGTCAAGCGTCAGTACATCTGCCATGGTTGCTGCGACAGGACTGAGTATCCTCAGACCAATGCGACTAAATAGGCGCCGGAGATTTTCAAGAATATATTCGCGTGAAACCCCAGAGGCAAACTTGAGGGTTCTAGAATAGAAGTGTTCCCCTATTAGCGGCAAGCCCCGGGTTTTCCCGAGGCTTGCCGACGACCGGGTGTTCCCAGTCCTCTATTATTATAAATTTAGTAAATAGGTTTTCAACACTCAATTACAAAGTCATATACTAGATCCTTAATGTTGAGTTTCTCCCTTACCCGCTTAATCCAGAGAAATTTTACAAGTCACAGGGAAATGGTCTGACCCCGCCGGATACTTATGGTAGATCCGCTCACCGTTAGGCATCTCTCTCCAGATCTTTCCATTACTCACTCACCCTGCCGCGTTTCGACTGTAGAGGATATGGTCAATCCAGACTCCAAATTGGATTTCTGCCATCTTTCCCTCCTGGATTAACCACTTATTTTGAATAAGAATGTGCGAATTATTTTTATCTGAGTATTTGGTTGGTTGGTCAAAATACTATATTGCCTATACGCAATTCAATTATTTGGCCTAAATTCACAGGCGGTATCAAGTACGCATTCCCTTAGAATAACGCTCTCCGGCCGTCTGGGCGGCTCACTTGCCGTTTAGCATATACCCCTTCCCCCGCACAGTGAGTAAATAGCGAGGAGCGGAAGGATCTTCCTCTATAGCCCTTCTAAGATAGGCCATGTGTGTGTACAGGGTATTCATGTCCTCAACGTAAGACGTTTTCCAGATCTTGGTAAAGAGTTCTTCCTTGGAAACCAGGGTGCCCTTCTTATTAATCAGGTATTTCAAGACCTGCACTCCCTTGGTGCTCAGGTGAGTAACTCCCTTAGATGTGAACACATGCTGCTTCTTTTCATCCAGGCAGATGTCATGGGGCAAAAATTTTATTTAATTTCTCTGATAATCCAGAAAGAGAAGTAGATGTGCATTTAGTCAGATTAGTGAGGATCTGGTAAACCTCATATGATTCCATTAGGTCATGTAGGGCAAGCTACCACCCAAGCGCTAAAAACTGCTATTACTCACAAATATCCTTGGTAAATAAACAGGCACCATTGACTTTTTGTCAATTACTATCCTGCTCGATCCACGTTTTTATCGTTCCCAGGGGGTGAAATCAGAGTTTAAAACAAAATACTTTGTGTTTTTGACTTATCTTCCTCAAACCCTAATTAAACTGCACCATAATTGCTCTGATAAGCTAATAAATCAACAAGAAGGGCTACTAAAATGGTATCCTCCGGCAGAATGGGGTTTCCCTTTACCATGAAAACTCGGATTATAGTTCCGAATTTTCATGGTAAAATACAGGCATGATAAAACGATCCTTTTACATCTCCAGCCTAAAAAATGCAATAAACCGATCGCCAATTACAGCTTTGCTGGGACCACGCCAATGTGGAAAAACAACCCTGGCGCGTCTGTTAATGAAGGAACAGGAAGCCGTTTACTTTGATCTAGAATCTGTTCCTGATCAAAGACGACTAGAAAACCCCGAATTAGTATTGGGCGACCTGAAGGAGTTGGTAATACTCGATGAGATCCAGCTCAACCCCAGTCTTTTTCAGGTTCTTCGTGTACTTGTTGACAGACCCGACAACAAAGCCAAGTATTTGATCCTAGGTAGCGCCTCGCCTGAAATCATAAAAAATGCCTCGGAAACTTTGGCAGGAAGGATTGAATTCATAGAGTTAAACGGTTTCGATCTCGGAGAGATTGGCAAGATAAACTGGGAGACACTTTGGCTGCGAGGAGGCTTTCCAAGATCTTATCTGGCAGATTCAGAAAAAAATAGTCTTGCTTGGCGGGAAGGATTCATAAGGACGTTTCTGGAACGAGATATTCCACAACTAGGTATAAACGTTTCCCCTGTCGCAATGCGTCGATTCTGGACCATGCTAGCCCATTACCATGGACAAACCTGGAATGGTTCGCAGCTGGGGCGGTCTATGGGTTTAACTGATAAAACTGTGCGTTCATATCTTGACATACTAACAGGTACATATATGGTTCGCCAATTGCAACCTTGGATTGCTAATTTAGGCAAACGACAAGTGAAATCACCCAAGGTCTATTTCCGCGATAGCGGATTACTTCATAGTCTTCTGGAAATCACGGATCGTAATAATTTATTCGGACATCCCAAAATCGGTGCTTCCTGGGAAGGTTTTGTTATTGAGCAAGTGCTTCAATATGTTCGCCCCAACCAGGCATACTTCTGGGCTACGCATAATGGTGCAGAAATTGATTTGCTATTTTCTTATCAAGGGAAAAATTATGGCGTTGAGGTCAAACTTAATGAGGCACCCAAAATTACTGCCTCAATGTATACCGCTCTAGAAGAATTGAATTTGGAACACCTCTGGGTGATTTACGCAGGTAAGGAAGCCTATCCAGTCCAAGAAAAAATCTCGGTTTGGCCGATAACTTCTATCGATA
>Ga0208648_1003134_pt1 | contig 10681 bp, 10 predicted proteins | sample AntAceMetag02UKL_FD_184772 | JGI IMG/M metagenome (GOLD analysis project Ga0208648, IMG submission 184772) | Saline lake microbial communities from Ace Lake, Antarctica - Antarctic Ace Lake Metagenome 02UKL (SPAdes) (version 2) | ecosystem: Environmental > Aquatic > Non-marine Saline and...
ATTCCCTATATCAGGATCTCGCCCTCTGAACTGCAGCAGGTAATTTTAAATCTAATCAACAATGCCATTGACGCCATGGAAAAAACAGGAGGGACCATAAAAATTGAAACAAAGGTCAGTAAACTTGAAAAAAATAATGTGGTGATCTCAATTCAAGATGATGGACCCGGCATCCCCAAAAACAATCTTACTAGGATATTTGATCCATTTTTTACCACAAAGGCCGTGGGAAAAGGAACGGGTCTAGGGCTTTCCATCTGCTATGGCATTATCCAGAAGATGGGCGGAAAAATTGATGTTCACTCTCAGGTAGAAAAGGGGTCACGGTTTCGTATATGGATACCCTTCCAGACGGCTGAAATTGAACCTACCCATGTTCATGAAATAAATAAACGAGGAGAGAATATATGAAAACCATAAAATTATTACTTGTGGATGATGAACGTGCATTTCTTGATACCATGACAAAGCGTTTGGAAAAAAGGCAGATAGGTGTTTGGGCTGTTTACAGCGGAACCGATGCCCTGGACGAACTTGAAAAAAACAAAGGGATTGAGGTGGTAATCCTGGATGTGAAAATGCCGGGAATGGATGGGATGGAGACCCTGGTTGAAATTAAAAAACGCTTTCCTCTGTTGGAAGTTGTCATGCTGACAGGTCATGCCACGGTGGAAACCGCAATTGACGGGATGAAGCTGGGTGCATTTGATTACCTGATGAAGCCTTGTGACATTGATTTGCTGTTAAGTAAGGTGACAGCCGCGGCTTCCAAGAAAAGAAAACAGGAAGAAAAAATTGTTGAAGCCCGGATAAAAGAGATAACCGGACGCCAAATATAAAAGATAATGATTTAAAGGATAATAAGGAACCCATGGCTGAGAAATATAAACGGCCTTCCCTCTTAAATGTCTTGTTGGTGGATGATGAAAAAGGGTATTTGCATGTTTTGTCCAACCGGCTGGCCAGGCGATCGATCAAGGCGACCACGGCATTTAGCGGAACCCAGGCCATACAGATCTTACGTAAAAATGACTTTCATGTGGTGGTCCTGGATTTGAAAATGGAGGACATGGATGGCATCGAAGTGTTGAAGGTGATCAAAAGAATGGTGCCCAATCTTCCGGTGATCATCTTGACAGGGCACGGGTCCCAGACGGCTGCCAGGGAAGGAATCGCATATGGCGCCTTTGATTACCTGACCAAACCCTGTGAACTGTTGACGTTAATAGACAAAATACATGAAGCACACCGGTATCAATTAAAGGTTTCAACCAAACCCTCTTCGGAATAATTAAAATACGCACAATTGTTGAGCTGTTAAGGAGAAAAAATGTTTTATAAAACAAATGGATTTAAACTTGGCATGGCAGTGTTGTTCGGTATTTTTATCTTCCTGTTGCCAAGACCGGAAGGAACGAAATTCAAAATTACAGGCGATACTGACCAACGGATTCTGGCATCTGTAGTAGATTTTTTTACCCTTGTCCCAGGCGACAAAATTGGCGGTCAAATTGGCGGTCAAGCAGATACCCAAGTCTATATTTTAAAGGCAAATACTCCTGGTTCATTGGAGGCCAGTGTTCACTATCTGGGACAACGGGCAAAAAATTTGGACCTGGATAGGGTTACCATCGATTATGTTGACGGGCTTTCCCCAAAGGCAAAGCGATTTTTATCCATTCTTGCGGTGCTTATTATTTTGTTTGTAATTGAGCCCATCCCCCTGGAAATAACGGCGGTCTTAATCGGGGTTTCCCTTGTGGTCATGCAGATTACCGATGTGAAAAGTGCCTGGGCCCCCTATATGCATCCGGTGGTTATTTTTATCATGTGCTGCCTGATCTTTGCCATTGCCCTGGACAAGGCGGGCTTAACAAAACGGTTGGGATATTATATCATCAAAAAGGCCGGGAACAGCATCACCCGGTTTACCTTTATTATTGCCATAGGACTAGGGCTTGCCTCCTCATTCATGCATGATGCCGCCGCCTGTGCCATCGGAATTGTGACCATGCTGCCCTTGATGCGGGCCGCAGGAATTGAGCCCCATACCAACACGGCCAAGTTTATGATGCTGTCATTGCCCTTTGGCTGTTCCTGCGGCGGTATGGGATCTCTCATCGGAGGAGGGCGCTGCATGGTTTCTGCGGCTTTTTTAAAGGAGTTTACAGGGGTTGAAATAACCTTTTTTGATTGGATCTTGTATGCCATGCCCGCCGCCTTGATCACGACTCCCATTGCGGTTTTTATTGTCTATATGGTGTTTCGGCCGGATCCAAAGTACAAGCTGCCGGTCTTTGACGAAGATCTAGGCCCCATGACAGTCCTTGAGAAAAAAACCATTGCCATTATTTTACTTTCATTTTCCCTCTGGCTGACCAAGGGGCTTCATGGTATAGATTATTCAATTACCGGTATGTTGGGAGTTGCGGCTCTGGTATTGTTTAAAGTGCTGAAGTGGAGAGATATCAATGATAACCTGGAATGGGGAACGGCCCTGTTCATATTTGGGGGCGGCATCTCTTTGGGGCTTGCCATGGGGTATTCAGGTGCGGCAGATTATTTTGCCAATCTGTTCTTTCCCCTGATCCAGGGAAAGGGCTGGCTGGTTCTTTTTATCGGTGTGGGTGTTTTCGGTGCCCTGGTAACAAACGCCATGGCCAATGTGGCCGCCGCCGCTCTGATTCTCCCCATTGTCATTCCCATGGCCCAGCTTGAAGGGGTGAATCCCGTTATTTTGGCGCTGTGTCTGGGAATGGCGACCTCCTTTGCCATGCTTTTGGTCATTGGGTGTCCGCCCAATGCCATTGCTTATAGTTACCGGTATTTTAAATCTTCTGACCTGACAAAGGTCGGGCTTGTGGCCACCCCGATTTTACTGACGGTTCTAGTGGTTGTTGCAGCCGTTTGGTGGAATATGCTGGGGTTAATATAGAACTCTTTTTTTTAAAAAAATAAAGGTGAGAGATCAGGTGAACAAATCCAAGGGAAAGACCATCCGGCTGCTGCTGGTGGATGATGAAGAAGGCTTTCGAATGACCATTGCCAAGCGGCTTGAAAGAAGGGGCTTTTCTCAAATTCAGGCATCTTGTGGAGAGCAATGTTTGGAGATTCTGGACCGGGAACCCGTTGATGTGGTGGTTTTGGACGTGAAAATGCCTGGAATAAGCGGAATCGAAACATTGAAGGCGATTAAGCAAAAGCATGATAAAATCCAGGTCATTCTTCTCACCGGTAATGTTGCTGTTTCAGATGGTATCCAGGGGATAAAAGCTGGTGCCTATGATTATCTGACAAAGCCTGTGGAAATTGATCATTTGGTCAATAAAGTCAGACAGGCATTTGAAATGACCCGTCTTGAAGAACAAAAGACAGCGCAACTTGCATACAGAAAAAAGCTGGAAAAAAAAATAGTTGATACGGAACGGCTTGTCTCGCTGGGCACCATGTCCACCGGTATTGCCCACGAGATCAATAATCCTCTGGCCATCATCAATGAGGCTGCCGGGTTTATCAAACAGGTTATCACTGCACCAACCATGGACACTGATTCCCAAAAAAAGGCCTTGCTCTTGGGGGTAGAAAAAATTGAAAAGAGTGTTAAAAGAGCCAGCAGAATAACCCATCAGCTGTTGGGTCATGTAAAAAGGCAAAGACCACAGTTTTCTGAAGTTGACCTGACGGAATTGATGCATGAAACGCTTGGGTTGTTAAAAAAAGAGGTGGACGCTAAACAGATAAGGATTATCTGGAAACTCCATCAAAAGAAACTTACCCTTTGGAGTGATGCCTATCAGATTCGGCAGGTGTTAATGAATCTGTTGAACAATGCGATTCAAGCAATGGGGGAAAATGGCTGCATTACCTTGTCCAGCTGTGAAACCCATGATGCTGTTATTCTTGAAATAGGGGATAATGGCAGAGGGATTCCCAGGGAAAATTTAGGAAAAATTTTTGATCCGTTTTTTACCACAAAATCCTTTGATGAAGGCACGGGTCTGGGATTGTTTGTGGTCCATAAAATTATGTCGGATCTGAAGGGGGAGATTGAGGTGAACAGCACAGTGGGTAAAGGAACTTGTTTTACAATTAAATTACCCAAGATGGCTGACATGATCAATTTAGAGGACAAGGACAAAAAAATATAATTAATAGGTCAAAAGGATAAATCAAGGAAAGGATAAACATGATAAAAATACCTGCACGAGTCCTGATCGTGGACGATGAGAAAGATTTTGTTCAAATGTTTTCCCTCAGGCTGCAAGCCCAGGGTGAAAAAGTGTCCACGGCTTACAGTGGTAAAGATGCTTTGAAGGTGCTCGCCCAGGACCCCATTGATGTGGTCATTCTGGATATCCGGATGCCGGGCATGGACGGGATTGATACCTTAAAACAGATAAAAATAACCTATCCCCTTGTTGAGGTTATTTTGCTGACCGGTCACGGATCCACTGAAACGGCTGTTGAGGGGATGAAACTGGGGGCCTTTGATTATTTGATGAAACCGGCAGAATTTGAGGAGATTAAACTAAAAATGGAAAATGCCCGGCAACGCAAAGATGACCAGGAAGAAAGAATCCGTCAGGCTGAGGTAAGACTTTTGCTGAGAAGAAGTGGTGATATATGATAGGGATACCCTTTTGCCATGCTTTATAAATTTACCCTTCATCTAAGTCTTAAAAACAGGGTCTATCTGGTCAATGCCATTGTGTTGTTCATCACATTGATTGGTGCTAGTCTGATGGTTTTGTACACCTATAAGATAGAAAAAATATTTAAAACCATTATTAACAAAAATGTGGCCATATTCCAGTCTGCCGAAGCCCTGGGTACTTCTCTTGTCAACCAGAAAGGGTTTTTGTCCTATTATTTTCTGGACAACAACCCGGATTGGCTTGCCCAATTAAATAAATACGGTAGCTTGTTCGATGACCATCTGGTGACAGCAAAATCTTTGATTGCTGAGCCCTGGGAAAAACAAACCCTTGCCCAGATTGAACGAGATTATAAGGGTTATGTTGCCACAAGGGATCGGGTGATTGAGTTGTACAAGGCCGGGTATCGGAAAGAGGGGTTTGTCCTGCATCAGGAGATCAGGGAATCTTTCTTTCATATCCTGGAACTTTGTGACCAGTTCAAGTCATTCCATAAAAGGCAGATACAAGAAGCCGTAGACATCAGCCAGCGAGAAGCAAACAGGTTGCGGTATATGGCATTGATGGGAGTTGTGGCGGTTATTATCTTAAGCCTGCTGGTCAATTTTATCTTTGCCCGTCATATCATGGGTCCCATCCATGAACTGGTGCTCCAGGCAAATTTTGACGGCAGTTCCGGTGATTCAATGGATGAGGTGGTCGCCTTAAAGCAAAGTGTGCTAGGGCTCATAGAGGATTCGGAACTTACCCATCGGGCATTAAAACAAAGTCAGACATCCTTGATGCAGTCTGAAAAAATGGCGTTGATAGGACAGCTGGCTGCGGGAACCGCCCACAGTATACGCAATCCTTTAACTTCTGTAAAAATGAGACTTTTTTCCTTGGAGCGCACCTGTTCGTTTTCAGAATCTCAACAAGAAGATTTTAATGTCATCTCAGGTGAGATCGTGCAGATTAACAAAATTGTTGAAAATTTTCTGGAATTTGCCCGGCCCCCAAAACTCATTGTCAAAAAAATGAGTCCGTCCGTTGTGATCGACAGTGCCGTTCATCTGCTGGCACAAAGGCTTTCTTCCTATCGTGTGGAGACAAAAATCCTCCGGGACGGCCCCCTTCCTGAAACCCTGCTGGACCCGGAGCAGCTCAAAGAGGTGATCGTAAACATCATGATCAATGCCTGTGAAGCCATGAAAAAAGGCGGTCATATTGTTATTTTGGAACAAGAAGCCTATGTTGAACCTTTGAAACGTGTGGATGTGATCCGGATAACTGATGAGGGTGAAGGGTTTCCCCAAAGTATAAAAAATCAGATGTTTGATCCCTTTTTTACCACCAAAGAAGAGGGAACCGGTTTGGGCCTAAATATTGCCTTTAATATCATACACGAGCATGGCGGATGGCTGGATGTTACCAGTGAAGAGGGAAAAGGGGCCTCTTTTGTGATTACCCTTCCTATAAAGGACGCATAAAAGGACGCATAAAATGAATCGTATTTTAGTCATAGATGACGATGATCAGCTCCGAATAAGTTTTTGTAAACTTCTAAAGGAAGAAAAATATGGGGTTGTTGGCGCCGCTTCCGGAGAGGCGGGGATTGAAATTGTTCAAAATGAAGATTTGGATCTGGTGATTTTGGATATGCGGTTGCCCGGCATGAACGGAATAGAAACCTTCAAGCAGATTAAACAGATGGATTCAAAACTCCCGGTGATTATCGTAACCGCTTTTGGAACCACAGATATTGCCATTGAAGCCACTAAAATTGGGGCCTATGATTATGTGCTTAAGCCCTTTGAAGTGCTGGAAATGCTAAGCCTGATCAAGCAGGCCATAGAAGCCGGATATTGTATGAGATCTCCGGTTGAAGTGGATGTAGCCCCCGGAAGATTTTCCGGAGATGCCATCATTGGTCAAAGCAAAGGCATGCAGACTGTGTATAAAGCCATTGGCCGGGTATCCCAAACCGATGCAACGGTGTTGATCCGGGGAGAATCCGGGACCGGAAAAGAATTGGTGGCCAGAGCCGTTTATCAACACGGTCTTCGTTCGGACAAATCATTTTTAATCATCAATTGTGTGGCCATACCGGAAAATCTGCTTGAAAGCGAATTGTTCGGGTATGAAAAAGGCGCTTTCACCGGGGCTGCCCAACGGCATATCGGCAAGGTGGAACAGGCCAATGGCGGCACGGTGTTTTTAGATGAAATCGGGGACATGCCCCTTAATATCCAGGCGAAGATTTTAAGGCTGCTCCAGGAAAAAAATATTGAAAGACTGGGGGGGGAAGAGACCATTCCCGTGGATGTCCGGATTATAGCCGCCACCAATAAAAATTTGGAACAGGCAATTTTGGAAGAAAAGTTCAGGGAAGATTTATATTTCCGTCTGAAAGTGGTGACCATCGAGCTGCCGCGCCTCAAAGATCGGCCGGAAGATATCAATGGTTTGATCGCCTATTTTATGATTAAATTTTCCAATGAATTAAGAATGGATAACCCAGGTGTTCAAAAAGAAGCGTTAACCATTCTTAATCAGTATACCTGGCCTGGAAATATAAGGGAATTGTCAAATCTGATTCAAAAAATGCTGATCTTCAATAGAGGGGCTCCCATTTCTGCCATTGACGTGGAACCGATATTTAATAAAAAAGAAATCAGGGATTTACCGGCAAAGAGCGGGTTAACAGCGGTTCAGGAGTGGGTCCAGCAATCTCTGGCCCAAAAACCGGGCTATAGTTTTGATGATTTTATTGATACCTTGTCGGGTATTGTGGTGGCAGAAGTATTGAAAAAAACCAATGGTAATCGTTCTCAGGCCGCTAAATTACTGGGGGTTTCCAGGCCGACTCTCCATGCCAAAATTGATAAATATAAGATTAAACTGAAAACTGAAGTTTCTGGTTAGGAGAGAAGCATATACGCCCATGATTTGGCGTATATGCTTTTTTAAATATCTACTAGGGTTTTATCCTGATGGAGGGATATAATCCCTCAAGCTCTCCTTTAGGGTACGGCTGAATAATATTAAACGAGATGTTTTGGTCGTCCTGGGCATGTCCCCGGTTTTCATCATTATGAAACAGGGCGCCATTTGCCAATAAAATATGCTCAAGTCTTTTTTTAAACCCTTCAATAAAAACAGATCCCAGGCCTGAAAACTTCATTCTTCCGATTTTCAGGGTATCGCGTATCTCCGCCAGGTCATCCAGGGATATCGAGTTGTCTTCAATATCTTTTTCAGACCGGATAAACCCCCAGATCAGATGCTCTTCGGGGATGGTGATCGGGACATCGGGATCAATGATGGTATGGGGCATGACAATACACCCTTCCCCTATTTTAATAGGGGCGGCGGGTTTGCCATTTAAAAATGAATTAAATCCCACAAAGGTTGAATGGCCAATATCCGAATGGATAATTTTTCCGCCGTGGGCGGTGATGCAATTGCCGGATAGATGTGAATTGATAATATAGGTATTTTCCTGGGCATTGGACCCGTCTCCCATGATGGCATTCTCTAAAAAAGCCCGTTGGGCGACCAGGACATTTTCACCGATCTGAATTTTACCCTGAACTACTGCATACCGGTTAACGGCAGAGGTCGGCGGTGCTTTTATGGAGTCAAGATTCATCACATCAAACAATTTCTCATAGTCTTGTTCTCGTTCTTTCACAAAATCATAGATAATTCCCCGGGGTTGTTGATAAGAATTGACCCCCACATAATTATCCAGGATTTCTTTTTTAAATTTATATTTAAATTCAAAATTTTGGTTTCGGATCCAAACGGTTCCCGGATCCACCTTCCGATGGAACAGTTCTCCTGCCTGAACATAGGAAAATTCACCGATAATACACGAATGCAGGTTCATCATATCCACGGTGGCAAAGGGACCTAAAAAACAGCCCTGAAGATCTGATCCGTGAATATTCACATAATGGGCGGATATGGTATTATGAATACTGAATTCTTCGGGACTCTCAATGTTATGGGAGTTGCTGTGAACCAATGTTTTATACAAAAGGCTGTCCCTGATGGTGATCCGCTCATCTTCAACAAGGGGCACATCCTTTCGATAGCGGACCGTATCTCCCTTGCGTTTTAATTCATCTCCCCGGATATCACTTTTGTAGATGGCGGATCTGCCCACATAACATTGTCCCAGAAAATAAGAGCCGGCAATGTTGGAGTTTCGAAAATGGAAAAAAATGGGATGCTGGGAGGTGATGCCGTAAAATGCATAGAATTTGAGCATCTTATCATAATCAAGGGAATTTTTTACAAAATCTTCTGTATCAAAACCAAATTCTTCTAAATTAACATTTACCCGCCGGATAATCCTGTCATTTAATTCTTTTAGTTGTTTCATGTTTTAAATATCCTATTTTAAATATATATAGTTTAAGTTTCTATTTAAAAAAAGTTAACAATGCATGAAGATTGGTAAGGGGATGGGGAGGACAGCCGGGTATAAACAGGTCCACCGGTAAAATTGTGTCCAACCCTTCCGTAATTTCAGGGCTTCCCACAAAGGGGCCACCGGTCAGGGTGCAACTGCCCACCGCAATCACTACTTTTGGTTCGGGAATGGCTTCGTAGGTCTTCAATAAAGCGGTTCGCATATTTCTGGAGACCGGTCCTGTCACCACAATCCCGTCTGAATGACGGGGAGAGGCCACAAAATTAATCCCGAACCGGGCCAGATCAAAGAACGGGGTGGCCAATACGTTTAAATCGGCCTCACAGGCATTACACCCCCCTGCAGATACCTGGCGCAGCTGCAAAGATTTGCCGAATAAGCCTTTAAAATGCTGTTTTGAATGCTCTGCCAGGGCCGGCAGATCCCCATCGGTGATCAGGTGATCTTTTTGGGCGGTTGCAATTTCAAAATCCCCGGTAAAGCGAACAAAGCGTCCTTGTGAAATCTGTTCACAGGTGCCGCAGAAAATACAGCGCCCCATATCAATTTTTTTTGCACTGGTGTCAATGGCTTCCTGGGGGCAGGCGGCGGCGCAGGCTTGGATGACCTCCGGGGGAGCATCCTTTTGAACAATGGGTCTGCCGCGATAGCGGGAAAACACAGCCGGTTTTTCCTGGGGATAGTTGCAGGTTCTGTACCCTTGTTCAAATCTATTTTTAAGTGTGGTGAACATTATAATACTCTCTTTATTCTGTTTTGTATCTTTATTCTGTTTTGTCTCAAAGGTCAAATCCGCAATAGGAAAGATTGAAACTTTTATTATTTAAAGGAAAATCAGATATTCCTGTATCCCTTAAAGACATTGCAAGGCCGTTCCAGTTGTGAAAAGACGGGTCCTTGACCTTGTAGCGAAGTATTTTTCCGTTTTTGTCGGTAATCATGGCATGGGATACTTCGCCCCGCCAGGCTTCATTTATCGTTACCACGAAAGAGGAGGGCGGCAATGGGTTGAGCGTGTTATCCACACAAGCGGTTTCCACCGGCAGTGCAATTAAGGATTCAATGATATGGATGGATTGAAGCACTTCATCATATCTTACTTTTGCACGTGAATAGACATCACCGGCTGTTTTTTTATTTTCAGGAATGTTCAAATGCAAATAGTGTTCCGTGGGAAAACAGCGCCGAACGTCATAGGGAATGCCGGAAGCACGACCTGCAGGGCCTACCAGACCCAATTGTTCTGCATCGTAATTGCTTACCGCACCGCAGTCTTCAAACCGGGCCCGAACAGTGGAAGCGGAAAAAAGAAGATCTAGAACATGTTTTACCTGGGGTTTTAATTCTTTTAGCCTATTGTCAAGGGTTTTGCGAACATCATCATTCAGATCGAAACGAACCCCTCCGGGGCGGACCAGGCCTTTGCCAAACCGGTTGCCGCAGATCAGCAGCATCAGATTTAAAAAATCCCCCCGGATCCGTCCAAAATAGTTGGCTGGCGGTAAAAAAGCCACGTCCCCGCTCAAGGCCCCAAGATCCCCGATGTGATTGGCCAGCCGTTCCAGTTCAAGGGCGATGGTTCGAATGATGTGGGCGCCTTATCCGG
>Ga0208648_1003146_pt1 | contig 10654 bp, 7 predicted proteins | sample AntAceMetag02UKL_FD_184772 | JGI IMG/M metagenome (GOLD analysis project Ga0208648, IMG submission 184772) | Saline lake microbial communities from Ace Lake, Antarctica - Antarctic Ace Lake Metagenome 02UKL (SPAdes) (version 2) | ecosystem: Environmental > Aquatic > Non-marine Saline and Alkaline...
TTTTGCTACAATTACAGACAAAGACGTACAACGAGCTGTTAGAAGGTTGAATAATAGACCTCGCAAACGCCTAAATTACTTAACACCACGCCAAGTTTACAAGTTGCATCTCAAGAGTTAATTCAAGAAGTCCTCTCGCTTTTTTGGGTAATTTATCGTATAATCACTAAAAATGTTGATTTTAAACAAAAAAGAACCGATTTTTCTTTTCATTGGTGACATCTTATTTTTTACTATTTCACTTTGGGTCACCCTTTTGGTTCGTTATGCAAAAATACCTAGTCAAGAATTCTTTCTTGAGCATCTAGCTCCTTTCTCAATTCTCTTCCTTATTTGGTCTATTTCATTCTTTATAGCAGGACTTTACGAAAGACAGGCTCTTATTCAAAAAAGGTCTTTCTTAGCAAACATTATTAGTACTCAAATCATCAACAGTATTCTTGCTATTCTATTCTTCTATTTTATACCTATCTTTGGCCTTGCTCCTAAAACAATTATCTTTGTTTACTTAATCATTTCTCTTGTGGCTATTATACTTTGGAGAAATTACATCATTCCCTCTTTGGGAATCAAAAAGAAATTAAACGCCATGCTCATCGGAAGAGGTGACGAAATGAAAAATATAAAAAAGGAAGTTAATAATAATCCTTGGTATAATTTTCAATTTGTTCTTAGTATTAATCTTGATAAAAGAACAAATATCGATTTCCAAAAAGATATTCTCAATCCTATCTATGAACATAACATCACCACTATTGTAATGGATTTAAAAGATCCTGAGTTACAAAAAACCGTTCCCTATTTCTATAATCTAATTTTTTCTAAAATAAAATTTTTAGATATCCATGAAATTTATGAAGACATTTTTGATCGTATCCCTGTCTCCCTTATCAGATATCATTGGTTTTTAGAAAACATTAACTCATCTCAACGATACCTCTATTCTTTTTCTAAAAGAGTTATGGATATTTTAATTTCTCTACCTCTAGCTTTAATCACAATCTTGATTTGCCCAATCATTTGGATAGCTATGCGTATGGAAGACAAAGGTCCTTTATTTTATATACCGGAAAGAACTGGGAAAAATAATAGTATCATCAAATTAATTAAGTTCCGCACCATGACCCAGACTTTAACGGATGCCAGTGACTGGGGTAAAGGAGAGAATAAAGTAACCAAGGTTGGTAATTTTCTAAGAAGGTGGAGAATTGATGAATTCCCTCAAACCATTAATGTCTTAAAAGGTGACCTTTCTTTAATTGGACCAAGACCAGAATTTATATCAGCTGTAGAAAAATATGAAGAAAAAATTCCTCATTATGGTATCCGACATCTCATTAAACCAGGCTTATCCGGTTGGGCACAAATTTACCACAAAGAAGCTCCTCGTCATTCCATTGATGTTAAACAAACTAAAATTAAACTTTCCTACGACCTGTTTTATATTAAAAACCAATCCATACTTATTGATATAAAAATTGCTCTGAAAACAATTAAAACTCTGCTTTCCCACAGTGGTTCGTAAAAACACACAAATAGATTGTGTTATAATATTTTATTATGAATACTGAAATTTTCTATTTTTTCAATAACTTTGCTCTACAAAGTGAATGGTTAGACACTCTCATTATATTCTTAGCAATCTGGCTTGTTTGGTGGTTCATCTTTGGAGTAATTGCTTTATTTTTCCTAAAAAAAATAAAGTTAAAATCCATCGTTAAAATCTTTACTATAACCTTAATTGCTTGGGGCCTTTCAAAGATTATAAAAATCTTTTGCTTTAGCCCTCGTCCTTTTATAGAACTAACAAATGTTAAAAATTTGCTAACCCACGGTTTTAATGATTCTTTTCCATCGGGACATACGACCTTCTCTTTCGCTTTAGCCACCGCCATTTATTTTTATACTAATCACAAAATAGGATTGTTGTTTCTCCTTGGAGCAACTTTAATTGGATTATCACGTATCGTTGTTGGTATCCACTGGCCTTTTGACATTTTAGCTGGAGCTATTCTCGGATCAGGTGTCTCTTTTATTTATTTTTTAAAAAATAAATAATTCTTAGGAATATTTGTTTTTTTAAAAATAAAGAGTTATTCTATACCTTGATGGAAAGCATAAAAGAACTTATATCACTGGTAGAATCTTCTACTAAAGAAGAAAATAAAAAAATAACAGAAGCCTATGATTTCGCTAAAAAAGCCCACGCCAAACAACTGAGATACTCAGGAAAACCTTACTTTGTCCATTCCTATGAAACCGGTAAAAATCTAGCTCTTATAGGTATGAGCCCAACCATGGTAATTGCAGGTCTCCTTCATGATGTCATCGAAGATACTGATGTGGAAGAAGAGGAAATAAAAGAGAAGTTTGGAGATGAGATCCTCTTCTTAATCAACGGAGTAACTAAACTAGGTAAAATCAGATTTAAAGGTTTGACCCGTCATGTAGAAAGTTTAAGAAAATTATTTATTGCCTCTTCCCAAGATATCCGAGTTATCATAATAAAATTAGCTGACCGTATCCATAATATGGAGACTCTTCAGTATGTCCCCGAAGAAAAACAACTTCGCATCGCAACAGAAACTTTAGAAATCTTTGCTCCACTTGCCTATCGTTTAGGAATAGGAGTTTTAAACCGAAGACTAGAAGACCTTTCTTTCCCCTATGTTTATCCAAAAGAATATGAACGTGTTAAAGAAATTATCAAAGAAAAAAATAATGATAATATTGAATTACTGAAAAAGGTTAACCAGGGTATTATAAAAAGATTGGCCAAAGAAGGTATCACAAACATAGAGACAAGTTATAGAAAAAAAGGTCTTTATAGCTTATACAAAAAATTAGAAAGAAAAAATTGGGATACCAATAAAATCTACGATATCTTCGCTCTTAGAATTATAGTTCCAACTGTTAATGATTGTTACAAGGCCCTTGGCATTATTCATGGATTTAGAAGACCAATGCCTGGTCGTATTAAAGACTATATTGCCTTCTCCAAACCGAACGGTTATAAAAGTATTCACACCACCATTTTTACAAAATTCGGTAACGTGGTAGAAATACAACTAAGAACAGCTGATATGCACAGAGAAGCTGAATATGGAATCGCTTCTCACTTAGTCTACAAATCCAAAGCTGAAAATAATAGCGCAAATAACACTAATAATATTTGGATAAAAAGACTTCTCCCTAATATCAATAAATTTAGTGAGAACAATAAAGAAGATAAAAATAAGATGAGTACGACAGATATACCCATCTGGATAAAAAAATTGGCAGAAAGTGAAAATGACGTCCAATCACAGGAATTTATAGAAGAACTTAAAAAAGATTTTTTCGAACACAGAGTTTTTATCTTTACACCCAACGGAGACGTAATTGATTTACCTGAAGATTCTAGCCCCATTGATTTTGCCTACGCAGTTCATTCTGATATCGGTGATCATATGACTGGCGCCAAAGTTCATGGTAAATTAGTCTCACTAGATACCAAATTACAAAATGGTGATATTGTAGAAATAACTACTAGGAAAGAAATTACCCCTACCAAAAAATGGCTAGAAATAGCTAAAACTACTGATGCGAAAAGACACATCAAATCATCTCTGAAAAAACGTGGTGATGAAAAAATAGGTTATTAAAAAAACCGCCTGAAACTATTAGTTTCAAGCGATTTTTTTAATATGTAATTTAGCTTACCTTAGGATGTTCCAAAACAATCTTCTTATAGTTCTGGTAGGTCTCTTCCTTATCCTTCTTCACTAATTCTAAAACCTTCTCCACTAATTTCTTTGGGTCAGAATCAAAAACAATTTTATCATTTGGACGATGAGCTTTTTCAATAATAGTTTGGATAATTTCATCGGTTGCCCAATCTCCTTCCAAAATCCCTAAAGGTTTTCCATCTTCAAAAGCAATGGTAAATTCATGAATAGTCCCAACTCTACCAGCCGAAATGAAAACTGCGTCTACAGACTTAGTTAAAATTAAATCTCTTCCAGGATAACCAAAACCTGTATAAATAATTAAATCCATATAATCAGTCGGTAACTTATAACCATTAACATGCTCATCTTCAGTTCCAGCAGGAGAAAAACCAATGGACATTCCGTTTTCACCCTTAGCCCCTTTCGCTGCCCACAAAGGTAAACCGGTAGTAGCTCCTGTAACTAATATTCCTCCTTGGCGTACAATTTCCTTTCCTAACTCTTCAGTCTTAACAACAGCATCAGGTGTTAAATAGGTAGTATCAGCTGCCCCAGAAACACATAATTTAGGTTTCAAATAAATTTCTTTATCATCCATAATATTTTTTCTTAATTAATTTTTAATATTTACTAGATATAATATCAGTTTCTGCTTTTTCCGCAATCTTAGCTTTATTTAATTTATCAATTTTAAGAAGAATAAAGTAAGCAACTAACCAACCAGTAACATCCATAAATAAGTCTAAATAAGTATCCAAAATATAATTTGATTGGATTGTCGAAACTTTCGCCACACTCTCAAGTACTTCCCATAAAACACCTATTATAATTACTGTTATTAAAGACAAAGTAAAAAAAGAAAATTTCTTTGGTATTTTTTTAAAGTAGCCTGAAAAATAAAAGAGATAGTAAGCAGCAAAAGCTAACCAGAAACCACCTAGAAAATGCATAATAATATCAAACCACCAGAAATGCCAATATAGAGAATAGTGAAGAGCTAACTTATCGAGAATAAGAATTAAATAGATAATAACTAAAGTTAAAATTGAAAACGACTTTTTATTCATAGTTTTACACATTATAGCACAACATAAAAAAAGAAAAGGCCCTCATAAATGAGGACCTTAGCGAGGAAAAGCTGGGAAATTATTCCCGATGGCGAAAATCATTCCTATGGAGGAGTTCAGTACCCTTTTCCTTAAAGGACAATCTAGGCTCATTATAGCAAGCCTTTTCAAAAAATCAAGTTTCTTAAATAAGTAGCCAAAAACCTAAAAATCATATAAAATAAAACCTATGGAAAAGAAGAAAGTTACAATTATTAAACCTAAAAAAACTATGAGTTGGGACGATCTCAAAGAAATCTGGGAATATAAGGAATTATTATATTTTTTTAGTTGGAGAGATATTAAAGTCCGCTATAAACAAACTGTTATTGGTATCCTTTGGGCAATTTTTCAACCATTTATGACAATGGTGGTTTTTACAATTTTCTTTGGAAACTTTGCTAAAATGCCTTCTGACGGTATTCCCTATCCGATTTTCGTTTACACTGGATTATTATTTTGGCAATTCTTCTCTGGAGCTTTAACCAGCACCAGTAATTGTTTAATTAGTAACCAAGGAATTATTACTAAAGTATATTTCCCCCGATTGTTACTTCCAATTTCTTCTACTATCACAAAATTCGTTGATTTTTCTATTGCCTCCGTTATTTTAATTGGAATGATGATTTATTATCAATACACTCCAAACTTAATTGGACTATTAATTTTACCTCTTCTACTCCTTATTACATTTATGGCATCTGTTGGGGGAGGATTATTTTTAGCTTCCATTAATGTTAAATATCGTGATGTTAGATACATTCTACCTTTCTTTATTTCAATGATGATGTTTATCACACCTGTAATTTACCCTGCTAGTATCGCTGGTAAATACTCTTGGATTTTAGCTCTTAACCCAATGACAGGGGTAATCAAAGCAGCTAGAGCTGCTCTGTTAGGTAATGCACCAATAAATTGGACACTTCTTTTAATCTCAGGAATTACTTGTTTAGTAATTTTAGTTATCGGCTTTATTTTCTTCAAAAAGACTGAACGATACTTTGCCGACATCGTCTAACTTTGAATAAGCCCTAATATACAAAACAGGGATTAAAATTAAAGTAATTATTGTCGCAAAGGACAAACCAAAGATAATTGAGAAAGCTAGTGGACCCCACATAGCTGAAGAAAATAATAAAGGAATCATTCCTATAACTGTAGTCAAAGTAGTCAACAAAACTGGTCTTAAACGAAGAATTGAAGATTCTACTACAACTTCTCTAATATTAAGTTCTTTTCTTTCTAATTTCATTGCATTCATAGTATCAATTAAAATAATAGCGTTATTAACCACAATTCCAGCCAAAGCAATTACACCAATAAATGAAGGAAAAGAGAAAACACTGCCAATAGCAGTTAAACCGAATAAAACTCCAATCAAAGATAACAGTACTCCAGCCACAATAAAGAAAGTTTGTTTAAATGAATTAAATTGTAAAATCAAGACTACAATAACTAAAAACAAACCAGTAATTAAGACCATTGCCATTTCAGTAAAAGTCTTAGTAATATCCTCGTTTTCACCACCCGTTTTTAAAGTCACACCCATTGGCAAGAAATTAAGATCTTCTTTTATCTCAGCTTGAAACTGATTGTTAATTTCAACTGCATTGGCACCTTGTTTTAATTGAGCTGAAACTGTCGCAATCCGATCACCGTCCTCATGACTAATCGAGGCATTACTTTTTTGAATAGACACATCAATTAAAGACCCTAATAAGATTACTCCTGTGGGTGTATTAATTTCCATCTGTCTAATAGAATCAATTGTAGTTCTTGAAGTTAAATCAGGATCAACATTATTCACATTAAGATTCAATTTAACCAAAACATCAATATCTTCACCACCAGTTTTAATAGTAGTAGCATTGACACCATAAACAGCTGTTCTTAAAATTGAAGCTACCATTACTGGAGATAAATTATTTTCTGCTAATTCAGATCTGTTTATTTTCAAATCAAATTCAGTCACATTATCTTTCATACTGTTAGTTGTATCAACTGTCCCAGGAATATTTTTCAAGATAGCTTCGGCCTTAATCACAGTATTTTCTAAATCATCTAAATCATCACCAAAGAATTTTATTAAAATAGGCTCTCCAGAAGGAGGACCGCTACTACGTGGTTGAGCTACTGTCACTTTAGCAGTCTTAATACCAGCTAACTGAACTCTTAATTCCTCTATCAAATCCAAACTACCAACTGACGTATCTTCGTTAAGAATAACTGTAATATTTCCTAATTTCTCTCCAGAACTACTTCCAGAATCACTAAAAACATTAGAAGAACCCACCGAAGTAACAAAAGATTCCACATATGGTTGAGAATATAAAATTTCCTCAACAGCTCTCACAGCTAAATCCGTTTCCTCTAAAATTGTCCCCTGTAAAGCCTCCACATCTATATAAATAAAATTTGAATCTTCTTCTGGAAACAGAGCTGTTTTCAATACACCAGAAATAGGTAAAACAAAAGCCACGATCAAAGCAAATACCATGGCCCAAATAAACCTCTTCTGGAATTTATTACTATCTAAAATAAATTCTAATTTCTTTTTATACCATTCTCTCAACAGTTCATTATATTTTTCCTGCTTTTTAAACAATTTACCATTACTGTTTCCATTTCTTTTTAAGACCACTAAAGCAATCAAAGGAACAATTCCTAAAGCTACAAACAGAGATGCGAATAAAACAAAAAATAGTGTATAAGGAACACCTTTAACAAATTCTCCCATAATCCCTGACAAGAAAAATAAAGGAAAGAAAGCCGCCACTGTGGTTAGTGTCCCAGAAGTCAATGGTATATAAAATTCTTTAATAGTTTGAATAGCCGCTTCATTACCGCTCATTCCTTTTTTAACTTTGACATGCATAGCTTCAGTTACCACAATGGCCGAATCAACTAAAATACCTACTGCCAGAATAAGAGCAAAAAGAGAAATAAAGTTGAGAGTATTACCTGTAAAATATAAACCTATAAAAGATACCAAAAACGAAAGTGGAACTGCTAAACCAGCAATCAAAGCTTCTCTCCAACCAATAGCAAAAAATAAGATTAGAACCACTAAAGAAACTGTTGCTAATCCAGACATGGAAAGATTCTTTAAATCATCATTAAGGTACTCAGCCATATCAACAGAAATAAGTACCTCAGTCCCTTCCAAAATTCCATTATTTTGTAAACTGTCTAATTTTTCTTTTACACCTTTTACAATATCACTAATATCACCGCCTCTCTTTTTGAAAACAGATAAAGATACAGCCTGTTGAGAAGGCTGTCCGTTAACACTAACTCTAGAAAAAGAAGATTTTTGGCTAACCCCGTTGGAGACAAAAGCTAAATCTCTAACATAAACAACTTCACCACCAATATTGGAAACAGGAATATCTTTAATTTCCTCTGGATCAACTACATCGCCCTTAAATTTTAAAGGATACTTAATTCCTTCTATCTCTATGTCTCCAATTGGTAACGAAGAATTAGCTTGAGAAATAGCACTAACTAAATCAGAAATTCCTAAATTGAATTTAGATAAAGCTGATTGATTAGCAACCACTTGAACTTCTCTCTCTGGAATTCCACTAACACTTATTTTTGAAACTCCATTAACTGTCTTTAGTTCATCTTCCACATTCTCAGATAATTCAATAAATTCGGTTATTGGTAAGTCACTGGAAATAGACAACATTAAAATAGGTTGATCAGCAAAATTGATATCAGAAACAATAGGATCTTCCGCTTCACTAGGTAATTCTGATTTAACTTTATCCACTTCATCTTTCACTTTTTGAATGGAAGTAGAAATATCAGCATTAGCATTAAATTCTGCCACAATTGAAGAAAAACCTTCCCCTGAAGTTGAAGTAATACTACTTAAACTATCTAAATTATTGATCAACTGGTCCTCAATCTTATTAGTAATCAACCTTTCTGTATCCAAAGCTGAAGACCCAGGTAAAAATGTTGAAACAATCGCTAAAGGAATCTGTATTTCAGGAGCTGATTCTTTAGCAATATTCACTAAAGAAAAAGCTCCTGTTAGCAACAAAGATAAAATCAGCAAGATAGTAAAACTTTTTTTTCTTATAAAGAATGTCCAGAAATTTTGCATAATAATTTAATTATTTAATAGGAATAAATAATTCAAAAAATGAATAAACAACTTTCTAAGGGTTTAAATGTTTATCTCCCTGTAGAAAGTTCGTTTATGAATTTTTTGAATTATTCATCTCTTCACTTTTGACTTTCAACTGTTTCTCCCTTTTTCAAACCTCTTGCATCCACCACAATTTCCATATCAGCAGTAAGTCCTTCTTTTATAATTATCTTTTCACCTAAAATTGGTCCCATGGTTACAGAATGAGAAACTAATTTATTCTCTCCATCCACAGTGAAAACAACAGTATCATCTGATCCGATCTTTAAAGCTGAAATAGGAATAGAAAATTCAGTAATTTCTTTTTGGTCATCTTGAGTAACTCTTTCAACCGACAAAGCTACAGATTGTCCATTAGTTAAATTAAAGTCAGCACTCTTTACATTAATCTCAACTTTTATTTTCTTAGTCTGAGCATCTATAGCTGGAGCAATATTTTTAACTTCACCCTGCCATTGAGAACCAACCATTACTTTTGCACCAACCATAATATCAATCCGATCTTCTTCAGTAATATAAGCAATCACCTCCAAAGAATTATTATTAGCTAACTTAACTACTGGTTGAAAAGCAGACACAAAATCACCTTTCTCTAAGTTAAGAGTATTGATAGTTCCACTGATAGATGCTCGAATAATAGTCTTTTCTAAATTAGCATAGGCAGATTGCAAACCAGCTTCAACTTGTTTTAATTGAGCTTCAGCCGCAGTTACATCTTCTGAACGACCACCGGTTTCAGCTTGGTCATAATTTAACTGAGCAATTTCAAAACCAGATTGAACCCCATTTAAAGCATTTTTAGAAGCTGAAAGAGAAGCAATCGCTCCATTAATTATAGAACGAGTCCCACTAATACTAGACTTCCAAATGTTAATAGTTGTTTCAGACAGTCCAGAATTAGAACTTAACACGTTAACTGCTAAAGCCATCTTATCAAGAAATGATCTAATAGAATCAACATCTGTTTTTCTTACATCTAATTTATTAATTAAATTATCTTCGACACTTAAATCACTTAAAGCAATACTCCACTCATTTAACATTTCCTCAATAACTAATCTTTCCCACTCAATATCAATCTCCAACTGAGAATCTGATACAGAAAATAATATCTGAGGATTAGTCCCTCGTGGATCTCTAAACATTATATCAATTCTATTTCTTACTGAATCATCAGCCTTAGCAAAAGCATCATTTAAAACACTAATAACTGATGTCTTAGTTTCATCCAAAGTTTTTTGTGAATTATCTAAGGTAGTTTTCAAAATAGAAATCTGAGTATCAGTTCCACCCTTCTTAATTTTATCTAGATTAGCTTGAACCACTTCTACACTAGCTTTAGCCTGAGTAACAGCTGATCTTTGTGACCAGTTATTTAATTCAGCAATCACTTGATTATCCCAAACTGCATCCCCTAACTTTTTGTACAAAGCGATTACTTCTCCAGACACTTGAGAATAAATAGTAGCAGATGACTGAGATTGCACTTTACCTAACAAAGGTAAAGGATCTTTATCTAAAGATAAATCTCTCACTGAAACAACTTTTACTTGCCGTATATCAGATAAACCTAAATCTACACCAGCTGCTTCTTTTTTCCCAATTTGTTGAGAAAAAACAACAGCCAAAACTGCTACGGTCACAAGAGCCGAAATAACCCATGGTCGACGAGATTTCTT
>Ga0208648_1003148_pt1 | contig 10651 bp, 10 predicted proteins | sample AntAceMetag02UKL_FD_184772 | JGI IMG/M metagenome (GOLD analysis project Ga0208648, IMG submission 184772) | Saline lake microbial communities from Ace Lake, Antarctica - Antarctic Ace Lake Metagenome 02UKL (SPAdes) (version 2) | ecosystem: Environmental > Aquatic > Non-marine Saline and...
GCGCACAGCATAAAAATATGGCAGGATGGCGCCAATGCCGGTAAAAACGCAAATGATTTTAAATTTTCAGAACAAGAGATTTCCTCCGGTCAAAGGTTGAAAATTTTGCTTGCCCCGGGTGGGGGATGGGTTGGGATTATTGAGTAGAAAAAAAATAGCCCGGTGTTAAGTGTTTTGTGTTCTTGGCTTGATGCCTGATCATACCAAAAGGGGATCGCTAACTGCTTATCCCTAACAATGATAATTCCTAAAATTCATTTCAACAACTTATTCCCTGCCCTTCCCAAAGGTAATGCCTATGGCAAAACAGGCTGTGTGAAAACAACCTGAAATCTGACTAAATCAGGGCTTTAGCCCGGAGATTGAAGGCTCATTCTTTTTAATGGGCTTTAGCCCAAACCTTGAATATTTGGGCTTTAGCCCAATTATACTGCATCATTTCAGTCCCTGGCATAAATGCCAGGGCAAGTCAAAATTTGCTTTTTCACACAGTCTGTAGAGGACAGGGCTATTGATCCTTTTTCAATTAAACACCCATATTCAAAATGAATCGACTGATTAGCTTTCCTTTGATTTAAACATCTTGTCTCTTAGGATTTAGCCATACTTTTTTTTCCATCCCAAGATATGGAAATTGGACTATCTAAACAAAAATTATTATTTTTTGTTTAGATATAATGTGCAGCATGCAAATTTTCAAACACTTGTTTGAATGATTATATTGAAAACACAAACACCCAAAATACCCATGGTAAAAAGAAAAGTAAACAAGTTCCTTGAGCATAAGTATGTATCAATAAGTGCTGCTTACCAGCAAATTCTCAACCTGGATAATAATGAAAATGCAACTATTAGCAAACAAATAGAAGAATTGCTCGCAGGAGATAAAACCTGGATGTCTGCTGACCAGATTGAACAATTAATGGTGCCATTACTGCATGGTGATATCTTAGATGCTACAATTAAGAATAATATATTTGAAGCTGAAGCACTGGGAACAAATGTTGAAAAATATTACAAGTCCCGGCTTGTTTCATCAGAAACTGACAATGCCAAACAAGTGCTGCTTAAACAACTTTTTCAGCATTTGCAGTCGTATGCTATTAAATTGCGGTTAAAACAAAGGTATATCAATAACGCCTGGCATCTTGCCAGTTATGTCTTTATAGCAACTTTTATTTTATTCTTTTTGCCTTATTTTTTCCCCCCACTATTGGACTACCTATATCATATTGGAGAGGGTAAAGGCAGGGCCATCGACATTTTTACTGCCGTAACTTCTGGGGCAATGGGTGCTGCATTTAGTATGTTAACCGGCCTCAGACGGCGTATAAACAAGAGTTCGTTAAACGGGTTACATTTATTGCAGCAAAAAAGCTATGTTATTTCTAAAATAATTACCGGGTTTGGTGCGGGTTTAATCTTCTTCTATTTTTTACAATCAGGATTGTTAAGCGGTGTAGCATTTCCTGAGTTTTCGAATGATACTGATGCCACAGGCAAATTGATTTTAGATGTAAAAAGTATTGCGTTGATTGTTATATGGTGCTTCCTCTCGGGTTTCTCCGAAAAGCTTGTGCCAACAATTCTATCAAAAACTGAGGGGCAATTAAATACGGAGCTTCCCAATACAGATATCTCAAAATAGTTTTTTAATCTGCACAACTCAAAAGTGAAAACACATAGCAAGCTATCAATAAATATCTGGTCTGCTGTAAAAGCAGGTTGATCCTTCAACAAGGCTTAAAATTGCGCTTGCTCCTGGTGGCGGTTAGGTTGGAGTTGTGGAGTAATGCCTATTTTAGCAAAAAAACTATTAACCTGAGAATTGAAAAATGAATATGACTTTTATCAACAGAATACGTAATGATTTAAAAGAAAGCCAAATTAATTGGAAAGTTGCACTTTCAATGATACCCATTGTATTTATTACCTATTTCTTTCACGAATCCGGGCATTGGGTTTTTGGAGAAGTTTTAGGAAATGACATGACATTAAGTTTAAACAATTCCGCTCCCAAAAGTGGCCACTTCATAAACCGATCCAGTGCGCTTTGGTCTGCCATAGGAGGACCTTTCTTTACGATTCTTCAGGCCTTTATATTTCTATTGCTTACGCAGAAAACGAAATCTATTTACGCGTATTCATTTGTATTTTTTGCAGTCTTCTCGCGCTTTTTCTCGATTATTTTTGGCGGAATTAGTTTGCAGGATGAAGCAAGGATATCCTCGATGCTGAACATAAACGAGTACCTCACCGCAGCGATAGTACTCCTGGTACTATTCATAATTCTATGGAGAAGCACCCGTATTATGAATTTAGATTTGAAGGCGATTGGCTATTTCACCACCCTCAGCACTTTCGCCATTCTTTTGGTAATTTTAGTAAATGAATTGTGAACCTTAGCCCAGGACGTGGTTCCAATCACCAATCACCAATCACCAATCACTATTCAGATTTCTTCCAAATATCACCCTTTTCCGGGCAACATATCTTGCTGAAATAGATTTTTCCTACTTTTACAGGAACTAAAAGTTTGTATGGTTTTAAAGATGAAAACAAGCTTGAAAAGTCATAAAATCACGTTTCATGGATATAGTAAGTAAAGCAAAAAGTTACAACATTACGCATGTCGATTTTGATAAAATGATTAAAATGATAGATGACGTTCTGCTTGATCCAAAGAATGACCTTTTCACTATTGAACCTATTGCGTACGATAAATTTCGATCAATGTTAAATCAATTAAAAGAAGAATGAAAATTACGCTGGATAATAAAAAAAATAGAGAAATAATGAAAAATTGTAAATTAGTTTTTTTTGTAGTAGTTTTAACGATAACAGTTTCTTGCATGAACAATAATACTAGTAATAATTCATCGGAACCCAAGCAAAACTTGAATTATGCTGATTCATATAATTGGGTTTCATTACCATCATCAATAGAAAAAGATGTTGATGTGTTCTACGTCTATCCAACGATTTATACCGGGCAGGACCCTCAAAATATGGATATTTCCGACCCTTCGCTCAGGGAAAATGCCCGGGGATTAATGGTTGCCCAGGCAGGAGTGTATTCAGCACATGCCAATTTGTTTGCGCCATTTTACCGCCAGCAATCGGCAGCAATGCAGGGTATGATTGCTGGTAATGGGGGGATAGATGCTTATCAAGATCCTGTTTTCCAAATCGGGGCCGGGGATGTCGAAAGAGCCTTCGACTATTATCTGGAGCACCTTAATCCCGATAGACCGTTTATTCTCGCCAGCCATAGCCAAGGTACAATGACGCTTATTAACCTGATGCGTAAACGGTTTAATGATCCTGCTCTACAAAAGCGTCTTGTGGCAGCCTACCTGATTGGCTACTCTATAACCAAAGATGATTTAGAAAAATATCCATGGATGAAGCTTGCTCAAGGTGAAGACGATACGGGTGTAATTGTTACTTTTAATACCGAAGGAGCAGATGCTGGGCCTTCTCCGGTTTTATTGCCCGGTGCGGTGGCAATAAATCCCCTTAATTGGAGAACTGACACTACTCCCGCCGACAGGAGTGCAAATCTTGGGGCTGAATTTTTCGATGATACTAACGGTGAGCTTATTGAGGAAATCCCAAATTTTGCCGCTGCACATTTGGATATTCAAAAGGGAGTTTTAATTGTTGCCGATATGAAAATACCAGCATCAGGGAAGATAGATCTTGTTCATATGGGCCGATGGTCAGAAGGAGTTTATCATAGATTTGATTATGCATTCTGGTACAATAACTTACAGAAAAATGTTAACGTTAGGATAGGCTCCTATTTTTCAAAGAAGTAAATTACGCTGGGTAATATTTTGTATAAGTAATGGCCGGCCAAATGCTAAATATTAAGGTTTGTAGCCCACTTGAACTTCATCGCAGTTTGCCAGGAAGGTACCATGCAGTTTGCTGCTAATCATACAATTTACCTGGCATTGTTCGCGGAGGATTCCGATAGCAATGTGAATGAGCAGGAAGATGATTAATTAAAGTTTCCCACGTCCCAACAGTCTATTAATGCATTGTTTTTCATTTTGATAAAGACTTTAAGGATACGTTCCCAAAAATACAAGGTGTCGTAGTATTGCTCCAATTTGCTGAGGATGTCGAATACAAATGTCGCTTCCGGGGTGGTGTGGTCGTTGGCAATGCGCGTGAGAAAGGCAGTGGTAACAGGCGCTTTGTTGGTGGCATCCAAAGGGGCAAGAATAACATTAACCCCGGATTTAAATACAATTTCTGCAGCATCCGGGTCAAGAAAAATATTCCACTCGGCTACAGTGTTGTTTTCAATGCCGCCGGAGGGAAGGTTTCCTGGAACATTAACCGATCCACCCATCACATAAACCGATTCGATTTTTTCAGCCAGGTGAGGTGCTTGCAGCAATATACTTCCCAGGTTGGTCATTGGGCCCAGAACAACAAAACGTATGGGAGTGCCTGATCTTTCCAGCACATCAATGATAAAGTTAACTGCGCTTTGGTTTAAGGGATGAGTAGGGTTTGATGGCAATTCCAGTCCCATCATGCTGTTGGATTCGTCCAGCCATTGCTGCGGCCTGAAATTCGTATTTTGACTATTGATAGCAATGGTTTCCCCCCTTGCAACCGGAATGTCCGGCTGACCTGCCAGAGCGAGCAATCCCAAAGTATTTTCAGTAGCTGCCCCCATATTCGACATACCTGTGCCGCAAATGGTAATTCCTTTAACTGTCAGGTCGCTGCGTTGCAACAAATAGAGTATTGCCATGGCATCGTCAATTCCAACATCGGTATCGATGATCATATTTGGCAACTTGTCGCTACCGGACGAAACATTGTTCTTATTGCAGGAAAGCATGCAAAGGGCTATGGCGGCTATTAGGATTGGAAGTTTTCTCTTTTCCATAATTTCATTTTTGGAAACCACCATCAGAAAATATTGGCAATCTTTCCCATCAAAGGTAGAAATAATATAGAAATTAACTTTTCAATATCGGGTGTACGACAATTCTACTTTGAAATGTTAAGACCAAAAACCTATGAATCCTCTACGAGGATTTTGTACTGTTTTCATCATATTTTCTACAATTCTGGAATCCTGCTTCGCTGCAAGGCGGGCTCTACGAGGTATAATCCCATAAAAAATTTTATTTGAACCTTGCAAAAAATTAATAGTTGTAAATTAACTCTACATTCAGAATGTCCCGATGAATGTGGAAATGCTTGATGGAATCAGAAATTCATCGCACTAAAGTTGTGGCTTTTTGTTAATGATAACCGGAAAACTTAGCATTGATGGACTTGTTTTTAATTTTAGAGCTTACCTCGTAGAGGTTTCAGAATTGTAACAATGTATCAGGAAATATCATGGAAATCCTCGTAGAGGATTCATAATATAATGCAAAAGTGATATAGTGTGAAATTTGTCGTCCACCCTCAACATCCAACTCGCCAAACGCTCAACACCAAACACTCCCCCGCCTATATCATCTTCGTTATCCTGTGCCTGTCGAAATGGTTTTCTTCCAATAGTTTGCTGATAATCGAATCCCGTTCAATATCCTGGTGTAACACTTTAATTACCTTCTTCCTTACCAGGATGCGCTGCTCGATGGCGTTGATATTGATGGCGGTTTTAATTTCAGCCAGGGGCAAGTATTCTTCCCTGATGGTTAAATTTTTTCTCAGGTTATTTTCAATAAACTCCCTCGAAAGGGTTTTTTCCTTTTCCTGCTCGCTTAAGTGCTGAGCTCGTTTTCCTATTTGTGGCCGCATAGATTAGATTTTAATCAAAAATTTGACCACAATCTAATATCAATTTCTGATACTTCCAAATAGATTTGAAAAATTTTCTTATTTTAGCTTTTTGAAATTGTAGAAAAAGGTTTGTTGAAAATCCGTAATTCCTTCATAATAATTAACTCCTTGTAATTATGAAAAAGTCAATATTTTTATCAGCAGTCTTCCTTCTTTTCCTCCTTGTAGTGTTTACCGTCAAAGCCCAGGATAATGAACCCGCTAAGAAGGGAACACTTGAAATAAGCCTTGGTTTTAACGCAATTGGGCCCAACAACGAAATGGATAAAATTATGGTGGACAATGGTTTTGATGCTACAACTTCCAGTGGCCTTTTTGGTGGTGGTAGTGATATTGAACATCCAAATTATAGTAAAATTGGTTTTTCAGGACTACTTGTTTATTCCCGCTATTTTACTTCTCGCAGCCAGTGGGGCATCATGGTGTCTTATTCTGATTTTGATGAGATTTGGGGTGCCACCGAAAACGGAGACCTATTGGGAATTCGTTTTTCAAATGTTTCAATAATCCCGCTTTACCGCTACGATTTTGCAAAAGTATTTGAGCTAACTGCCGGGCCAGCCCTGTTAATTAATTTTGGTAAACGAATAACTTCATCCAATGCAGACGTTGAAAAATACACTGCTGTGTCACCAGGTTTGTTGTGTGGTTTGAACCTGAAAATTTGGGACCGTCGCGTTACTTGCGGGAAGATTGGAACGGATTATCTGTTTGCTGCCAAAAGTAAGATGGGGCCTTATTCCACAAGCAGTTGGTCAGGAGAGCCCTCAACCATTCCCGAAAGTAAAATTGGTTTTGGCCACCTGATGGTTTATTTTACTTTTGGATTTCATTTGTAGAAAATACCTTTCTTACATATCCGAAATCATGACGGTTTAAAAAATAGAATTCACCAGCCCACGGCAGGTAAAATTCGTTTAATTCGTTCAATTCGATGAAAAAATAAACCATTTGAGTGTAAGAATGTGAAATTTGTTTTACAGCCTCATTGTCTTTAATCAACTTATTTTATTCATTAGTTTTGTCGTGTCAAAACAAAAGGCAAATCAATGATTGGAATTGTACTTCTTGTCCTGTTTTATGTTTTAGCTCCTGTATTTATTTTGTACCTCGACAGTCGATTTACTTTCGTGAATAAAATTGGTGCTGTGGTGGTGGCTTATGTGCTGGGTTTCATTGTTGGAAATCTTGGCATCCTTCCTGAAGGTAGTGATCTGGTCCAGGAAATAATTACAATTATTACCATCCCACTGGCAATTCCATTACTTCTATTTTCATCCAATATCAAGCAATGGCTCAAACTTGCCGGTTCCACAGCCCTGTCGCTTTTATTTGGATTGATCAGTGTTTTGATCATGGTTTTTGTTGGCTTTTTTCTACTACACGATGAAGCTTTTCCTGAACTATGGAAAGTAGGAGGGATGCTGATTGGAGTTTATACCGGTGGTACGCCCAACCTGGCTGCATTGAAAATCATGCTTGACATTGATTCTAAAATCTACCTGCTTACTCACAGCTACGATATGTTGATTTCGGGTGTCTATTTCCTTTTCCTGATTACCATCGGCCAGCGATTTTTTAATCTTTTTCTAAAGCCTTTTAAAGCTGGGAATCTAAAATTTGATGCAAATGCCGAAATTAATGGACAGTATGCTTATCGGGGGATTTTTAAAAAATCAAAAAGCTTTCCGCTGCTCAAAGCTCTTTTACTGTCGATATTGATTTTTTCCATTGCCGGCGGAATAGCACTACTTGTGCCCGAAAAAAGTCAGATGGTGGTGGTGGTACTTCTAATTACCACTCTTGGCATTGGCGCGTCATTGCTTCCGCAGATCAATAAAATAGATAAGACCTTTGAACTGGGTATGTATTTCATCCTCATCTTTAGTTTGGATGTTGCCTCGATGGTTGATGTGAAAGAGTTAGTTACATCAACACCAACGATTTTGAGTTATTTGTCGCTGGTAATTTTTGGTTCTTTGGTACTTCAAACCATTTTTTCGAAAATATTTAAGATTGATACTGATACGATGATCGTTACTTCGACAGCGTTAATATGTAGTCCGCCCTTTGTACCCGTTGTTGCCGGCGCACTTAAGAACCGTGAGATAGTAGTTTCGGGATTAACAGTTGGTATTGTTGGCTATGCCATCGGGAATTACCTGGGATTTGTGGTTGCGCAAATTCTGAGTAATTTTTGAGAGGGTCATCAGTGAAGAGTGAACAGTCTTCAGTCCAATGTTAATAAGTTAAGATAAAGATGTAAATTTATGATTGTCGATTTACGATTTTTGATTTAAGATGTACCTGACTATCACCTAACAAAAAATCTCCCATCGGGATGCCTTTGGTAAAAAATCAGTCCCGCAGGTGTGGGATTAATCATCAATCGGAAATAAAACGCTTAACTAATTGACATTGGTCATCAGTTCTCAATCCACAGTAAGGACTTAGAACTAAATATGAACTCAAAACTCAAAACTCATAAACATAGTAAATCCCAAACTTCCCGATAAACTCATCGAAGCGTTTTAATTTGTCTTCGCCATATTTAGAAAGATTGCGATAGATTTTATTGAGTTTTTTTGGTTCAGTCAGGTTCTTGCCTGATTTTGAAAAAAACTTATCGGCATAGCAAAGTATTTGCTCTTCGATGCTAATTGGCATCATATCACGAACCGGGATTGGCAGTTTATGCCGCATGATTTCCTCTTTTGAAATGCCGGTTCCGGTGTGCCTTTCGCAAAATGGAGCCACTTCAGGCAATCCTTCTTTTTCAAGGATTTCCCGGCCAAGGTAGCCATGACAAATGTAGGGGTGCTCACCAAAACATCCAAGGTCGGGGGCATTGGTTTTTATCATGCCAATATCATGGAGCATCGAAGCCTGAACCAGTAATTCGCTATTGACTTTAAATTGTGGATTGTGTTTGGCAATTTTAAGTGCAAGGTTTTTTACAGCAGTAGAATGTGCAATTAATATTTGGTGGGCTTTGCTTCCCGGTTCGATGTATTTTTCTATCAGTTTTATGGAATCTGTCATAATCTATGTCTCTAATTCAGCCAACTAATTTCTGTCCGAAGGCCCACTAATTATCACTCGTGAAATCAAATATCAACCTGATATAAGCATAGTAGTCCATGGCAAAATCGGAATAGCCCTCAAGCTTAACTTTTTTGTAGTTAAACTGAATTCCGGGGTCGATGGATACGTTTTCACTCACAATAAACTTCACACCACCGGCCAGGAATATGCCAAAGCCAATTCCGCCCTGGTAAAAATCATATGCTGTCATATTCGAATTTGGAACATAGGGCCTGTCTCCATATTGATTGACAAGCGTATATTGTTTGCTTCCAATTTGGATTTGATGGTCAAGCACCCGGGTACTGTTCATTTGAAAGCCTGTTTCCACAAAAATATGAGTGATTTTTCCTACCGGCCAAAATTTAGAGATTCCAATGTCGATAGTCACACGTTCTTCGGTGCCCCTTAAATAACCTTCGCGTAAGGCCGGGTTGGCAACATAGTTTATCGAGTCGATGGTCATCTGGAATATCCCACTCGTTTTAAGTTTCACATAATTCGATTGTATAAATATCCCCGTGGTGTTGTTAAAATTAAATTTGGCATAAAAGCCCACCGATATAGTTGAGTTGTATTTCAGGTCAGGATAATAAATCCACCATTTTGTTGTGTCACCCAGGGCTACTCCATTTTGTGCCCTCCAGATGTCGTATTCGCCTTGCCAGTCGGAGTAAACATCATCCGGGTCTTTAATAACATTACGGCCATTTAGTTGCTGCCGAATCTCTTCGTACCAGTACTTGTTGTTGAGTACCCATTGAATTTTATTTTCGTTTTCGGGCCTGCCGTTATAAAAACCCACTGTTTGTTGGTTTGCCATATACATTCCCATGTTAATGCCAAAGCGCCATCCCATCAAATTGTACTCTTCTCCATATTCATCCTGTGGAGGCATTTCAGGTGGCTCATCCTTAAAATAAGCATCCTGGCCCAATGCCAAAAAGGTAAACAATTGAAATATGATTAGGATAATCGAAAATTTTGTAACAAAGGATTTCATTCGAAATATTTTATGATTGATTGTCGGAGCACAAAAGTAAGCAAATTGAACCTCCTTTTCTAAATTTGTATTAGTTTAGTCAGCCAAATAAAAAAGTTAGCTATGGACATTGTAAAACTAAAAGAATCTTTTTTTCAAAATTTTGGTACTCCGCAATCACCTTCGCAGGCTTATTTTGCACCTGGCAGGGTAAATCTTATTGGCGAGCATACCGACTATAATATGGGTTATGTTTTGCCCTGTGCCCTAATCTATGGGACTTACTTGCTCATTCGCAAAAACAATGATAAAGTCATCAGGCTGGTATCCGAAAATTTTGAATATAAGGCGGAAATTCCACTTGAATCGATCAATCAGAAGCAGGGTAGCGAGTGGGTGAATTATCCACTTGGCGTGATGGCTCAATTGATTAGTCACGGTTTTGTTCCTGAAGGTTTGGATTTACTCTACTATGGAAATATCCCCAATGGAGCAGGTTTGTCTTCTTCAGCATCTATCGAAGTTGTTACTGCAATGGCTATCGATCATATTTTTAATTTGGATATTGATAAGGTTGAGTTGGTAAAGCTTTCGCAGAAAGCAGAAAATGAATTTATCGGAGTCAATTGCGGGATCATGGATCAGTTTGCTGTTGGAATGGGAAAGAAGGGCCATGCCATATTTTTGGATTGTGGCACATTGGATTACGAATTGGTTCCGCTTGATTTAGGTGATTACAAAATTGTGATTGCCAACACCAAT
>Ga0208648_1003150_pt1 | contig 10637 bp, 11 predicted proteins | sample AntAceMetag02UKL_FD_184772 | JGI IMG/M metagenome (GOLD analysis project Ga0208648, IMG submission 184772) | Saline lake microbial communities from Ace Lake, Antarctica - Antarctic Ace Lake Metagenome 02UKL (SPAdes) (version 2) | ecosystem: Environmental > Aquatic > Non-marine Saline and...
TTTGGATTAAATAAAATTTTAGAAATTAATGTATAAAAAAATATTAGTTCCAGTAATTCTGATAAGTCTTGCATTATCAGCTTTTTCACAGGGTAGAGTAGGTTCTCCGTATACTCGATATGGTATAGGGGATATTACTCGTTCGACAATGGTGAGAAGTAATGCTATGGGAGGCTTGTCTTATACAACGCCATATGCTAATAGCATTAATTATTTAAATCCTGCATCAATTGGGGAAATCGATTCTCTGATATTTATTTTTGATTTTGGGTTGAATGGTGGAGCTAGACTATATAGCATTGAAGAACCGGCATACAGTCAGGTGAAATCTGATTTCCATCTTTCGCATATTAATTTTGGTTTTGCTGTCACAAAATGGTGGAAAGCTGCCGCTGGAGTTTTGCCTTTTAGCGATGTTGGATATTCAATCAGCGCTAACGATTCTCTGTTAGGAGTTGATAAGAATTATCTTTTTGCTGGAGATGGTGGGGTTAATAAGGTGTTTTTAACAAATGCTTTTAACCCGTTTAATAATTTTTATATCGGTTTTACTGCATCCTTTTTGTTTGGCAAAATTTACCAATCAAGTGGTATTGTTTTTAATGATGATTCTGGTGATTATGTAAATGTATTTGAACAAAATATTATCCAAGTAAATGATTTTACTTTTGATGCAGGTTTGAAATATACATTCAATCTAAACGACAAAAATAAAATGTCTTTGGGGTTTGTCTATGGCAAAAATTCAGCACTTGATGCAAAAAGATCAAGTATCGTTTATCATACTCTTACAACAAGCACAGCTGTTGTTGACACAGTTTATCAGGCAGATGAAGAATCTGGAATTATTAGTTTGCCACAAAGTCTTGGATTTGGATTTGGTTATCAGCATAGCGATAAATTTTTTATTGGGTTTGATTACACTATGCAAGATTGGGCCAACGCTCAGTTTTTTGGAAGTGTAGATAATTTGAGTAACGGACAATTCTTTTCTCTCGGTACAGAGTATATTCCAGGAGGGGCGAGAGGAAGTATATTCAATTATTGGCAAGGAGTTGCCTATAGAACAGGAGTGCATTTTAATCAAAACTATTTCCAATTATCTACTGGAGAAACTGCAATTAATGACTTTGGCATAAGTTTTGGTTTAGGCTTACCGATGAAACGTTCTAAGACATCTTTTAATTTATCTTTGGAACTCGGACAAAGGGGGACATTGGAAAATAATCTAATAAAAGAAAATTATGCAATTTTTGGGATTAGTTTCAACCTTGCTGAAAGGTGGTTTGTGAAAAGTAAAATTGATTAGTTAATATAAATGAAATAGTTATGAAATATAAAGTTTTTTTGCCAGTTTTAATGATAGGGCTTATAATGAGTGGTTTAGTTGCAGCTCAAGATGTGAGTAAGTACGGCGATGACCCTGAAACATGCGGAATTAAACTATCAACTTACACCGAATTTTTTAATCAGGGTAATTATAAAGACGCTATGTCTTCATGGAGATGGTGTTTCTTGAATTGTCCGGAAGCAACAAAGAATATTTATATTCATGGTACTACTATAATAGAGCATTTTATTAATAATGCAGCAGATGAAACTGAAAAACAAACATATATAGATACTCTTATGATTGTTTATGATAACAGAATACAGCACTTTGGACAGGAAGGAATGGTACTGGGACGTAAAGGTTTGTCAATGCTCAAATATCGTTCTGGCCAGGTTCAAGAGGCTTATGATGTTTTTGCTAGATCGTTTGAGCTTTCTGGAAATGCCACTGCGTATTATGCATTAAAATATTATATGAATACTTCTGTAGTTTTATTTGGTAGCGAAGATTTAACTAAAGAAAAAATAGTTGAAATTTATTCAAATGTTTCAGATGCAATAAATTATCAGATTGCAAATGAAACCAAGGAAGCTAAACTTTTAAAAATAAATGCTGCTGCTGCTGAAATAGAACAATTGTTTGTAAATTCTGGGGCTGCAGATTGTATTGCGATAATAAACCTCTTCGGTCCTAAATTTGAAGCAAATCCTGAGGATTTTGATTTAGCTAAGAAAATAGTTGGCCTTCTTGATAGAGGAATTGGAGATGAATGCAAATTGTCAGATCTTTACATGAATGCAGCTGTGGCTGTTTATAATGTTGAGCAAAACTCATCATCAGCACACTCAATTGCTCAGGGATATTTTAAAAGAGATGACGGTGTGAATGCTGAAAAATATTATAAAGAAGCAATTGGTCTTGAAGAGGATGCTTTGAAGAAAGCCGATATGTACTATGAACTGGGATTGCTTTATTATAATACAATAAAAAATTATCCTGCTGCAAGAACTGCTGCTCGTAATGCAATCGCTTCTAATCCAAAACATGGTAAAGCTTATATGTTAATTGGAAGAGTTTATGCCGCTAGTGGTTGTGGTGAGTCAGCATTTGAAAAGAAAAGTGTAAACTGGTTAATAGTTGACCAATTTGTTAAAGCTAAAAGTGTTGACTCGGAACTTGCTACTGAAGCAAACGAGATGATTGGTAGATATTCTTCAAGATTTCCGACTTTAGAAGAAGTGTTTTGGTTAAACCTTAGCGAAGGTCAGTCTGTAACAATCGGTTGTTGGATTAATGAGACTACTACTATCAGATGTATTGAATAGTGTCACAAGAAAAGTATAAAATAAATAATCTTATAAATATCGTGTTGGTTTTTTTGATCAGCACGATATTCTTTTGTTGTAAAAACGACATAGAAGAAGTTAATAAACTTACAGTTTCGAGTAATATGCCTTCATTTGCTGTTACCGATCTAGAAACTAGCTTTAGCGATTCAGGAATAGTAAAAGTGAAGATTTATGCTCCTGAACTATTACGCTATGAACATGGTGATTTGAAATATGATGAATATCCTGAGGGGATTAATGTTGAGTTTTATAATTCTATGATGCAGGTTACAGGGACTCTTAAGTGCGATTATGCAAGATATTTGATTAAAGAGGAAATTTGGGAAGCAAAATCGGACGTTGAAGTAAACAATACTGCAAAAGAAGAAAAAATTAATACAGAGCTTTTATATTGGGATATGAAAAAAGAAATGATTTATTCTGATAAATTTGTTAGGATTACAACTGCCGAAGAGATACTCTTTGGAGAAGGGTTCGAATCAAATCAAGATTTCTCGAAATGGACAATATTGAAACCAACAGGTACAATAAACGTAAAAGATGAATAAAAAGAATTTTATTGTAATAATTGAATATGCATGGGTGCTCATGGCTGTATTTTGTATTGGCATGGGAATTTATTATCAGATAAAGATAGGGATTGATAAAGCATGGCTAATTTATGGGCTTGCTCTTGTAAGTCTCGGAATGTTTGGTGTTAGACGCATGCAAAGAAAGAATAGCGAAAAACGACATAATCGAAATAACTAATGGATTGGATAATAATTGTTGTTGCAATGGTTTTTTCAGCGTTTTTTTCAGGTATGGAAATAGCGTTTGTTTCGTCAAATAAATTGAGGCTAGAGTTAGCTTCAAAAGAGTCGGGATACAGTTCTAAAATACTCACGGTTTTTAATAATAATCAGGCACATTTTATTTCTGCAATGCTCGTAGGAAATAATGTTGTACTTGTTATTTATGGTATATTTATGGCAAAAGTGTTGGAAGCTCCAATTGAGAGCCTCGTGCATGGAGAGCTTTATGTTTTGCTTATACAGACCTTAATTTCAACTCTTTTTATCCTATTTTTTGCCGAGTTCATACCAAAAACTCTATTCAGAGTAATTAGTAATGCTGCTCTTAGTACATTTTCTTTTCCTTTGATTTTCTTTTATTACTTGTTTTATCCGGTCGTTGCTTTTACAATTTGGCTTTCAGGTTTAATAATTAAATTTTTTACTAATATCGATATTGACGAGAGTCAAAAAGAAAAAGCATTTGGGAAAATAGATATTGATGAAATTATAGATAAAAGCCAATTTGATAGTACCCAAAGTAAGCAAGCGCAAGAATTGAGGATTTTTCAGAATGCTATGGATTTTTCATCAATAAAATTGCGTGAGTGTATTGTTCCGAGAAACGAAATTCAAGCCTTGTCAATAAATACTGATATTAATGCAGTAAAGGAAAAATTTATTGAGTCTGGTCATTCCAATATTCTAATTTATAAAGATAATGTTGACGAAATAAGTGGGTATGTGAATGTAAAAGATATCTTTAAAAATCCTCAAAAGCTTCGTAATGTTATCAGACAAATAATGATTGTGCCTGAAACCATGTCAGCTAAAAAACTGTTTGAACAACTTATAAAAAACAAAAAGAGTTTGGCAGTTGTTGTTGATGAATTTGGAAGTACATCAGGTATGGTTACAGTAGAGGACATAATGGAAGAAATTTTTGGCGAGTTCGAAGATGAACATGATGTGCCTGAAATGAACGTGCATATGAGTCCTGAGGGAAACTATGTCATGACTGGGCGTCAGGAATTGGATGCCTTTAATGAAGAGTTTGGTTTTGACCTTACTGAGTCGGATGATTATGAAACAATGGCCGGGTATATTTTATTTCATTATGGTAGTTTCCCAAAACAGAGTGAAGTTATAATTATTACAGATGGTCCGCGAAAGTTTAGATTCAAAATTCTGAAAATTCAGGATACCAAAATTGAAAAAATAATGTTGTATGATGAGTAGTGTTTACTTTATCAGTGTTGTATTTTGAAAAGAGTTAACGTTTGTTTTCGTTAATTGTCAACTAAAATCCCAGTTAAATGTTTTTTTTATCTTTTCTTTTGAAAGAATTCAATAAGAAGATCTGAGCATTCATTTTCCAAAACACCTTTAATAACATTTGTCTTAGGATGAAGTATATTTTTTTGGATGTCAGAAAACCCTTTTTTCGAATCACTGGCTCCATAAACTATTGTTGAAATTTGCGACCATCCTAAAGCACCGGCACACATAACGCATGGTTCAAGTGTTACATATAAAGTGCAGTCGATGAGGTATTTTGCACCAAGGTTGTTAGCAGCAGCTGTAATTGCTAGAATTTCGGCATGAGCAGTTACATCATTTAATAATTCTGTCTGATTATGTGCACGAGCAATGAGCTTGTTATTGCATATAATTATGGCACCAACCGGAATCTCGCCTGCATCAGCAGCTTTCTGAGCTTCCATAATTGCCATTTTCATGAATCTTTCATGTTCCATATTGTAATTTTCTGATTTTACTTATGTCTTTACACTCTGATAACATCATCATAATATTTTTACCAGTGACAGGGTCTGAAAGATTTCTTTCAATTTCAGCAAGTGGTAATAATACAAATAATCTTTCAGTAATTCGCGGATGAGGTATTTGTATTTTGTTTGTTTGGACCTGCAAATCACCAAAATATAAAATATCAATATCCATAGTTCTTCCCTGATAGCCTGAAGAGTTTCTGGTTCTTTTCATTTGAGTTTCGATATCAAGAATGATTTTTAGAATTTCTTCGGGTTGTTTGTTTGTGTCTATTTTGACAACTGCATTTGTAAAGTACTTTGAATGATCAAACCCCCATGGTTCTGACAAATATACAGACGATGCTTTTTCTGGTTCTGCAATACTCTCTGAAATGAGATCAATTGCAGTCCTGATGTTTTTCAGTCTGTTACCTAAATTTCCTCCTATGCCTAGATAAATTTTCAATTTATAATAATCAATAAATAATAAACAAGATACAATAAACAATAATCAAAATACAAATAACCAAAACCAAAACTCAAATTACAATAAATAAAAATTAATATTTAACAGCTAATAGCTAACAGTCCTTTGCCCTAAGCTTCCAATCCTTCTGTGCAATTTCTACAAATTTCAATTTCTTCACGATGCGAAAATACTGAATTAATAAATTGAATATGCTTTTTGGAGTTGCGAATTTTATTTAAGCTTTTGTCCTTTGTATTTCCTGATTTGAATTGAGCATTCTTATCAAAACAGCAAGGCACTAAATCACCGTCCCATGTAATAACTGATCCAAATATTATTCTTCTGCATGAGTTTGGTAAATCAGATTTAAGAACAGGATTTCCCTCTTTGTCTATAATATAACGAGAGTATTTTTTATTTTTAGGAATTAGGCTTGTTTGTTCTTTACCGTAAACCTGAGCAGTTTTTAAAACTAATCTATCTATCTTATACTTGTGTTTAATCTCTTTTAATTTTGGAATTTCATGCTCGTTATGGTTAAAGACAAGAAACTGTAATTCGATGATTGGTCTGTGTTTCTTTTGTATTTTCGATAATGATTCTAGTGACTCATAAACTTTCTTAATATCACCATTAACTCTGTATTTATTATATGTTTCCTGACTAATTCCATCTAGTGAAATTATGATTTTATCAGGTTTTGCATCTACAATTGCTTGTACTTTATTAGCTAATAAATTTCCATTTGTAGAGAATTCAGTACGCACATTATTTTTGCGTGTATAAGCAATCATTTCAGGTAGGTGTTTATGTAATGTTGGTTCGCCTTGAAAATGTAATACTAGGTTGATCAAGTGCTTTTTGTTGTTGTCAATAATGCTCTTGAAGAAATCTAAGTCAGCAAAACCTTTTGGCCTTGTGAGTTCTCCTGAACCTGATGGGCATGCCGGGCATTTTAGATTACAATAGTTAGTTGGTTCAAATGATATGAAAGATGGTGGAGGTAAAGGAGTTAATGGAGTCATGCGAGAAACTCGCGCGACATTTTTTATTTTCTTCAGCTTAGCATAAAAATATTGTAGTTTTACAAGGTTTGTGATTTTTGCAAAACTTAGATATTTTATGTTTCTCAGATACCTCAATTTAAAGTTTTTTGCAAGTTAATTAATTTTGATAATAATACAGATTTAGCATTAAACAAAAACCGGATGACCTATATTAGATCACCCGGCTTAATATCTTTTTTGTTATGAAAAAGCTTTATTCTTTAATAAGTTTAATGTATCCAGAAGTCTGATTGGATTCGCATTGAAGAATATATAAACCAGACTTTAAGGAACTAATATCAATAGCGTTCCCGTTAGAGAGGCTATTATAAGTGATAATGTGTTTTCCTAATTGATCAAATATTTTCACACTAAAATCATTTTTTTCATTCGTTTGATAAATTGAAATATTGTTTTGTGCTGGATTTGGAAAAACATTGAATTTATTTATTGGTGAATTATATGTTTCTGAACTTGCATCTACGTCTCTAACAAGTCTGACATAGTTGTAAATTCTGATAACATCACCTTGTGGTCCGTTGCCGTATGGAAAATCTTCAGGATCTCCGATTTTAGGGTCGCTGCGTTGTGAGCCGGCACCATGGACGTCCATTAATGTATAAACGCCAGAGCCTGGAGGCGATTCCATAAATCCCAAAGCTTCGCCAAAGCACAAATATGCAGCAGCGCTACCATAATTGTCAATTGTCCAATTAGCATGTGTTGTACTTGACCAGAAGAATGGATAGTTTGTTTCGTCCCCTTCATCTAAAATTGTTGAGCAGTTAAAAATAGGATTAATTGCTGCTGATGATGTTGTTGCGGGGGATCTAGTATAATCAATTATACTTTGAAGCTCTTTTGCATTTGGTAATCTCCAGTTTGAGTATCCAGATGTTGTTGCGCTTTCAGCATATTCAAGGGCTTCTTTCCATATCAGACCTTCGCCATTATCGTCTTTAGTCCACAATAAACCTGTAGCATTATCTGTAATTGTCCCATCGCCATTATCTTCGAAATCGTTTATTCCATATTGAGTGTTTCCACGAACAAAATATACATAGAATAGTTTGTCTTCAGTTTGTCCAGGCATAGGGCCAGTACCGTAACCTTTGATTCGTCCATCTGCGAAATTGACTCCGAACATAGTTTCATCACCTTCCATTGTAGTACTTACGTAAAGAGTCTTTGTTGCCATTTGTGCATCAATAATTCTTTCGTCTGCATCTTCGTCACCATAACCAAAACCAAAATAATCTGTATCAACAAATGGAATCAATCCATCAACACTTCCTTCATATCCACTTGGGTCAATCCCGGTAAAGTCTATTAGAGAATATTGCTCTTTTATAGAAGGTAATCTCCAATCGTCGTATCCTGCTAGACTAAAAGTGTCTGCAGCAGCCAAAGCATCTGTATATGATAATTTATCATCCACATCAATTGTCCCATCACCATTTAAGTCACATGTTTGCGCCCATATTAAATCAGTAATATTATCTGTTATTGTCCCATCACCGTTGTCGGTGTAACTTGGCGTATTCCCTGTATAACTTGCATCCTGACCATAAAATAAATCTGATTCTGTTGGAGTAGAGATCTCAATAGTCTCGTTGTAAAAAGTTGTTTGCCCAGTTTCTACAATAGGATATGTTTGCGAAAATAAATAAATGCTGCAGAAAATTGTTGCAATTAAGAGAACTGACTTCTTCATAATGTTTAGTTTAAATTTCAATGCAAAAATATGTTATTAATAGTGAGGATAAAAATAAAATAAACGAATACTAGTTTTCTATCGACGTTTTAAGGCAAATTCAAGAAGTTTGTAAATTCTATTTTTCTTGATTCTGTAATATTTCTTGAATACTGTCTTTAATTTCCTTTAGATTTACTCTATCAAATGCCATAAGAATTTCTTTGTTGAATTTTCCTTTCCGGAATTCTTCAAATTTGATACGAGTTACATTTGGATTCTTTCCGGGATCCCAATAATCTTTATATATTACCTCATTATCTTGCAGTAGAATATCTTGTGTGTGATAATTTTCTGCTTTATGCCAATTTGTTTTTGTCATAAGACTTATTCTTCTCCAGCAGGTTTCGTCTTATAAACATCCCAATAGTACTCATATTCATGCCATACAGAAACACCATTTCTATGTTGTCCGGCTTCGTGGAAAGTTCCAAATGTTACTGGCATTCTTGTAGTTTTCTCTTCTGTTTCGTAGTATGGAAAAGTAAACTCTTCTTGTTTGCCTGTAGCGGCGTTCTCATATTTTACAGTTTTTTTCTTTTCAACTCTTTCGTAGATTGTAAAATCTTCTCCAGCTGGATGAATACTAGCAGGTTCTTGTAGGAAAGGAGACCATATTGGGAAAGTTGGAGTTTCCTTTTGGTAGTTTACCATATATTCGATAGTTAGATCTTCAGGTCCTCCACGAACAGCTCCATCCATATCTAAATACATTTGTCCATCCATAAGATAACCAGTGATATCGAATGTTCTTGTTTCAGGTCCGTTTTGTAGTCCTTTGTAGTAATATTGAATTTGCGTAACTCCAGGAATTGAAAGTAACATTCCAACAGGAGGAGACATTGTTGACATATCCATAAATATACCTTTTGCAATATCAACGCCAGTGGTTAGAATCATTTCTTTAATTGTTGCTGGTCCAACTGAACTGCCTCCAGTAACTGTTGGGTTTCCTGCTGCACATTGGCATAATGCTTCTTGTTGCTTTCCCTCAACATTAAGACCTTTTATCTTGTTGGGAATTACTGTCCCTAGGATTTCGGTATTGATTGACTTTCCACTTGTTGCAGCAATTTTAGCATATTTTCCTAAATCGCCCGACATACCTAGAAATGTACCAGTAAATGATTTAACAGATGCTTGCCCAATATTTTTTCCTAAATCATAAAAGAAAGTTAGCTCTCCCATTAAATTAACAGCAGAATTTACTTGTTCTGTTAACATGGCTACACCACAAAGATTAGGAATTACATTATAAGTTATTTCACCAGTACCTGTAATCTGACCATCTTTATCAACGTAAATGTCAAACATAACACCATGTTCTACCAATAATGTCATAATTACTTTATCGCCTTCAAAAGGTAAATCGTTTTCTTCTACACCAGTAAATTGAGAAGCAAATGCTCCAGCTGTGTGCTTGAATCTTACTTCATACCCAAAACCAATCCCAACATACTGACCAACATAATCTTTGTATTCATCTTCGATATCATCTAAATTAAAATCAGCATAAGGCGAAGGATTATTTGGGTCGTCTGGGTCAAGCGTTCCACTATTGTTTTCTGTGTTGCCATTGTTTGAACCGTTTCCATTTTCGTTGGATCCGTTATTTCCATTTTCCCCACCATTGTCAGGGTCAGGACCAAGGTTAGGATCATTATTTGTTTCGTCTTCTGAATTTTCTCCACCAGAAATTCTTTTCCAAGTAGAAGTTCCATATTCAACACCACCTAAAACAATAAAAGGAAGAGTAAGCATATTATCTACTAGTTTGAATGAATCATTATCTGCAGCAAAATCGAAATCTACAAAAGAAATTGTAATTAAATTTTGGCAAGCACTAAAACTGCCATCAGATGTGATATCAACATCTGTCATTACAGCATGAATTTGAGCAGTATTGCCTGTAAGTATTAAGGTTATGGTAGCGTCATCACGAGGAGTTGTGCCATCAGAATCTGTAATTAAAAGATATTCTCCTGTAAGTTCCACATTTTGACAACCATATCGTGATTGTGCAAAAACGACAACACTAGCAAGTAAGCTTATTAGGCTAAATAAAAATAATTGTTTCATAAAATTCCTTTTGTACAAAGATATAATTTAACTCACATTTTTACAATTTGCATGCCTTTGTTT
>Ga0208648_1003151_pt1 | contig 10634 bp, 12 predicted proteins | sample AntAceMetag02UKL_FD_184772 | JGI IMG/M metagenome (GOLD analysis project Ga0208648, IMG submission 184772) | Saline lake microbial communities from Ace Lake, Antarctica - Antarctic Ace Lake Metagenome 02UKL (SPAdes) (version 2) | ecosystem: Environmental > Aquatic > Non-marine Saline and...
AAACAGTACGATAGATACTTTCTGTTGAAAATGCCTTTTTTACACAAAAAACCTGTCAAGAACTTTTTTAGTTTTTTTGGCTGTTTATCTAAAAAATTAGACTTTCCCTGTAATTTATACCGGATACAATAAATATGCTATTGGTTTTAAAGTTTTGGCCAAACCTGAACGCCTTCAATTTTCACAGGCATGTCGCGATTAAGCTGTGCTGCTGATGGTGTTACGACTACATCAACTCCCTCGCCACATTCTTCAGGCATGGCACTGCTACGCTCTACTTTTAGCGTTGCTGGTGAATCATAACCACTAGAACCTTCGATTTCGAATTTTGAACCTACTGCAGGTGTCCATAAGTTAAGTGCATCTGTAGAAAACTCAGTATCTTTAGTGAGTGTGCAGACATCCGCAATTGCAATTCTAAATGTAACGCTTTTGGCACATGAAGTTGGTTCAATAACCACCCCACTTGTTCTAAATGGGATCACTCCAGTTAAGTTATGCTTCAAACCTTGACCGCCGCCGGCCCAATACCCAACAACATTGCCAAGTGAATCAGTAATTTCATCTTGCATTGGAAAAACATCATTATTTTGAATCAACTGTACCGGACTTCCCCAGTTAGTTACATAATCAATCACTGCTAATTTAGACGGCTCTCCATCAACCGTAAGCGTTGAATCTGCGCCATCAGGGAAAACAACAACCGTGCCAATTGCATTAAGGTGCTCACCAGCACCGGTAGTACAAGTATGCCCTATAACTTCATTATTATAGTTGCTGCCATGACCGGCACTATTTTCACCAATAACCGGCGTCTGCAAGCGTGTATGCGCAAAGCTACTCTGGCTGACTACTAGTGCGACACCTGTTAATGAAAAAAGCGCTATTTTCTTTATGGACATGTTTTTAAGCATTTGTCTTCCTTAATTTATTTTTTTTAAAAGTATTACAGCAGGAAATATTCGAACTGATTTATAAAACTAGGCATTTGCCGTGCCATAAAATTATTAAGGTTATTAAATGTACTGATTGATCTACTCTTAAAGGGGTTAATTACTTTTATAACAGATACTTGTGTTGATTTCAGCTAATGCGTATAAGCTGATTTTCGACTATTAAAAAAAATAACTAGGCTTTAAGCTCAGTCGCAAATCCACTGGAAAGGGTCTATTTTTTATCTAGAATAGGTTATATAACATGGTTATATTTATTTTAGATGCTTGAGAAATGAGGTTTCTAATACAAATTAAGGTATATGGCAGCTAATAATAAGCTATATAACATAGTTTAATTTAAAGGTAAGTGAATATAAGTTTTTTATTATATACTACCAAACCAATATTACAAAATTATGAAAAAGATAATCTGTGAGATGTTACAGGCATTTACAATACCATCCAGGCTAGGGTTCATATGATGTGTTGATAATCGATACATCATTTTGAGATTAATTTACTGCGTAAAATAAACGCGTTTAAACTCAATGTATAAGAATTCCTGTCTCTTAAGGATGCATAAAAATATTTAACAAAGTAAACACCCTCGCATATGCAGGTGTTTTTGCTTATAAAGGCTTTATTTAGATTATGTGCCTGTTAAATATTTTAAAACAATCCGTAAGGTTTCTGCTGTGACCGCGACTTAATAATACAAATTTTTCTTTTAATTAAACAGGTGGTATATGAAATATTTAGTTTTAAAGGTTATTGCAGGGTTATTGTTAGCGAGCAATGTTGCAGCAGTAGAACCCGTGTGGAATGATTATGTCCGCGTATTAACTTTTGTTAAGCAAGGTGAGAAGCATGGCACATCATTAGCTTTAGTCGATTATGCCGCTTTAAAAAAGAGTGGAATGCTAGGCAAAGTCTATCAGCAGATTTCTAACTTTCCTGTGGAATCACTTAGTGGTAAAGAAGAGAGGCTAGCTTTCTATATTAATAGCTATAATATTCTGGCGCTAAAAATGGTAGTTGATCATTGGCCTATAGAAAGTATTAAAGATGTCGGCAGTTTTTTTAGCCCTGTCTGGGGAAAAGCAGCGGGAACAATTGGGGGTAAAAGCGTTTCTTTAGATGATATCGAGAATAAGTTCATTAGACCCATGGGTGAGCCGCGCATTCATTTGGCTATAGTCTGTGCATCAGTCAGTTGCCCTGATTTAAGAAACGAGCCTTATACTGCATCGCTACTCAATAAACAGCTTGATGCGCAAGCCAATGCCTTCCTGCGTAATGATAAAAAGGGTTTATATATCACTAAAGACGAGATCGTTGTTTCTAAGATCTTTAAATGGTTTAAACAAGATTTCGATAAAGTAGGCGGAGTAGATAAGTTTATTCGCGGCTATCGTACGGACTTGCCGGTATCCTATCCTATAGATGCGGATATAGCTTATGACTGGTCAGTGAATGGCTTCGTTAAATAAATCGCAGCTAACTATATGCATAGGCTGAATAATTGAACAAGGTAACACATGTCTACTGCTGCGGGTCGTACTAAAGCAATAGACATTATCGATTCAATGCTGAATTTATTCTATTACTTGAAACCAGCCTTTTGTACGTTTGCAAAAGCCTACAAGCGCCAACATCAAAGGTACTTCAATCAGGACACCAACCACCGTTGCCAGCGCAGCACCGGATGACAGACCAAATAACATCACTGCTGTAGCAATAGCTACTTCAAAATGATTGGACGCACCAATCAATGCCGATGGTGCGGCATTTTCATAAGAAAATCCCCATACTTTTGCTGCACTATAGGTGATGGTAAAGATCAGTAGGGTTTGTAAGGCTAAAGGAATGGCAATCCACAAAATGGTTAATGGATTGTCAATAATGACCGACCCTTTAAAGGAAAAAAGTAAAACTAGCGTCAATAATAAGGCAATGATCGTGATCGGGGTCAGAATATGTAGGAATTTCTGTTCAAACCAGCCCAGGCCTTTATGCGCAATAATCCATTTGCGTGAAAAGTAGCCCGCGAACAAGGGCAGGGCGACATAAATACTAATGGAAAGTAGCAGTGCCTCCCAAGGCACGGGCAATTGACCAACACCTAATAGAAATCCACCAATAAGACCATATAGCACCAGCATAACCAGCGAATTGATGGCGACCATTACCAGGGTATGTCCGGCATTACCTTTAGCCAGATAGCCCCAGACTAACACCATGGCTGTACAAGGTGCCACACCCAGCAGAATACAGCCGGCGAGATAGCTACGCCATAGTGGGACTTCCAGCATTTTAATGCCTTCATGTGTGACCACTGTGCCCGATCCATAATGACTACCTACAGGTAAATCTAAACCAAAGGGCATTTTAACTAAATCAACTGCATCCGTTCCGATAAACTGCTGGAACAATATGCCCAGAAACAGATAAGCAATGGCATACATGGTAAAGGGTTTAATAGTCCAGTTGACAATCAAGGTCAGGGTCACAGGCTTGATGCTTTTTCCTGCTTTTACCACTTCAGCAAAATCGATTTTCACCATAATCGGATACATCATAAAAAACAGACACACAGCTATGGGTATGGAGACCACTGGCGCACCATTGACATTGATGCTCATACCATCCAGTGTTTTGGCAAATTCCGGGGCATACACACCCAACAGAATACCTGCGCCGATACATAGACCTACCCAAAGTGTCAGATAGCGTTCAAAAAAGCCCATATTATGTTGTTTTTCTGTCATGATTTAGCCCTCACCTTTGATTACAGATAGTTTGCCAATGGCATTAAGTTTAGCCATCAGTTCTTCGGGGTGCATGGTTTCCAGCGGTAATGCCAGCATTTTTTGCACACGCAGCTGTAATATGCCAAAGGTTTTTTCAAAGGCGGCAATCTGCTCTTCTTCTGAGCCTTTGACATGCCCCGGATCCGATACTCCCCAATGTGCCCGGACAGCTCTGCTCAGATACACAGGACAGGCTTCACCCGCTGCGTTATCACAAACGGTAATCACAATATCCATCGGAATATCTTCAAAATCTTCCCAGGACTGGCTCTGGTAACCTTCGGTCGGTAAGTTATGGCGTTTTAACGTCGCCAATGCACCTGTATTGATTCTTCCAATAGGATGACTGCCCGCCGAATAGGCCTTAATGCGTCCTTTCCCTAAATGATTTAGCAGGGCTTCGCCGATAACGCTACGGCAGGAGTTGCCGGTACAAATTACAAATATGTTTAACATGTTTATTCCTTCTCTATCATACTTGGGTAAGGCAGGAGCTTTTACGCATAAGTCTAGCCACAACAAGATGATTGCTTATTTTCCGCTGGCCGACAAGCAACAGGATTGTCATCATCAGATGCCGGTTTTTGATCGTTAAAAGTCGGAATTTCACTCAGTGAATGAAACGATTCCCAGGCAATACCTTGCGGGTCAGTAATCCAGTATTTATCCGAACGCGCATAACAGCAAGCGGTACCTTCCTGAGCTTCAATCGGCGCCTGAGTGGCATCCAGTTGTTGTTTGATCGTCTCTAATTCCTGTTCATTTTCTGCCTGAATACCCAGGTGATCGAGACCGAGTTTTTGACTACGATTAGAGATTGCAAAATTAACCCGCGGGTCATCCAGCATCCATTTAGCATAGTCCTCATGCTGTAGGGTTGGCTGACAGCCAAACATCGTACTGTAAAATGCAATATTCTGCTTCAGGTCTTCTACTGCTAGGTGAATATGTAATCTTTTCATTAGACTTCCTATAGAGATAAATTAATATGCGTATAAGCATATATTGATAGTAAAAAAATTAGCAACAAATGAGTTTATCGGGGCGGTTATTCATTTTTTGCAAGCGTTGCAGATCGTTTTTAAACAGCTCGGTGGATTCGACAGCCGTCAAGGTATTCTTTAGCAGAGTAGCCATCCAGACAGGTAAGTCAGGATTAATCTGATAATAAACCCATTGACCCTCGCGGCTGTCCTGCAATAAACTGCATAGCCTTAGTGATGCCAGATGGCGAGAAATTTTAGGTTGCGATAAAGCCAATGCAGCTGTTAGTTCGCAGACGCACAATTTGCCTTCTTTTTGCAACAGGGTGACACAACGCAAGCGTGTATCATCGGATAAACATTTAAACAATTGTGCGGGTGTCATAAATAATCTCGTCTTGATATACGCATAAGCATATATTTAAAAAGCTGCAATTGCAACTTTTTGCTGCGCTGAGTTTATTCAGGAAATATGTCACATATGCGCTATATTGAACCAGCGTTACAGCATAATAACCCATTATCTATTTATACAAGCAAGCTGTTTAGGCAAATGGACGGTTCTCTGATTTATCTATGCCGGGATTTATTTTTATTGCCCTGGGCTTGTAAGCTTTTTTATATCTGCACGACTTATTAATATCTCACACAATAGGCAAACAAAATGACTTCTTCACGTATTATTTTACTAATTTTTATCGCTGCCTTTTTTGGCGCTTTTTTTTACTTTGACTTAGGAAATTATTTAACTTTAGAAAGCTTGAAAGCTCAGCAATCTGTGATAGAAAACTATCGTGTTGCACATCCTTTATTAGCAATTGCGGTTTATGCGCTGATTTATATTGCTGTAACCGGTTTATCTCTCCCAGGGGCGGCTATTTTAACCTTGGCAGGCGGTGCAGTTTTTGGAGTGTTATGGGGAACGCTTATTGTTTCTTTTGCCTCTACCATTGGCGCAACCCTGGCCTTTCTAGCGGCACGCTTTTTATTTCGTGATGGTGTCAAAGCTAAGTTTGGCGACCGTTTGCAAGCAATAGATGAAGGTGTCGCGCGTGAAGGGGGCTTTTATTTATTTACCTTACGCTTAGTGCCGGTGTTTCCTTTCTTTATGATTAATCTATTAATGGGCTTAACCAATATCAAAACTTGGACTTTTTATGTAATAAGCCAGATAGGTATGTTAGCAGGGACAGTCGTCTATGTGAATGCAGGAACACAGTTGGGTAAAATTGATTCTTTAGCAGACATTTTATCGCCTGCATTAATCGGTTCATTTATTTTATTAGGGCTTTTTCCTTTGTTAGCCAAGAAAATTGTCACCGCATTCAGGAGCACAGAAAATGTATAAGAAAAGAAATAAACCCAAAAAATTCGATAACAATATTGTTGTCATTGGCGGTGGATCAGCAGGTCTGGTGACCTCTTATATCGCAGCAGCGGTTAAAGCGAAAGTGACTTTAATCGAAAAACATAAAATGGGTGGGGACTGTTTAAATACGGGTTGTGTTCCCTCAAAAGCGTTGATCAAATCCAGTAAATTATTATCCATGCTGAAACGCTCAAAAGAATTTGGTATTAATGAAATAACAGCAGACTTTAAATTTGGCGAAGTCATGGAACGTGTACAAGGTATTGTACAAACTGTTGCTCCGCATGATTCAGTTGAGCGTTATACAGAATTAGGCGTTGATGTTATTCAAGGTGAAGCAAAAATTTTGTCGCCTTGGGAAGTGCAAGTAAAAACAGCAGAGGGCACTAAAGTAATCACCACACGCTCTATCGTTATTGCCGCTGGCGCACGCCCGTTTGTACCGCCGATTCCCGGGCTGGATAACATAGATTATTTAACCTCGGATAACGTCTGGAACTTACGTGAACAACCTAAACGTATGGTGGTATTAGGGGGTGGCCCGATTGGTAGTGAATTGGCACAGGCATTTGCCCGTTTAGGTGTTAATGTGACACAGGTTGAAATGGCACCGCGTTTGCTGATTCGCGAAGATATTGAAGTTTCGGAAGCCGTCGCGGCCAGGTTTATTAAAGAAGGCATTGATGTCAAATTAGAGCATACCGCCAAAGAATTTATTATCGAAAATGGCGAAAAAATTCTGCTGGCAGAACATAAAGGTGAGCAAGTGCGTATCCCTTTTGATCAGGTATTATTAGCCATTGGGCGTGTTGCCAATACTACCGGCTATGGTCTGGAAGAACTAGGTGTGCAATTATCCGATCGACGTACCGTACAAATTAATGACTTCCAGGAAACCAATTTTTCTAATATTTATGCCTGTGGTGATGTTTCAGGTCCTTACCAATTTACGCATACGGCAGCGCATCAAGCATGGTATGCCTCGGTCAATGCATTATTCGGTTCATTTAAAAAATTTAAAACCGATTACTCTGTCATTCCCTGGGCAACTTTTACTGATCCTGAAGTGGCGCGTGTCGGTATTAATGAGCTAGAAGCAAAAGAACAGGGTACTGCTTATGAGGTCAGTGTTTATGGGATTGATGATTTAGATCGAGCAATTGCCGATGGTGAAGCGCATGGTTTTGTAAAAGTCTTGACCGTCCCAGGAAAAGATAAAATCCTGGGTGTGACCATTGTTGGTGAGCATTCAGGCGATTTAATTGCAGAATTTGTTTTAGCAATGAAATATAAACTGGGTCTAAATAAAGTCCTGGGTACCATTCATATTTACCCAACTATGGCAGAAGCCAATAAATATGTCGCGGGTGTTTGGAAAAAGAACCATCAGCCTGAGAAATTATTACAGTGGGTTGCTAAGTTTCATGCCTGGAAACGGGGGTAAGTTTTTATTGAATAACAAAGTGGGCTATATGGGTATCATCTATAATAAGGTTACTTATATATTGAAGGGATATTCTTATGACTCAAACAGACACATCACCTGAGAATTGGCTTAACGACTATGGAGACCTGCTGTATCGCTATGCGTTAATACGGGTACGATCAGAAGCAACAGCAGAAGATTTGGTACAAGAAACCCTGCTTGCAGGATTTCAGAGCTTTGATCGGTTTTCAGGTCAATCCACGGTAAGAACATGGTTGGTGGGTATTTTAAAGCACAAAATCATCGATCATTTTAGAAAAAATCGGCATGAAATAACGACACTTAATGATACTGAAACAGCGGATGATATCTTAGCCTATCAATTTGACCAACAAGGAAACTGGAAAATTAATCTGATTGAATGGGGAACGCCTGAAAAAAGTATGGACAATGAACAGTTCTGGGTTGTGTTTAATGATTGCCTTTCTCGTTTACCACAACGTATGGCTGATCTCTTATTATTACGTACCGTTGATGGCCTGGAAACAGAAGAATGCTGCGCTTTATTAGGCTTTGAGACAGATAACCAACTGTGGGTGACTTTATCCCGTACCCGCGTAAAACTAAGACTATGTCTGGAAACAAACTGGTTTAGTAAGGAATAACTTATGTATAAATGTAAAGAAATAATAGAACTGACATCTAAGAATATGGAAACTTCATTGCCGTGGTACACGCGTATGGAAATGCAAGCCCATTTTCTGATATGTAAAACCTGTCTTCGCTATGCACAGCAATTGGCTATGATGCAGAAGGCATTAGGAGTTATGCACGGACATACAGTCTCTTGTAAGTTACCTGAAGCGGCAAAGCATCGTATAGCAAAGAAATTACAGCAAGTTAAAGAAAATGCTGAAAAATGAAACAATGATTAAGCCTCACTGTATGTAGTTACCTATACCAGTATCGCAGTATATAATTCTCAGTTATTACGTTGTTGATTGCAAAAAACTACATGATGTTTTTCTATTTGCTTAATAATTCCAGTATTAAAACATCACACGAGCCACAACCTGTATTTGCACCGGTAGCAGATGAGATCTTATCTAAAGTATCAGCGCCTTTGCTAATAAGTTGCTCAATTTTTTCCTTGCTCGTTCCCGTGCAGGTGCAAATAATGGTTTTTTGTTGTTTCGAACAGTTACTGGTATTCATTAGAAATTGCTTATTATTGTTTAACTAGTTTTTTAGCAAAAACATATAATACCTGAAACCTTGACCATGCAGAATATTACTGACGCCTTTAGTTTTTTTGAGCCAGTGCATGCAGGCGTTCCCATTCCTGTTCCAGAGTATTATCGGGCATACTGGTTTCTGCCCGCTTATACCAGTATTTGGCATTAGCTATATCACCTTCTATGCGATGTAAGTAAGCATGGATTAAACAAGCCATAGGGTCTGTATAAGCCTGTATCTGGTGATGCGCCTTGTCCCAGTTCCCTTGTTTTGCTGTGTTTAATACCGCTATGTAATTTAAGGTCATTTTGTTGCTTATTGTTTGTGGATCATGATATTACATGGGGATAAAGAATAATCTAAGCAATATTGATTTATCAATAGACTAGCCCTTACCCACTGCATGAGCCAGACCCTGATTATACAAGGCAGCAACCAGGTTCGCGTGATAAACCATGCCCACCAGACGATGTTCTTTATTAATAATGGGGATTTGTCGGTGTCCTTGCAGAGACATTAGTGGAATCAGCTCTGCGATATGGGTCGTTTCCGCTAAAGTAACAACGGATTGAGTCATAATATGCCCTACAGACTCAGGCTTGTTAGTGTGGATCTTGGCAGTGCGGCGAATAAAACGGCGGAATTGATCTGGCAAACTATCATAGGCATTTAAATTAATATTTTTAAAAAAATCATGCCAGGTAATAATTCCTATGACATGATTAGCGCTATCTACGACTGGAATGACTTTGAGTTTTTTTGATTGAATTAACTTCCAGGCGTCTTCTACTTCTGTACCATATTCAACGGTGGTGATATCACGCAGCATAATATCAGCACAGCAAATATTACCGCGTACGCGTTTAAAGGTATTCATTTCGGCACTACTTAATAGATGACTTAGCTCAGTTGTTGTTATATCTACAAAGCTGTTCGAATTTTTTAATGCCAGTTCAATATCCTGTTTACTGATGCCTATTTTATGCTCAGGTGCAAGCGCATTATCACTTGGACTCTTTTCTGCTTCTTTTGTTACTAACGCGCTGGGATAGTCCCGATTCATAATCCAGCGATTAATAATCACTGTGAGTATTAACATGATGATAAGGTTAATGCCCACAGGTACTAGCATAAATGAGTAACCCAGAGAGGTAATGCTATTACCCGCCATAACAGGGGCAAGTGCTGTTGCCGCACCTGGTGGATGTAAGCAACGTAATAACAACATGGCCAGGACCGAGCCGCCTACTGCAACAGCGGAGGCGGAAGCTGTTTCTGTAATATTGAGAGCACAGCTCATACCGATAAATGCCGAACATAGCTGCCCACCAATAAATGGCCAGGGTTGGGCTAAAGGACTGTTGGGGATAAAAAATAAAATAACAGCTGATGCCCCCATTGATGCAACGATGATAGGCGAACCAGAAACGCCGATGAGCGCCTGGGTGATAGCTGCAATAAAAAATATAGCGCAAAAACAGGCAAGTAAAGAAAGAATTTTTGCCTTTATATTGAGCTGAACCGGGTCAATAGTAAAGGATTTGAGTAGTGGTAATAAATTCATTATTATTAGCTTGCTTAAGTTAGGGCATGCTTATAAATTAAGCTAACTGTGTGTGATAAAGCAAGTAAATGCGTAAAATAGTCGGTAGGATTGAATAAATCGAGGCAAAAATTGGGCATCTTTCATTGGTCAGTTTACACTTTCATTTCATTAGCATCGTCATTCCCGGTGCGGCAAGCGAAGCTTGTCATTTCTTGCAGGGTGAAAGTCCTTGCCTGGAGAAGCTATTGTATTAGTTTCATAAGGTTTAACCAACCACCAGTATCGAGTGTTGCGTCTTCGGCGGAGCGTTGTTAGCGGTTACGACTGCT
>Ga0208648_1003152_pt1 | contig 10631 bp, 6 predicted proteins | sample AntAceMetag02UKL_FD_184772 | JGI IMG/M metagenome (GOLD analysis project Ga0208648, IMG submission 184772) | Saline lake microbial communities from Ace Lake, Antarctica - Antarctic Ace Lake Metagenome 02UKL (SPAdes) (version 2) | ecosystem: Environmental > Aquatic > Non-marine Saline and Alkaline...
TTTGTACTGCTTCAAGCATGGAGGGATTCCTTAAAATGAAAAATATTTTTATTGAACCTGTTATCATCCTCTCTCTTTTCTCTTTCTTCGTTTCACCTGCAAAAGCCGAAATAGAATTTCGGGAACACGTGATCGAGACCCAATTCGATTCTCCATATTCAGTTCATGCTGCCGATCTCGACGGTGACGACGATATGGATATCCTTGGAGCTGCTTATGGGGATAACAAGATTACATGGTGGGAAAACGATGGAGACGAGGATTTCGCTGAGCACGATATCTCAGACGAGTTTGGAGGTGCAAGATCGGTTCATGCCGTTGATCTGGATGATGACGGTGATATGGACGTTCTTGGTGCAGCATACTCGGAAGACCTGTTTGTATGGTGGGAAAACAATGGAAATGAAGTGTTTACTCAGCATATAATATCCAATGAATACGACGGTCCCAGGGATATTTACGCAGCTGATCTGAACGATGACGGATACCTTGATATCCTGGGAGCATCATACGGTGATGATGCAGTTACCTGGTGGGAAAATGACGGGAACGAGAACTTCGCAGAACATCAGGTAACTACCAACTTTCTGGGCGTTCAATCTGTTTTTGCGCATGACTTTGACGGTGATGAAGATCTTGATATTTTTGCAGCGGCTTACCTGGCAGATAATATTGCCTGGTGGGAGAACGACGGTGCAGGGAATTTTGCGGGACTCATGATTGACAATAATTTTTCCTCAGCGCGGGATATACATGCTGAAGATATTAACGGAGACAACTACATCGATGTAATCGCTACGGCATCCGGAGATAACACTATAGCGTGGTGGGAAAATGATGATGAACAGAACCTGACGGAACATATAATATCTGAGAATTTCGATGGAGCATATTCCGTACATGCTGCTGATATTAATACTGATGGAGATGTAGATATTATCGGAACCGCATTCGCCGACGACCAGGTAATGGCATGGATTAATGATGGAATAGGTGGATTTGAAGAGATCAGCCTGACTTCGACTTTTGATGGAGGTATCTCGATTTATTCAGAAGACATTGATAGTGATGATGACCTGGATGTGATCGGAGCGGCACTTATTGATGACGAAATCACCTGGTGGGAAAACCGAGGTACACGTCCGCATGAATTCTCGCTGATCAGCCCTGAAGATGAAACTGAACTTGACAACATATCTGTAGGTTTCACCTGGGAGTCCGCATTTGATGAAGATATTAATGACAGCATAACCTATACTCTTATTATCACCGAAAATGACGGGATGGCAGATCCAGTAGAGATTGATGCGGGCTCTGATACCAGCTTTGTTCTGGATACATTGGAAGATGATGCAGAGTATTTCTGGAATGTCAAGGCACTTGATCAGGACATGCATATCAGATGGTCAACCGAAACATGGACATTCAGCCTGAATGTCCCCGAACCACCCGGATCTTTCTCGCTTGTAACGCCAGGCGATGAATGGGAACTGGATTCACTGAATTTTCTTTTCGCCTGGGGCACTGCATTTGATCCCGATCCAAGTGATACAGTTACTTACCAGGTTTATCTCTCCACAGATGAAAATTTCACAAATCCAAGAGTTATCGAAGCAGGTGAGGATACTTCAGAACTAATAGATGACTTTCAAAATGAAACCGGTTACTGGTGGAAAGTGTTTGCTGCGGACAACAATACTGAAGGTACGTGGTCAGATGAGACCTGGACTTTTTCTATAATCCGGCTATTCCCACCAAGTGAGCTTGAAGCCCATCTTGACTTACAAATTGGGGAAGTCAGTCTTGTCTGGCAGCATGAAGAAGAAGCATTGGATGAATTAATCGGATTTATTGTTTACCGTGACAATGTACCATTAGATACCACAGATGAAACCACTTATTGGGATCAACTCGAAGCTTATGGTGAATTCAACTATTACGTCACTTCGTTATACGATTCAGGTGAGTCAGAACCTTCAAACGAAATAGATATTCTTTGGGCTCCGATGGTGCCTCCGTATGATCTCTCGGTGAGCCTGAATGATTCAACAGGACAGGTAACTCTCGAATGGGAGCATGACCGTTATTACTATTGCTGGTATAAAATCTACAGGAATGATGTACTTTTAGATACCTCAGATAACCAATGGTATGTTGATCAACTTGTTGAGAATGGCATTTATTCATACGAAGTCTCTACAGAGTATTTGGATAGTGATGAAACCGAAACTGCTGGACCGGTAGAAATAGAATGGAATCAGGATGCGGTTACTCAAAGTATATTTAGTGGGATACCAACTGATTGGGGAATTACCGCAATTTATCCGAATCCGTTCAATTCAACGTTGAATGTGATAATCGCCATGCCTCGCTCTACTTCTTTGTCGCTACAATTGTACAACATTGAGGGGCAGATGGTATCAGCGATAGCGACAGGCAACTTTGAGGTTGGATACCATTCGTTCCACGTCAAAAGTGAATACTTGAGCAGCGGATTATATTTCATAAATGCAACTTACGCAGGAAAAGAGGAAAGAATACATAAAATAGTACTGATAAAATAATCACTCATGTAGTACTATTTCATTTGCATTATATAAAAGCAGGTGTGTGGAATCTGTGCATGTGCGTGTGAATACTATTCGCAGCTCCCTCTTCATATATTTCAATTCACCATGAGCTTAATTTCATATTATCAACAAATAATAAGAAGATAACATATTCATCATATCTGGTATATAGTTTGCTCATCATATGTCAATAGTCCAATTGTATTGATTGGGGAAGCCAATGAATTACATGAAACCTCTTTTATCTCTCCTGATACTATGTATCAGTATAGTGCCGCTTTGCGCGCAAGACAGCCTCGATGTCCGTTTAATCAGCTCATTTCCTGTTGATGATGCACGGGAAATATTTTATCAGGAAGATTATCTTTTCATATTTCATTATAACGGTGTGATTGTAGTGGATGTATCTGATCCCCTGAATCCTGATATTGTCTATGAATTGGATATAACCATTCATCAAGCCACTATACAAAATCAGACTTTTCTTATCCTTCAAAGATCTCGCTTATTGTCGTTTGATATTACCGACCCAACTTCTCCAGATAGTTCAGGATATTATAACGTCGGTAATAATATCAATTACGCTTCATTATTAGACGTTTCGGGTGATATTGCTTGCATTTCCGGTTCACTTGGCAACCATGCGGTGCTTGAGATTTTAGACATCTCAAATCCTGATTCAATACAAAGCATATCGTCAACTGAATTCAATACAAGACATAATTGGAGAAGGATGCAAATCTACGATGATTATGTTTACATCTTCGATACAGATAGAATAATTAATATTATTGACATATCGGATATAGACAACCCATTCCTGGCAACTGAATTTGATGATAATAGAACAATTCATTCATTTGATATCTCAAATGACAAACTATATATGGTTTGTAATGAGCCAGAAAATATTCGGATCTATGATATTTTAGAAGATCCCTCCGATCCCGATTTTCTTGGTGAATTTGAATCAGACTGGGAGCCGAACAGTATTGCCGTATCAAATGGTACCGCATGCTTAAATGACAATAGAAATATTCACTTTTACGATATATCTATTCCAGACGAGATATCAGAATCAGGACATTATTACACACCACTGTATCGTTGGGATAACAAAAAACCTGTTCTTCATGATAGTTTGCTATTTATAGCCGGTTATGATCCTGCTAATGATTATGAGAATAGTATATATATACTTCACCACGGTTCGTTTCCTCTCCTCTCACAATCACCGGGAAGAATTTACCTCATGTCAACCGGCGATACCTTATTCCAAACGATTGATACACTTTATAATGTCGGGACACAAGATCTCGAAATTGAAATTGAGAACGTAATGTGGGATACACATGAGCCATCGCCTGACAACTGTGAACCATTTATTACAAATCTGATCCCCCCTGGTGAATTCGGCGTATTGAATCTCAATATTTCACCAAATGCATTTGAACCGGATGCACTGGTTTCAGGATATATATTACTCAACTCAAATATTCCACATGGACTAAGCGATACTGTCTGGATAAATCCTTATGGTCCTGTTTATACAAGCTATCCTGGATATATTGAATTTCAATACTACATATGGGAAGGATATGGAAATGAAATGCATCGTTGTTATTCAAATACAATATATAATGCCGGCAGTGAAACACTAAGACTTGAATTTAGCGAAATTGAGCATTCAGAAGAATCTGCTGATTTGCCTTTAGTGGTTGCAGAATATGACACACTGCTTGAACCGGGTCAATCAACTGATATTTCGCTATATTTCCTTGAGGGCGATCCAGGTGAACCGACTGATTATTTGGGAATTATCAGAGTTTTTACTAATGATCCCATGACGCCTGTTTCTACAATTGAACTTTACGGAGTTGGACGTTATAATGGGATTGATGTACAAAATAAGGATGAATTACCGTCTGATTTTGTATTTGAATCACCCTACCCTAACCCTTTTAATATGAGTATCACAATACCCTTTCAACTAAAGCACTCTGAAAATATTACACTTAAGATATTCGACATCCTTGGAAGGGAGATTTATCTCCTGCGGCGAGGAATTACAAACCCGGGAAGACATCTTGAGTTCTGGAGCGGTCAAACGCACGTTGGCGCTATTGCCACTTCCGGCAGTTATATCGTAAGAATTGAATACAGTAAAGGTTATTCTTCACGTAGAATTACTTTAGTCAAGTAAATAGGTTTAATATTTTTACAGATTAGGACAACCATTTTGAGCTTACGACGGCAGAATATACAAAAACCATTTATTCCACTATTATTTTTATGGCTTTGTTTTCCTGTTTCCGGAATTTCGCAGGATTCACTTGGGGTACGTTTGATTGGAGATTTGCAGTCATGTCCCGGCAACAGGAAGATGATCACCTCTTCAGAAATACTCTTCGCTTTACATGATATCCATTTAAACTTTGTCGATATTTCACAGCCTGAAACGCCAGAAATTGTCGGTGGTCGTAATTATTACAATGGATGTTATGATCTTGTTTTAAACGAAGATATATTGTATTGGACCACTGCTCATATGTTGCGTGCAGAAGATATCTCAGACCCTGAAAACCCAGTATTAATAGACACATTAAATCCCTTTGATGGAGAATTCAATAAATTGGTTGATGTCTCCAACGGTCTAGCATGTGTTTATGGTTATTCTTATGACGATGTAGATAATGCTCGAATAGCCCTTATTGATATATCAGATCCTCATTCTATGCAACTTCTAAGTACTCTCGAACATGGATACCAGCCTGAAAAAGTAAAAATATATGATGAATTTGTTTTTACACTTACCAGGGGGAATGAAATAGATATTATTGATATTAGTGATCATGATGCCCCCTTCTATGAAGGATCCTTGCCAGACTCAGCAGGTTACGAATGGTTCGAAATCAATGATGACAATATTTTCATTACAAGTGCAGATTCCGGATTTCTCAAAATATATGAACTTGACGACCATCCTCTTGAGCCATCATTTCTTACTGAATATCAAACCGAAATAATGAATGCCAAGATTGAAATAAAAGGCGACACAACATGCATTTACACAGCGGACGAATTTATCCTTCTCAATTGTGCCGACTTAGATTCAATTTTTGAATTTGGCCATTATCTGCTTCCTGAAGATAGGACAATCTCAACTCTCACAATGGAAAGCGATTATGTATTTATAAACACTGGAGATAGTCTTTATACATATTACATTGACGATTATCCTGTCCTGGTGAATACTCCAGGCAGAATTTATGTTGATACTTATGATCTTCGTTTTGATACCAGTGTTGACACCATTTTTAACCTGGGGAACGACTCCCTGGAAATAGAAATAACCGAAGTGATTTGGACTGGTCCTCAGCCCGTTGGATACTATCATTTCGCCATAGATTCTCTAATTATACCCGGTGATACCGGATTTGTCAGGCTCAATCTGACTGAAGAAAGTTTCAGGCAGGGCGACCTTGTAACAGGTATGGTGGTTATTGAAAGCAATGCACCCAATTTACCCGTCGATACCATTTGGATTCGTCCATGGAGTTCCGAATATTTAATCTCACCTGGCTTTATCGAATTTGAAGTTGTACCTCGCGATATGTCACAAAGCTATCAGATTGTTAACACAATCTCAAATCAAGGGATTGAAGATCTGGAAATTGAAATATCGAGTATTGAATGGTTGGACAATGAACCTGACAGGCACAATCCATTTGCATACTTCGACCGTACTATTGATCCGGGAGATTCAACTCGGTTGTCGCTCTATTTGAGTCAGTTCACAACACATGATAGTTATTCCGGAATTCTTGTTTTAGAAACAAACGACCCACTCGTTCCGGTTGATACCATAGAAATAAACGGAATCACCAACGTTGAAAAGATTTTTAAGAATGATGGGTTACCATTATTGATCGAGATAATTCCGCCCTATCCCAACCCATTTAACAATGCTATAACAATACCCTTTATTGTCCCGGAAGCCAGTATGGTTGAGATGAATGTATATGATATTAACGGAAGACATGTGTCCAGATTACACCGTGATTTTCTTCGTGAAGGAGTATATAGAACTCAATGGGATGGAAGAAGTGGTGAGGGTATTCAAATTTGTTCTGGGGTGTTTTTCGTTCGACTAACCTCTTCTTCCGGCAATGCAACTAAAAGAATAATTCTTATAAAGTGAAAGACTACAGAGCAAGTTGTGAGGCGTCAAATAGATGTTTGCCCGGTTCGGAGACCCGTGCCTACTTCTATGGTAGCGCGTACGGGAATCGAACCCGTGTTACCGGCGTGAGAGGCCGGCGTCCTGACCGCTGAACGAACGCGCCGTGTTTATGAGTAACAAATTGTAATATTATACTTAAACATAATCAACAATATTGAGCCGCTAAGGTAAATTTTCACTATGGTCGAATCAACCCTGATATATCATTGATAGAGCAATTATTGTGAATAACGAGCCGGGCAGCTATTTGAGTACAAAATAGATCATGCATTATCCTGATATTTTTTGCATTATTGCCGATATATGTTGCTTGCCTCAAATTTGAATGTATATCTTTATGCAACTTGCTGACTGAGACTGACAACCCGGAATCAAAATGATCACTCCTGCACCCATACAATCTGCCGCGCTCTTCCTGACACAAAACTGCAATTTACGCTGCGCTTATTGTTATACCGGTGAGAAGAAAAACCTGCCGATGACGTTGGAGACTGCACAACAGGCTATCGATTTCCTGCATGAACATTCCGAAAAACAGTGTAATATTACTTTCCTCGGTGGCGAGCCATTACTCGAATTCAAGCTTTTATGCAATATTGCCCGGTACAGCCGCGACAAATATGGTCGATATTTCAATTTCAGGCTCAGCACCAACGGGACATTACTGACCAAGAAAGTTCTATCCTTCTTCCGGGAACACAGAATTTATTTTGCATTAAGTATCGACGGTAACCGGAAGCAGCATGATTCTCAAAGAAAGTTTGCCAACAATCGTGGTTCGTATGATACAATTATGGATAACCTGGATGATATTTTCGAATTCAATCCATATACGATGGCAGTTTCGGTCATAACGCCTGAAACAGTAAATCATGTGTCGGCAGGAGCGAAAAGCCTGTTTGCCGAAGGATTTCGATATGTACTCCAGACTCTCGATTATTCTGCTGACTGGAAAAAAGAGCATCTGAAGACGCTGAAGGAACAATATACCATATTGGCGGAGTACTATTATCATAAGCTGATGGATGGGAAAAAGATACATTACGGACCTTTTGACGAGAGAATCAGGACATGGGCACAGAAACCGTATCAGAAGGGTGATCTTTGCGACATAGCAAATACCCATATTGCCGTAGCCCCTTCAGGCAGGTTATATCCCTGTGTTCAGTTTATCGGTGAAGACAGGGCAAAATGGAAAGACAATTCCATTGGTGATGTGTTTAGCGGATTCGACAATGACCGGCGAATTAGTTATATTGAAGATAATTATAGAGAAAAGCAGAGTTGTAAAGGGTGCGCATTGGATGGCAGATGTGCGAATTTTTGCGGATGTGTAAACTGGCAGGCTACGGGCAATGTTGATCAAGTTCCACCGATAATATGTGAACATGAACGTATGCTGATGCCCATCGCTGACCGTCTTGCAAATCGTTTATGGAAGAGAAACAGCAGCCTGTTCAAGAGAAAATTTTACCAGAAGATATTTCCATTTTCTTCATACATTGAAGATTGCCTGCTTGCTGATGGAGGATCGAATGCTGCGGATTAAAAAAGTAAAAAATTACATGGTTCCCAAATATCCACAGGGAGTGTATCTTAAGAAACCTCCCGGATTGGCTGGCAGATTAATGTCGGCAACTGTCCTGACTAGCGCCGGAATTGTAGCATTGCAGGGATGTAAATATGATCAAACTGGAGGTGTTCCTGCAGTTCAAAAATCAATGACAGAAACTGATGCAAGGGACATTGTTGAAAAAGTTTTCGCTGAAAATGATATTCAAATGACTCAAGACATCTTGCTGTATTTCTCGCACGGAAATATAGATTCAGCACAATTAAATCTTGATGGTTTTAATGACTCACTGAAAATAGGCTATGAATATGCTTATGATGGCTGGGTAATAAATTCAGACGAAGAATACTACGATCCGGAAGAGGAAATTCCAGATTCATTAGCATTTGAGATTGAACAAGCCCTCGGAAACGAAGGTCCTTATATAAAATTGGTTCGGCATGTAACTGAAGATGGTGAAAGTCACCTGTCAAGTCTTATCCAGGATTTTATCGACCAACTGCGTGAACAGGGGATAATTTAGTAAACAATCACAAAATTAATAAATAACTAAAAAAATTAACCGGATTAACGAGATTCTATAAGATGTGTTTCGAGAATCCAGGCAGTATTTGATATTATGAACTCTCATTTCCTGTAAACAAAGGTATTTTCTTTTGCAACACTTTGACTTATTTTTGTCAGACGTTGCAATCCCTTGGTAAGCAGGAGATTTTGATCTTGAAATTCATGGGCGTCGCAGATAATGCGACGCTATTTTTTTACACTGAATCCATCATGCTTAATTTAGATAGGACTTTAACCACATGAAAAGTGTTCTGGTTATAGGCGCTGGAATGGTAGCGCGTCCCCTGGTTCATTACCTGTTAGATCATGACATACATGTTACAGTTGCCGACATTGCATTACCCCAGGCACAATCCATAATAGAAGGATACAAGAATGGCGTTGCTGTTACTCTTGATGTCAGTGACCGGATAAAATTGAAAAAAATGATTGCTGAGGTTGATCTCGCAGTCAGCCTCCTCCCCGCTGAATATCATGTAAAAGTTGCTGAAGTCTGTATCGAAACCGGTACAAACATGGTAACGGCTTCTTATGTCAGCGATGAAATGAGAAGTCTTGATGCATCAGCCAAATCGGCAGGTGTAGTACTTCTCAATGAAATCGGGGTAGATCCCGGTTTGGATCACATGTCGGCTATGCGGGTTATCGATGCTGTTAGGGCAGAGAATGGTGAAATTACCAGTTTTAAATCTTTTTGTGGTGGATTGCCATCGCCGGATGACAATGACAATCCCTGGGGTTATAAAATTTCCTGGAGTCCCCGTTCAATGCTGCTTGCTGGAAAAAACGCTGCTCATTACAGAAAAGATGGTGAACAGATTTATGTCCCGGCTGAATCATTGTTCAGCCATTTCTGGAACCTGGATGTACCTCCTATTGGAACACTTGAGGCATATCCAAATCGTGATTCGCTGACCTACAAGGATATCTATGGTCTTGAGGGTATTCCTACCATGTTTAGATGCACTTTGAGGTACGATGGATGGTGCCGAACCCTCGAAACTGCTGCCAAATTAGGAATATTGAATGAAGAAGTCGTCGATTGGACTGGTAAATCATTGTCAGATCTTACTTGCTCACTGTTACCTGGCGACGTGAATAAAGATGACCTGCGAATTCAGCTGGCAGAGTTCTTAAGCATACCTAAAACTTCCGATATCATCAACAGGTATGAATGGTTAGGATTACTTTCAGATGAAGCAGTGCCAATTAGTAAGGGTTCAATTCTGGATGTCATGTCTGAACTTATGTCTAAACGAATGGCATACTCTGAAAATGAAAAAGATATGATTGTTCTCGTTCACCAATTTGAGGCACGATATCCTGATAACCGGATACGTGAAATTACATCAACATTAATTGATTACGGAATACCGGGTGGAGATTCGTCAATGTCACGTACAGTTGGATTACCCGCTGGTGTTGGCGCCCGCCTGGTTCTTGATGGTAAATTTAAATTACCGGGAGTTCATATTCCAGTATTACCTGAACTTTATAATCCCATTCTTGATGAACTTGCCGAACTTGGAATTGAATGTAAAGAAAAGTGGGATTAATTAGGGTCTCCTGAAAAAGTATTTTTCAGGCAAATATGCGCTTTCAGACTTATTAAATCTTCTTGGTTATTTTGCATAAACCATGTTTTTCTGTTCTTGGCAGTAATACTGTAGCAAAACAT
>Ga0208648_1003154_pt1 | contig 10631 bp, 8 predicted proteins | sample AntAceMetag02UKL_FD_184772 | JGI IMG/M metagenome (GOLD analysis project Ga0208648, IMG submission 184772) | Saline lake microbial communities from Ace Lake, Antarctica - Antarctic Ace Lake Metagenome 02UKL (SPAdes) (version 2) | ecosystem: Environmental > Aquatic > Non-marine Saline and Alkaline...
CATGGGTTGTTACTCCGGTGGTTGCATCTATCATGAGAATGCACAAGGCAGATTTGCTGATAGACTTCAGGGCCATAAGATCGCAGAAACGTTCCAGCTTGTATCCCAGACTGCTTTTGCGACGTATGCCCGCTGTATCTATGAAACGAATTGCCTTTCCATGGTAGCGCATGAGTGTATCTACCGAGTCGCGGGTTGTGCCGGCCTGCGTGCTCACCATGAAACGTTCCTCACCGATGAGTCGGTTTATCAGTGACGATTTACCGACATTGGGGCGGCCAATAATCGAGCACACGATCTCATCTTCTGTCTGTTCATATGGCGTGCCTTTCGGAAGATGCGAGCAAATTGCATCAAGGAGATCCGGCATGCCGGTTCGATGCAAGGCTGATATAGCGTGAATTGTGTCTGTACCGATCCGGTAAAAATCCGCCATTCCGTCTTCAACATTGCGGCCTTCAACCTTGTTGACGACATAGAGCACTGGTTTTCCGGACCGCTGCAACTGACGAACGATATCAAGATCGCTGTGCAGCAGGCCGTCGGTGCCGTCCATTAGAAATAAAATCAGATCTGCTTCATCAATGGCGAAGGTTGCCTGTTCGCGTACCAGACGAGTAAAGTCATCTTCGCCGGCCGGGTCAAAACCACCAGTATCTATGAGGGTAAACGCATGTGAGTCCAGCGTGATATCTGTATAGTTCCGGTCACGCGTAACACCTGCAAGATCGTGTATTATTGCTAGATTGCGACGTGCAATCGCGTTAAACAGGGTCGATTTGCCGACATTTGGTCTGCCGATGATGGCGACTACAGGGTTCATTGTTAATTCTTCTCCAGTATTTTCAGGGCTTTTTGGGCAGCTTGCTGCTCGGCTGTTTTTTTATTTCCGCCATGGCCCGATCCGTAGGGCTGATCATTGATAATAACCCGGGCTTCAAATGTTTTAAAGTGATCAGGTCCCTGTTCGGAAATAATTTCATATACCGGGGTGGTATTAAATAATTTCTGCACAAGTTCCTGCAGTCTGCTTTTATAGTCTCGGCTGTAACCCTGACTGACTGCTTCATTTATCAGGAGCTTAAAATGTTCTTGAATCATAGGAAACACAGCATCATACCCACCGTCAAAATAGACCGCAGCGGCAAGGGCCTCATAGGCGTTTGCGAGGATTGATTTTTTTTCGCGCCCCTGGTTCTCAGCTTCACCGTGGCTCAAACGCAGGCAATCGCTGAGTTCATAGGTGCGGGAGATCGCAGCCAGCGAATCGGTGTTAACGATTGAGGCCCGCATTTTTGAGAGGTGTCCTTCAGAACTGCCCTGGGCCTGTTCCATCAGAATATGACTGATTACAAGTTCGATTACCGCGTCTCCAAGGAATTCAAGACGTTCATTGCCGTAGTGTTGATCGAGTTGCTGCTCATTGGCATAGGATTTATGTATTAGTGCCAGCTGCAACAGCGCTATGTCCTGAAAACGATAGCCTATGCGCGCTTGAAGCGCTTCCAGGGCATCGTTTTCATTAAGCGCTGATTGCTCCATATCTTGTATCCGTTGTGCTACAGTAAGAATTTTTGTAGAATTACTATAAAATAGTTATAAATTATAGCAAATTATAGAATAAAAAACAACACCGAGCTACAGGATACCTGAATAAATGAGTGTTTATTCTGTTTGCATATAGGCCTGAATAAAGGATTCAACCTTTTCCTGAAGTATGTGTTCTGCTTCGCGAATCTGTTCAAGTGAATTGAAATTGGATTCAAGGCTCACCATGATTTTATCCCATATCGAGTCAGGCACACCCCAGCGTGTACGGTATTCTATGCGCGCAATAGCATATTCAGACTCTGAAAAATAATATTTACCCAGACGGTTTTCGGCTGCTTTGAAGGGCCAGTGCTCTTTAAGGCTGAAAAAATCAAGCAGGGTTGCCCTCAGGGTTGCATTGGACAGGCGAGCGGGCTTTACGCTCTCGCCAAGGGCATTCTCGACATGTCTGAAAAATTCTTTTACCAGGTCAATATCGGTGATGATTAGTCCATACAGATACCAGTCTTGTAATGTGGTAACCACAGCCTGCTGCTCCGAAGTGGTAAGGCAGCCGTAGCTTGGGCAGAAGTGCTCATGGCATATTTTTGAGCCGTAAAAACAGTGATTGCGCAGTTCGTGATTACCGGTAACCAACGGGTGAAGCAGACATCCGACCCGAAGACGAGCCGAGTCTATAAATCCTATAAATTCGCAGTTATAAATGGTTTCAAACAGCTTTGTGTTGTTGAGCCGGCTGTTGCGAAGGTCTCGATAGGTATCAAGGTTATCATATGAATCAAGCTGCATAAATAGATCAGTTTGTAGAGTAATGATCTCAGTCAGGGCTGCCCGGGAATGATCCTGCCAGTTATAGAGCCCGCAGCAGGCCGCGCATGATTTTAGATCATCCGGCTGACACAGGTCTATCGGATGAAAGGGCAGGGAGCCTGTACGCTGTGTTGAGTGTGTGCAGGGGCAGGTGCCGGAGTTGTTTGCGGTGCAGGGCATGGCGTTATTATTCAAACAATGTCAGCAGGCTGAAAGGGTCTATGGGCGTATCATACATTCTCACACCCCAATGAAGATGGGGACCTGTTGCGCGCCCGGTTGCGCCAACACGTCCGATGATGTCGCCCTTGGCAACAGTCTGTCCATCCTGCACCGCGATAGAATCAAGATGAAAATACATGCTGAAGATATCCTGGCCGTGGTCTATATAGACAGATTTGCCGGCAAAAAAATGCTCGCCGGTCAGGGATACACTACCGGCAGCAGAAGCCTTGACAGGCGTGCCGGAAGGCGCAGCGATATCAACGCCGGAATGTGGGTTGCGGGGTTGTTTGTTTATGAAGCGTTTGACTCCAAATGGTGTTGAGATTCGTCCCTGTAGGGGCTGTGTGAAGGATTTTCCCCACAGTTGTGTGGGTTGTGATTGCGTAAACATTTTAAGGATCAGCGCGCGTTCATGGTTATGGCGCTCCAGACTCTCTTTGCTCAGTGTAGACTTTGATTCGTCAACTGTAAGATGCTGTACAGGGAAGTCTTTGGTTAAGACTTTAAACGAGGCCCTCAGTGTGCTGGTTGTATTGTCGGCGTTTTGGAGCGTGATTACCAGGTTGGTTGGGCCGGGAGTATGATTCATTGCTACCGGTATAAATCCGGAATATCCGCCGTGCTCATCTTTGCACAGCGTAGCACCGATACCATGAAAGTCATACGACAGGGCAGTCACTGTGAATGGACATGTTACCGTAATGCGGGCAACGTCGCCCTGTTTAACTTGCATCGGTGAAATGCTGATTTGAGTGGGATCAGTGTCAGCAGTGCTTTGTGCTTGTGCTGTAACAGGTTGTATCAAAAGAAGAAGAACTGCGATGACAACGCAAAAAAACCAGGTCTGGTGTATGATTCGATGGGGTTTTACCTGATGCCTGTTATTCATAATGCTTCCTTTTGATATAATGTTTTTTATTAGACAATTATATCTAAGTATATGTTTTTAAGTATTAATAGTTAGCATGTCATGGGCAGCAATAATGTTTCCGTCATAGTGCTTTGCGGCACCTTCACAACTCTGTAAAGGATCACAGTCCGGGTAAAAATGTGTGAGTACCAGTTGCTTGCAGCCTGATTCAGAAGCAATCCTGCCGGCCAGCTCGGGGGTAAGGTGTCCTTTGCAGTGCATGCCCTCCGGAAAAGAACATTCCAGTATGAGGACATCACAGCTGTGGGCAAGTTCGATGATACTGTCACAGTAGTCCGTGTCACCGGAGTAAACTATGCTGGTACCAGTGCGGTCTTGCAAGCGGAAGGCAATACTGTCAAGTGTATGCTGTACCGGGGCGCTGGTAATGCTGAGTGAATCACACATGACAGGCTCATTATTTGTATCCTGCCAGTTAATTGTGTAGTGCTCAGGTATGACCCATTCGCCGTATGTTTGTGTCAGCTTGTGGTAGAATTCGCGAAAGCCGGGAGTGGCCATAATGGCCAGATCTTTCATGCGCGGTTTTGGATCGTATTTGGATGCGAACAGCAGCGGCACAAGATCAGCTGTGTGGTCTATATGCAGGTGGGTGTAGCATAGAAGATCGATATCATTGATTGTTGTTCCAGCCAGCACCATTTGACGAAGGCTGCCGGGACCACTGTCAAGCAGGACGGTGGTCGAGTCTGCAACAACTCTTATGCAGGCAGCTGATCGTTCTTTGGAGGGTACGCAGGTTCCGGAGCCGAGTATGGTAATTTGCATGGTAGTAATTAGAGAATCATCTTTGCTATGTCAAATGCTCTGACATTAGTTTTTTGCGATTCTGTTAACTCCCGATGAGTGAACGTGCTTACATGGACACGGGTTCTGGTTTTTTTCGCCTGCACAACGATACCGGACCGGAATAAAAGGGTACGTTCTTAGCCTGCCTCACAGTGCTTTAATAAGCCTGTCCATCAGGGTCCAGCCATCAGCAACGTGTATTCCGGTAGTAAGGGCATCTGATTCGCAGTAGGTTTGTTTCAGCGGTTCAACGGGAGTGTGCTCGCTGTCATAGAGTATGAATGGTACGGGATCAGATGAATGTGTTTTGAGGCTTAATGGCGTCGGGTGATCCGGCAGCACCAGGATGCGGAAAGCTTCACCGCTCTGGCGTAGACCGTCTAAAACCGGCCGAACAATCTTACTGTCAAAATCTTCAATGGCCTGAATTTTTTCAATAAAGCTGCCCTTGTGCGAGGCTTCGTCAGGGGCTTCAACATGCAAGTACACAAATTCCTGGGTGGCTAAGGCTTTAAGCGCTGCTGTAACCTTGCCGGGGTAATTTGTATCAAGATACCCCGTTGCTCCCGGAACATCAATTGAGTTCAGGCCCGCACTGATACCGAGACCCTTGATTAAATCGACCGCAGAAATAACGCTGCCGCTCAGGCCGTATTTATCTTGAAAAGATGGTAATTGAACCGCTTTTCCCTGGCCCCACAGCCAGATTGAGCTGACCGGTTTTTTCCCCTGACTGAGGCGCTTACGGTTAAGCGGATGGTCAGTGAGCAGTTGTTGGCTTTGCTGCATACGTTTGCAGATAGGTCCGGCGCCTGGTCCTTTGGGGAGAAAAGATTCTATGTGTTGCCCGGTTATGTCATGTGGCGGGCAGGTCGTTACATGCGAATCTGCTTTTTTGCAAAGCATCAGGTGACGATAGCTGATGCCGGGGTGAAGTATGCATGTATCACTGTCCAGCTTATTTTTAAGAACCGCAATAAATTGGTGGGCTTCCTCAGTTGTTATGTGTCCGGCGCTGTAATCATCCATCAGCGTATTTTGACCTTCAGCAGCAAAACTGACCAGGTTGCAACGATAAGCGATATCGCTGTCAGCAAGATCAATGCCCATGCTGACGGCTTCAATCGGTGCGCGGCCGGTATAATGCTGTTGAGGGTTATAGCCAAGTACACACATATTGGCAACATCACTGCCCGGCTCAAATCCTTCGGGAATTGTGCTTACCATGCCAAGAGTTCCGCTGGCTGCAAGCAGATCCATGTAAGGTGTGCGGCTGATACACAGCGGGGTTTTATTGTCGTGATCCTCAAGCGGCCGGTCTGCCATTCCGTCGCCAAGTAGAATAATGTGTTTCATTATGATCTCACTGTATGTTTAGTATCTATGCTTCAAGATAACACTATAGCACAATTTTTCGCGGGAAGACGAGTGCAAATATCTGTAAGCAACTAAGGGGTAGGGGACCTTAACGTATATCGGGATCGCTTTGAAAGAGTTCGTTCAGCATGGCACCAAGCGTTGTAAAAATCGTCAAAACAAACATGCGCCATGTGCACAGTATGACAAGCTCTACTGCTGTGATAGGTGTGTTGGTAAAGAAGGCGGTGAGCAGAGTGTAGAGTAATCCAATGACAGGACCGCTGCAGGCTGTGCTTATAATGCGTCGTGAAATACGCATGCCGCCGCTCCAGCGGCTCATGCCCGCCCCGTTGAGCAGCCCAACAAGTGCTAGTAACCACCACATGTCGTTTATTGCGGGTAATGCGCCGTATATGCGTATGGAGAATGTATCGATCCCGTGCAGTGCAACAGCAGCTGTAAGCGCCAGTAGCGCTATGTGCCATACTCGTACAGGCAAATTTGCCAGGCGCTGCATGCGGTTACGTGTGCGCCGGCGAATGGTCAGGGGCCAGTTATAGAATGTGCAGAAAACAGTGTGTTCCAGCAGGGCGCCTTGTTCTCCGAATACAGGTATGGCTGGAACAGCACCGGTTGCCCAGTGAACAGCCATAAAACGTGCCAGTGTCGGGTAGCGATAGGCCATTTGTATAGGAAAGGCCAGATACCCGATGTATTTAAAGAATCCCAGAAAAATAGCTATGTTGTAATCCTTGAAATTGCGCTCACGAATGACAAGATACAGTACGTAAAGACCGCGCACAAGCGAGCCGGGTGAAACGGGTACAACCTGAAAAACGCCAATAATGCCAAGAGCGTGTAGCCATGCCTGCTCGGTTGAAAGATTAGGGTTCATAAGAACATAGATAATTGCCACAAGAACTGAAACAACCTGTGTGACCGGCAGGGTACATACATGCACAGCTAGGCTTTTGAGATATTTCTGGATAAACGGCTCATGAATTTGATGCAGAATCTCGTCAGCGTCTTCAGCGGTCAAGCTGCCTTTTTCAAGCCCTTCGCTGACCATGTCTCGCAGCCACTGTTCGCGAAGCGCGGGGTCAAAGTAGAGCCGTATGGGCCGTATAAAGATATAGGCCAGCTGTTCTTTGGCAAAAATCCAGTTGGTAAGAAATTTGTAGACTCCTATCGGCAGGAACGACAGCAACATCGTGCCGAAAGCACGCACAGGTGATCGGGTGAGCTGGTTCGCGCCGTCAGCATCAACTCGGCCGGCACGGTGCCAGTTAATAATGCGCTCAAGCATAGTGCCGCGCAAAGCCTTTAAAAGATATCCGGGGTTAAACATGGCCATGTAGTGGCTGCGCCATGACTTATGAAAAAAGAACTTTCGCATAAACGTTCCGGCAAACGGAATGCAGGCACATAGATGCATGAAGAGCATAAGAAAAGTGCTTGCAAGCAGGTGTTTTTCTCCGGGCTTGTCTATAGTGCCGGTAATACGCCAGCCCGTACAAGCGTTGTTAAGCAGAGTACGCCACAGGCGGAGGTCATAGAACAGGCGCAAACAATTATGAGTAATGTCGGGCTGGGAGTTGCGGTAAACTTTTTCACAGGATACGAGTTCAGTGTAGTGCGGTCGCATATCCGCAAAATCATCCGGGTGGGCATCCATGAAGTTCTTCAATTGAGCGGTGTCGCCCCGGTCAAATTGAACCAGACTGCCGCGCTTGAGTCCTTTCCAGATCAAGCCGATATCGCCCGGACTCATGGGCAGTATGGGTAGCAGGGCAAGCCCGGCTCTGAAATCAACAGCTGTCAAGCCGTCAGCCGGACCGGTTTCTGCGCTGATGCGCTTGAGGCAGTTAGGCTGGCTTTTGCAGGTTGACCATTCATATTGACGTGCAAATTCATGCCCGCCCATATCATGCAGCAGGGTTACAAAGTTATGCATGAACTCGTTTTTTGCGCGAAATTCTGGCGAGCCGAGTAGATCGTTATTGAGCGGCAGTTTTTCTTTCCAGCGCTGCAAAACATCCATGTGATCATCGACTTCAAGCTTCCAGGTACGACCCTCTACCCAGTCGCTCAGTTCTGCGCAACTGCCCATCTGTTCATCAATAAAGGTAACGTGAATATCATTGACGGCATCTTCATCGTTGAAGCGGAGTTTTGCGCCGCGGCGAAAAAATTTCTGCCACAGCGCACCGCAGCGGGCTGCAACAGGATTGGTCTGGAGTTGAAAGGGTGCCTGAAAGCCGATTGCGTACACTATGTTTCGGAACAGCCGTGCAAATCCGGACGGCGGTATCATGATTTTCATGGCGTAGACGCTGCCAATCTGAAGACCGGAAACAGAACCACCTTCCATGCTCTCAAGCCGGACACGATAGACCTGTCCGGCAAATCCCCCGCCAACAAATTTTTCTATGAGGAGCTGCAGGTTTGCATGTTGTGTGCCATCAATTGAAGTAGCATTGTAGGAGAGGCGCTGGCCCGTGTCGTAGCGATTGATGCGTATTGAGCGGTGCAGTTCCAGATTTTGGAACTGTTGCTCAAGTTTTTTGCAGGTGGGTACCGAGTAGTCAGGGGCCATGTAACAGTGGGGTTAAAGATGAAATATATTGCATTTTTGTGGGCTTATGTGAAGACGAAGTATAGGTAAATGCTGCACAGGTGTCAAGGCAAATGAAAAGTTATAATTGCGAAGAAACATGTAAAATTCCCAGAGGTCTTCAAGCCTTCTTCAGGTTGATTTTTTTTAAATACCAATCAAAAACAAGCAATATCTTTTGTTATTAAATGCGCGAAAGTGTACTATGGGTATGCAAATATGATTATACTAGTAAAATCCTTTTAACTGGATAGTACAGCTCGGGTCTCTATCGCCATAACCATCTATACCGCTGGAGTTACAATGGAAAACAAAATAATATTTATAGGTAATCTGGACTTTGCGGCTACTGAGGCTGAGCTGAAGAGTCTGTTGTCAAAATTTGGTAGTGTTGTATCAGTTCGCATGAAGCAGAAAAAAGGCCACGCGTTTATCGAGATGGAAAATGCCGAAGAAGCTGCTCAGGCAGTGGCGCAGCTTGATGGAACAAAGCATAAGGATCGTCAAATACGCCTGAGCCTTTATTTGAATGCGCGCAAAGCACGGACAGTATCTGTCAGACAATATAAGGATCGCGGCGTTAGCCTCTTCAAACAGAGAAAAGAAACGTCAGCTAAACCGGAACGGGATCTGATTCAAGATCAGTTTTCTTCTCCCGGCAGGCAGGTTGCTGATAGCCGGAAGCCCTCCTCACCTCGATCACAGAAACCGTCATCTGGCTTCAAGCCGCGAGAACGATCAACCGATTCAGAAGCAAGGCCGTTTAAATCATCTTCGCGAGAAAGAACCGGACCTGCGCGACCGTCGAAAAAGCCGTGGTCAGCAGACAAACCGTCTTATTCGGGTAGAGAGGCCAGCGATAGCCGGAAGCCCGGCCCTGGAAGATCATCGAAACCGTCATCCGGTTATAAACCGAGCGAACGAACAAGCGCTTCAGAAGCTCGGCCGTTTAAATCATTTTCGCGAGAGAGAACCGGGTCTGCGCGGCCGCCCAAAAGGCCGTGGTCAGCAGAGAAGCCGTCCTATTCGGGTAGAGCGGCTAGCGATAGCCGGAAGCCCGATACTGCGCGATCACCAAAACCGGGATCAGGATTCAAGCCGCGCGAACGATCGGCCGGTTCAGAAAGAGGGTCTTTCAAATCATCTTCACGCGAGAGAACCGGCTCGGAACGCCCGCTGAAAAAGGAATGGTCACCAAAGTGGTCATCGCGCCCATCAGTAAAAACTGAAGACAAGCGGGCCGGTCGACCGGAACGAAACAAGGCATTTGGTGACCAGCCGCGTAATTCTTCAAAGCCACGCTCTGCAAATGGTCCCCAGAACAGATCCGGGAAATCATCAGGGGGTGCAGCCAGTGGAAGAACTTCAGCAGGTTCAACAGGTTCGAAACCTCGCGGCAATTTCGCAGGTCGCGGCAAACCACCGAAAAGAGATAGATAGGTTGTCGTAGTATGAATAATAATGATATTTTGCGCAGAGTACGCTACGCCCTCAGTATCAGCAATTCTGATATGGTGGAAATATTCAAACTGGCAGGCCATGATTTCCCGGAGTGTGATATACCCGACATTCTTAAAAAGGAGAAGGAAACGGGATATGTTGAGTGCAGCGATCAACTATTTGAACTCTTCCTTGATGGTCTGATTATAATGAAGCGGGGGAAAAAAGAATCCACGGCCCCTCAGCCTAGCACGTCAATTGAAACAATCATGTCAAACAACATGGTATTGAAGAAGCTCAGAATCGCGTTTAATTTTAAAGAAGTGAATATGCTCGACATGTTTAGGCGTGCCGAATATGCCATTACAAAGCCTGAGCTCTCTGCTCTGTTCAGAAAGCAGGGCAGTAAAAACTATAAAGTCTGCGGAGATCAAATCCTTAAAAAATTTCTGCACGGAATAACGGTTTTTTACAGGCCCCCTGAATAGGTTGTCCGCCTGTCTTTGCTTTAAAACATATCACAGTTAGGTAGTGTTATTTTTCATATTGGTTCGTCTATTTCAACAAATATTCATATTTTTGGAACATGGAATCTTTTAACTGAGCTTGGGACAGTGACTATAAATACTACAAGCGTTGGCGGTTTTATCTCAGAGATGTATGACCTGATACCCTGTGATATTATGTGATACGTTTAGCCTTACCGGCAGTGCAATTTTGATGTTTGAACCTGTTGGCGTCAATGTCATCATTGAATAGCTTTTAAAATTATATACCAGCAGAGCCTTTCACGGGCTCTGCTTTTTTTTGGTTGTTTGCTTAAGTTATTTCCCCGGTGGATTCAAGTTTGAAGTGCAACTTTTATAGGTGAATTTAAGTGGTGAGCTGCGTTACTATCTAAGCCACTTAAAC
>Ga0208648_1003155_pt1 | contig 10624 bp, 10 predicted proteins | sample AntAceMetag02UKL_FD_184772 | JGI IMG/M metagenome (GOLD analysis project Ga0208648, IMG submission 184772) | Saline lake microbial communities from Ace Lake, Antarctica - Antarctic Ace Lake Metagenome 02UKL (SPAdes) (version 2) | ecosystem: Environmental > Aquatic > Non-marine Saline and...
GGAACGAACACCCGTAGGGCACGGCCTTGATCACTTTAGCTGGCTGTGCTACCAACGGAGCTGATAATCCCGAAAGGAATAGTCGAATTTACAGAAGAGAAGTTGCTTTATCAAATAGGAAACCCAACAAATAATTGTATACAAATATGTATCACGTAGTTGAGAATGAATCCAGTGGTAAGGTTAACCATTTAAGAGGAAATGCAATTTGAGATGTTTCCTCTCAGATCAGAGAAAAGGGACTGGTGGATTGTGAAAAGTGAAACTGAAATTAGCGATGCAGGAGTTACCTACTGCTAGATAATTTGTAGAAAACATTGATCTTTGATGTGGCAATATTAACATCCTGCGTAACCTGGCCGCTGACCTGTTGGCAATCAACATTCCGCGAAATAAATATTTAAATTGCTACCTGAAAAATGCCATCGTTTGAGGGGGGTCGTTATTGTGATTATTCAGTTTTCTTCTGCTGTTAGTCCCATGTCTTCCATTTGTTTTTTGTAACATTCTGGGCATGCTCCATGGCTAAATTGAGCGTCAGAGTGATTGCATATATAGGCTTCAAATATATCCCAGGCTCCTTTATCATCACGAATTTTTTTGCAATAACTGCAAATAGGGATAATTCCGCGTAATGTTTTCACCTCATCAAGCGCTTTTTTAAGTTCTTTAACATGTCTTTTGATTTTTGTTTCTGCTTCTTTACGTGCGGCAATTTCTATAGACAGGGTGATGTTTGATAGATATATCTTTATTGCCATCAGTACGATTGAAGTTACGAGGACAATAATAATTACGGTTTCGACCATATGTTGGGCAATGAAGCCACGTACAGTGATCTTGCCGTAATCCTTATAGGGCCCGACGCGCAATTCTTTCAGAAGATCATGTACGGGTTGATAGTCGTAGGGGAACGTCCATTCCTGGAATCCTGCCTTTTGAGTTATCGAGCTGTTGCTCCCCAGCGAAAGCAGGGCTAGAGCGACAGCTTTGCTTAACTCATTGGCTGAACTGCGGGTTCTGGCAAAAGCCCATTCCGGATAAAGCGCTGAGCTTACCGCCATGGGAAAGCCAGGATATTGCTTGGGTGCTAAAACACGAAAATCATCAAGATTAATCCGGTTCGATTCTGAGAACTTCTCCAACATACCAGTTCTAATCACTGCAGCATCAACAACCCCATCCAGTACAGCCTGTATCTCAATAGACTGGTCGCCAAAAAACTTCACTTCTTTGGCATCTTTATAAGGATCAAAACCATGAGCCAGCATCTCCTTGAAGCCGACCAACCAGCCGCCAAAACCAAGCTTGGAAACACCACCGATGGTTTTACCGTGTAAGTCTTCTATTGATTTTATCCCACTGTCAGAACGAGTAATCAATGTTGAGCCGAACTCTGCCAGCCCACCTTTTTTTACCATTGTGAGGATGCGGGATATGCCAAAGTTCAACTCGAGATCCACATAGATTGCTGGCTGAGTGATAATAAAATCTATTTCCTGGTTTGCAACAAGCTCCTTGATGCGGGTGAGTTCAATGGGAGTAATAGGAATCAGCTTAAATTCATATTGTGGCAGAGATGATTGAAGATAATTGATGGTCGGTTGCCATTCATCTTTAGAATTTTCAACACCATAAATTGCTATAACCAGGACGTTTACCTTTCTCCGTTCATTGTTCTCAACTTGGGAAAATCCTGTAAGCGGAAGGAGCAAAATTAATACAATTGAACTTATGATAAGGCGTTTCATAATAGTTGTTTTCTTTGACCATGGGTATTAAATTCACCCCGCATCAGTGTTGAGACATGGATAATGTCCATGATGTTGCCTTCTTGGTTTCCAGTTATTTTGAAATTAAAGCCATAAAGTGGACAATAGAAGCTCTTCTCTGGTTATTAACCCATAGATGACGTTCTTCCTGGAATCCTCTCAAAATTCCAAAATTTCACGTACCACATTTTGTGAAATGTTACTGTAATAAATGTCCAGTGGAAAGGTCAATCATTTAAGAAAAATTAAAACCATTACCTTCTTCCTGATTATATTCTTTGCCAAATCACTTTCCTGGCTATACCTTATTGATACATACCCAAAATGAAGAGGAATCTCAACGTACCAGCGTAACTCAGATAAAATATAAAGGTTGGAGGTACCAACATGCAACAGGATGACGTTAACGGATCCCAAAATTCGAACAAAAAAAAGTCCGATAACACTGATCAGGGAAAAAACAAAGAAATGCAATCTGATTCTCCTCAACGCAATCAGGGCAAAGGCCTAGGCCGTGGTGGTGGTAAAGGTCGGCGGGATGGAACTGGAGGTGGCAAAGGCCGAGGTGGAGGCGGATTCGGTGGAAGCAGAAAATAGTCCCGCAAAATTACTTGGCACCACGGAAAGACAATTTTTCATGGTGCCCTCAGGAAGCCAAGACCGTCCTCGAAGATCCGGGATAAATGCTGATGGTCTTTATTTCGTTGCCGTTCCTCTACCTTTTTAACTATTCCCTCTCCACTCTAGCCAGCAGAAGCTTATTCGGCCGGCACGGTGATGAAAAATATCCCCATCCCACTGCGCTGCCTAATGCAGTTACAATCTTTTGAAGATTCGCACTGCAAATACAAAGATGTTGATTAATGCCTTCGGTTGGGATGTTTCCTTAATCTATACGCATCCATTCAATATACGTAACAAAAACAAACTGTTCAGGAACAAGGTCAAATTCATGTTGGCATACTCTCACATGACCTTATCGATGCCAACAATAATGTTCCATGTTCCTAAAAAGGAACATTTTCATTATAGTTTTCTGAATGGTATAATGAATAGGACTTACCCTCTCAGTTGTGTCGTAAAAATAATAATATTGACCTTATTAACAGTGATAACGCAAAGGTAATTGTCATGTCCGATAAACTAAGCTATGAAGAATTAGAAAAACGGATTGTAGAGTTAGAACAAACTGTCTCTCAGCATAGACAGTCGGAATATGAGTTTAATCAAATATTCGCCATGTCCCTCGATATGCTCTGTGTCGCTGATATCAACACAGCAACATTTCTTAAAGTTAATCCCGCCTTTACCGAAACCCTTGGTTACTCTGAGGGAGAACTTCTTGAAAAACCATTTTCTGAATTTATTCACCCTGAGGATATTGACTCAACTCACTCGGTTATTGAGGAAAAGTTACTCCTGGGAGCAAAAGTTATTAATTTTGAGAATCGATATCGTTGTAAAGACGGAAGCTATCGATGGCTGAGTTGGATGTCACATCCAACCCCTGAGAGAGGGGTAACTTATGCTGTTGCCCGTGATATCACGGAGAACAAGCTGGCTGAAAAGAAGGTATTACTCAAGCAGAAACAACTTCAAGCGATCAGCAAGATCGGAAAATTGGCAAATTCTACGCTCAATCTGGATGGTGTTCTTGAGAGTATACTGAAAAGTACAATTGAAACCCTGGATGCTTCAGCAGGTATGATATTTCTAAAAGACCCTGTCACAGGATGCCTATCCTGGGGAACATCTTCAGGTTTATCAAAAGCTTTTGTCAGTGATTTTCAAAACTATCCTATCCAGCCTGGTGAAGGTATGACAGGGCATATAGCCCATACCGGAGATCCTGTATATATAGCGTTTGATTCCTCTCATGATCCACGTATCGTACGTTCTTCCATTGTTGAGGAGGGTTTAAACTCCTTTATTGGAGTCCCTCTGAGCGCTGCTAACAAGATTGTCGGCGTCATGAACATCCTTACCCGCCCACCAGATATTTTGTCTGAAGACGATCTGTACATTTGTGCTGCTGTCGGCTCACACGTCGGTATGGCAATCCGGAATGCACAACTTTTTGACAGGCATAAGCAGGCGGAAAAGACATTAAGTGAGAGTGAAAAAAGATTCCGTGAACTTTTTAACAATATGAGCAGTGGGGTGGCAATATATGATGCTGTAAAAGATGGTAATGATTTCATTTTTAAAGATATCAATCAAGCTGGTTTAGCTTCAAGTCAGCTTGAATACCATCAGTTTGTCGGAAAAAGTGTTCAGGAAATCTTTCCGGGTATTCGTGAAATGGGTTTGTTTAAGGTGTTTCAGCGTGTCTGGAAAACCGGAACTCCTGAGCATTTTCCTAGCGCCCATTATAAGGACAACAGAATCACTCTGTGGGTGGAAAATTACGTATGTAAGATTCCATCTGGTGAAATTGTCGCCATATATGAAGATATTACTGATCGAAAAAAAACTGAAGATGCACTCATTAGAGCTAAAGAAGAGTGGGCTTTAACGTTTGATGCCATGAGTGATATTGTCACCATTCAGGACAAAGACATGCACATTGTGCGAGCTAACAAAGCCGCTCATGATTTTTTTCAAAAAAATCTTGGAGAACTGAATGGAAAACACTGTTATGAGATTTTCACTGGCATGTCGGTTCCCTGCCATGGCTGCCCACTGCTGAACAGCCTTGAGGACATAGACAAACATTCAGAAATAATACATCATAAAAACCTCGGAAGAACCTTCCTTGTGTCCTCTGCAGTGATCGTTGGTGATGATGGAAAGCTACAGTACCTTGTCCATGTGGCCAAAGATATCACCGACCAGAAGAGACTTGAAGAAGAACTTTTTCAAGCCCATAAAATGGAAGCTATGGGTACCTTAGCTGGTGGTATTGCCCACGATTTCAACAATATTCTTTCTGCAATTATAGGCTATGCAGAACTTGCGCTGCTGGATATCCCAGACGACAACCATGCGATAAAAGATATTAATCAAGTCCTCCAATCCAGCAAACGGGCAGCAGATCTGGTACAGCAGATTCTCACATTCAGTCGCAAATCAAGTCATCAACTCCAATCTCTGATGCCACATGTAATCATCAAAGAAGCATTGAAGATGCTGCACTCATCACTTCCAACAACTCTTTCTCTAGAAGAAAAGATTGCCCCTGACTGTGGGGCAATTATGGCAGACCCCACAAATGTACACCAAATTGTGGTGAACCTCTGTACCAATGCTTTCCATGCCATGGAAAATGAAAAGGGTGTTTTGACTGTCAGCTTATGCCGTAAAGATTTAATTGCAGAACAGATACACGAAAGCGATGTCTCTCCAGGTCCCTATGTTGTGCTGTCAGTCAGTGACACAGGTCAAGGTATGGACAAGAAAACAATTGAGCGAATCTTTGAACCTTACTTCACCACCAAAGAGGTTGGCAAGGGATCAGGGCTTGGATTAGCTGTTATTCATGGAATCGTTAAAAGTTATAAGGGATTTATTCAGGTGGAGAGCGAACTTGGCAAAGGAAGCATTTTCCATGTGCATTTCCCTGCTTTGGAACAGGTCGCTGCAACTCAGGAAAAAGTAGAAGAACAACCTCTTCTCACAGGGACTGAGCGGATTCTGGTGGTTGATGATGAAGCTTTTCTTGTCCGGGTAACACAGAGACAGCTGGAGAACTTGGGCTATCGTGTCACTGGAACAACAGATAGCAACGACGCCCTTGAAAAGATCCGCACAGACCCGGATGGATTTGATATCCTTATCACAGACCAGACTATGCCCGGTCTCACGGGTGCCGAACTTGCCGTAGGAGTAAAGGAGATCAACCCTGGGATGCTGATTATCCTCTGCACGGGGCATAGCAGTACTCTCACTAAAGAAAAGAGTCTGGCTCTTGGCATTGACAGATATATTGGCAAACCAATTATCGGAAATGTACTTCCCAATACCGTCCGGGAGCTGCTGGATGAGAAATAATTGCTGGCCCTGCAGCTTACCTTTCCAAAGGCAGTCACTTGATTTGCTTATCTGTGTCAGGTTGAAGTGTCTACTGCATCTCCGATTTCGGCTTCACACTTTAAAAACTGCCCCGCCCTCTCCTTGTCGCTGAGAAGAATAAGGTAATGGTTTCAGTGTTACTTAAATGGTTAACCTTGCCACTGGATCTAAAATGATTGTATAAAGGAGATATCCGGTTAGAAACCTGCTGATACTTGCGAGAAACAGTGTCGATTCATCTTTACCCGGAATGATATCAGAAAACCTGATAATAACTTGTTATACAAGAGTAATGAACCCCGTAATCCGCGAAGCAAAAGAAAACGATTCAAAGGCATCAATGCCATTGATGAAGGAATTAGGCTACACTCTTGATATTGAGAAACTACTTAATAATATATTGGAAATTATAAAAAGAGATGGCGTAGTTTTTATTGCTGAAGCTAATAATCAGATAGTCGGATGCGAAGCAAAATCAGATGCCCACAAGGTTCTGGAACTGTTGAAAGAACGTTTCAACAGTTTCTCTTTAAGCCTCCATCCCGAGAAAACAAAACTGGTAGCATTTGGGAAACCAGCCAAAAGTGTCGTGGTTAATAAAATAACAGGTACGTTCAATTTTCTAGGTTTTACATTTTACTGGTCAAAAGCACGCAAAGGGTACTGGGTTATCAGGAAGAAGACGATAAACAAGCGCTTAAGTCGTTTTCTGAAAAGGATCTGGGAATAGTGTAAGGACAATCGTCATGAATACTTGAAGGATCAGTATGAGAAACTCTGCGTGAAACTACGCGGCTATTACCAATGCTATGGAGTTCGTGGTAACTTCAAGGCGTTGAAAATTGCCTATGAGCATACTGAGAAATCCTGGCGTTTCTGGCTGAGTCGCCGTTCCCATACAGGTGTAATAAACTGGTCAATGTTCAATAAGATCAGGCGAACCTTTCCTCTGTTGCAGAATTCCGGGGACACAATGCTAGTTCCCTGAACTTTCCTCCCATTAACGCTATGCCACAAATCAGTATTGATGTCCCTTGATTTCACAACAAAGCAAGTTGTGGAAGCAGTTGATGGACTGAACAACAGACCCAGAAAATGCCTCAAGTATAAAACACCCTATGAAGTATTTGAAAAACTTACGGGTGTGAATGTTAGGAAATTAATGGGTTATGCACTTATTACTGGAATCCAGGTAATTACATGATGAAATTATTAAAGAAATTACTTTTCAAAGGCGAACAAAAAACGGACGTCGAAAAACCAATCATTCAGCACAATGGTTTTTGTCCGACCTGTGATAGCCCTGTCCTGTTTACGGCGTATAATAGCTGGTTGCGAGATCATTTGTTATGCTCGAATTGTGGGTCGATACCACGAGAAAGGGCATTGATGCATGTTATTGAAACATATTATCCTGATTCCCGGCAATTGAAAATTCATGAGTCGTCTCCTGGAAAAAGGGGGGCAAGTGAGAAATTGTCGGCTCAATGCAGTGGCTATCTTGGCAGTCACTATGATAGGTCTGTTCCTCTTGGTTCGTGTGGTGCGAGTGGCTATCAGTCTGAAGATTTAGAAAAGTTAACTTTTAAAGATGAGTCTTTTGATTTGGTGATTACTCAGGATGTGGTCGAGCATCTTTTTGACCCTAGTAAGGCTTTTGCTGAGATTGCTCGAACATTGAAACCTGGAGGTGCACATATCTTTACTGTTCCTCTTGTTAATCAGCTCAATACGTCAGAACAATGTGCACTGATCGATACTGATGGTCAGGTTCGGTACTTAAAAGAACCTGATTATCATGGTAACCCAATTGACGCCAAGGGATCGCTGGTGACAATGCATTGGGGCTATGATATTTGTGAGCATATCTTTCGGTCATCAGGGCTTTTTACTACGATCATTCAGATTGATAAATTGGATTTAGGTATTCGTGCTGAGTTGGTGGAAGTGTTGTTGAGTTATAAAGCAAAATGACAGGATCACTCCCGACGTTCTCTGGCATTCAGCTTGTTAAGATTAGAAATATCCTTACTATCAATAACCCACACAGGTGGACGAATTTGTTTGTCCCCGAGCCGAACCTCCCTTCCCAGCTTAGTGAAAATTTTCGGTAGCACTGCATTAACTCTCTGCTTCACCTGCTCCATCCCGATCCTCTCTCTTGATTGGTTCAAGTATTCGTGAAGACACAACACCAGATCAACTTGACAGATTGTCTTGATCTCGGGGGCGCTCTTGATCTCATCAATGAACTGATCCACTGCCCCTCTCCCTGTGTCAATCATGGCTTTCTTAGCACTGGTCATGGGTGCTCTGCCTAACGGGTGAACACTTTCTGGGATTTCTGCTCTCATCAGATAGCTATAAACTTGCCGGAAGAACTCAGGGTCTTTCATTGATTTCTGATGAAAGTCCCAGAAGAAATCACGGGGGAGTATAGGCTCTCTGCAATGGCTAACAAATAACCGACGATCTCCTGACTCTATCCTCATTGATTTTAAACTGTTTGTATCGAATTTGATTCCGGCATGGATGTCGTAGGTACCATTCTTCCCATACTTCAGATTGAGATCTAGTCGGTCATTTGTGATTATCCTGCGTAGATCTGCATTAACTTTGAAATTAACTGCTCCATCGTCTTGAGTCTCACTCACGTCACAGTAAATTTTTTCATGAAGAGGGTCTCCCCATTGGGTATTATCACCTGCGATCTCTTTCAGTTTAGGATTACTACAGTTCCAGTTACCAATGAGAACTCCCACGACATCTGAAAGAGTCCCACGCCCTCCTGACCCCTCTTCCTCGTTTATATGCAATGGCGACCATTTTGGCCTCACTGAATGGCACCCCACGATGTGTCTGAGCTAACCCAAGATAACTACCCTCTCCTGTGGGTCAGGATAATGGTTCTCCGTCAACTTTTTGAACGGCTCCAACTTGTCCGTCTGGTCTGTAATTGTAACGCTGGGACGATGGAACTTGTTTAGTTGATCTACTCTTGCAAAACCCTCCTCCTGTGATTTGTATATTCTTCCCTTCTCCTCAGGTTTGAACACTGTCCCGTGCACTCTCTTTATTTCCTTGTTGTTCAACCAAAGCGCGTTTTCAAGTAAGTATTCAAGTCCTTCACCTGATGGAGATTAATCACTATGTTCTCAGCATCCTCCAGCAAAATTTTGTCTGATGCTTTTTCAAAAGTCTTGCTCCGGTAGTCCGGTCTATCTATCCGCGTATCTCGGCAAAGAGCAGACTCCTGCATAGTCTCGTCCACCTGATCTTCATCGGTAGCACCAGATTAGATCAGATGGCAGACAAGAACAAAATCTGCTCCGCTTTGTTTCTCTCCTTCCTCGTCGAATTCATCATTAACGAAATACTTCTCCCACAGGGTAGTGTTACTCTTCTGGGCGAGTTCCTTGATCTGGTCTACAGTGAGCTGACCAGTAACGCCTGTGGGGACCAATAAGGGTGCCAATTCACACAGGATATTGACAGTGTGTTGAATGCCAATGAATATCTAATCGCCAAGGCTGGAGAATGGCACGCAACCAGCGTATCCAAAATTATGAAGCGAGTAGGCTTACTGTAATAGCCAGGGAAGCACAAAATACTAGCCGTTTAGCCACGTTTGGGGAATTTTTATGCCCACCCGCATGGCTTGAGACAAACAAAGCCTTTAGTGCTCACATACAAGCATTAAAGGCTTTGCGGGTTACACTGGTAATCCTGACTATGTGATTGCAGTTTCTCTTTAATGCTTAACCTTACCACTGGAATCCTATCAATATCTTTCCCATAATTTCTGGTCAAAATTTTTCAATTGTGATTGAATAAAATTGAGAATAATCCATGGAAAGAGAATCTGGAAGAATCTCGATGCATACTTATTCCCAGTGTGTTAGTGTTGTTACTTAGATGGAACATTTTTCAGAATATAGAATCATTGTAAAATACCAAGAGGCTGGATATGAGAAATGTAAAAATGTTTGCTTGGCTGGCGAGTGTGATAGTTACCTTGTCCTTAGTAGGATGTTACTTTCCGCCCTCAGGCGCTCCTGCTCCTGCTCCTGTTGTGGTTAGACCTGCTCCTGTTGTGGTTAGACCTGCTCCTGTTGTGGTTAGACCTGTCCCTGTCGTGGTTAGACCTGTCCCTGTTGTGGTTAGACCTGTCCCAAGACGCTACTAAGATTATAAATAACATTATTATACGTTATATCTCCAAGGGCAGGATCATTCATTTGATTCTGCCCTTTTTGGTTTTCACCTTCTGCAGTCAATAGCCAGTGATAATATTTGCAGTTTCGCATTATCCTTAATCATTACACTTCTACCGTACATTTTCTCAGGCTTTCGCTGAACTTAGGATATAGGTTAGGCTGAGTCTTTTGGGCTACTAAAAAAAGGTTAGGGTTTAGCCCATGAAAATTTCATGAATAATATTTAGAATCGATTTACCTACCGTTTTAGTAATGTTTGGAGATCTGGAAGGTGATTAGTATGGTGAGAGTAGGAAAGAGCTGTGAGGGGAGTATAATGGAGCAGAAACAACAAAAACCTTTGCAAAAGGAGACCAATCCGTAAACAAAGGTTTTGCTATGGAGTGAGAATAGACTCACTGCCAAATACAAAATAATAATTATTCTATTTTATCCAAAAAACAATATCTGAGTGCTACCATCCCTCCAATTCTCAATCTTTGTTGGCTTCCTCTTCAATATGCTAAGGGAGATGGAAAAAAATAATCATCCAAAATAGCCAGGAGAAATATTCAGAAACCATTTCTCTAATGATGGCATACGTACAACAAACTCGTTATATTTCTCCATGGACTCTTTACATAC
>Ga0208648_1003156_pt1 | contig 10616 bp, 6 predicted proteins | sample AntAceMetag02UKL_FD_184772 | JGI IMG/M metagenome (GOLD analysis project Ga0208648, IMG submission 184772) | Saline lake microbial communities from Ace Lake, Antarctica - Antarctic Ace Lake Metagenome 02UKL (SPAdes) (version 2) | ecosystem: Environmental > Aquatic > Non-marine Saline and Alkaline...
TAATTTAATTTTGCGTAAAATAGAATGCTTTTAAAGCAGTAAAAATTATGACTAATTGTCAGAAGTAATAAGAGTTTTTTTAAGGAATGATTATTGATTGAGATGAAATTCAATTAATATATAAAAGTCATTAATAAATAACAAAAAAAAAATTAAGATAATGAGTTTTTTATCACAATTTTTAGGAAATAAATCAAACAGAGATTTAAAAGAAATTACTCCAATTCTAAAAACAACAAAAGAGGCTTATGAAAAAATCAAGACTCTAAGTAATGATGAATTGAGAGCTAAAACTTTAGAGTTTAAAGAAAAAATTTTAGGTTTTATTGAAAATGAAGAAAATCAAATCAAAGAAATAAAGCAAAAGATTGAAGCTGATCCTAATATGAATATTGATGAAAAAGAAAAACATTATCAATACATTGATCAGCTTGAGAAAGAAAGCTATGAGAAATCACAGGAAATATTAATGACGATTTTGCCTGAAGCTTTTTCGGTAATGAAAGAAACTGCAAAACGGTTTTCTGAAAACGAATTTGTTGAAGTTACCGCCAACCAAAGAGATAGAGATTTATCAGCCGTTCGTGACAGCATCAACATTGTTGGTGATAAAGCAAGATATAATAATTCATGGATTGCCGGAGGCACTATGATTGAATGGAATATGATTCATTACGATGTACAACTTATCGGTGGGATCATTCTTCATCAGGGAAGAATTGCTGAAATGGCAACCGGCGAAGGGAAAACTCTCGTTGCAACATTACCGGTCTATCTTAATGCTCTTCCCGGAAAAGGTGTTCATATTGTTACAGTTAACGACTATCTTGCAAAACGTGACTCTGAATGGATGGGAATTTTATACGAATTTCATGGCCTAAAAGTCGATTGTATCGATAGACATCAGCCTAATTCAAACGAACGCCGGGAGGCTTATTTGGCTGATATTACTTTTGGTACAAATAATGAATTTGGCTTCGATTATCTGAGAGATAATATGACAGGAAATCCTGATGAATTGGTTCAACGAATACATAATTATGTAATTGTTGATGAGGTTGACTCGGTTTTGATTGATGATGCCCGAACACCTTTAATTATTTCAGGTCCAACTCCGAAAGGCGATAAGCACGAATTCGATGAACTAAAACCCAATATTCTAAAATTATATAATGCTCAGCGAAGTTTGGTAACTAAATTGCTTGCCGAATCTAAACAAATTCTAAATTCCCCCGGACTTTCATCGGAGAATGAAAAAAAGGGTGGAGAACAACTTCTACGTGCTTTCAGAGGTTTGCCGAAAAATAAAGCTTTAATTAAATTTCTGAGTGAACCGGGAATGAGAGCTTTGCTTCAAAAAACCGAAAATTTCTATATGCAGGAGCAATCAAAACACATGCACATTATTGATGATGAATTATATTTTAATATCGACGAAAAAAATAATTCTATCGACCTGACTGAACAAGGTATTGATTTGATCACAACTTCTTATGAAGACAGCAACTTTTATATTATGCCTGATATCGGATCTGAAATTGCCGATCTTGAAAAATCTAACTTATCTGAAGCAGAAAAAAATTCAAAAAAAAGCGAAATGCTTGTTGATTTCTCTATTAAATCTGAAAGAATTCATACTGTTAATCAATTGTTGAGGGCTTATACACTTTTTGAAAAGGATGTGGAATATGTTATGATCGAGAATAAAATTAAAATTGTTGACGAACAAACAGGCCGTATCATGGAAGGTCGTCGCTATTCTGATGGATTACATCAAGCTATTGAGGCAAAAGAAAATGTGAAAGTTGAGGCTGCTACCCAAACTTATGCGACAATTACGCTTCAGAATTATTTCAGAATGTATAAAAAACTTGCCGGAATGACCGGTACTGCCGAAACCGAAGCCGGAGAGTTATGGGATATTTACAAACTTGATGTGATAGTAATTCCGACAAATAAACCCATTATTCGTGACGACAGACAGGATTTGGTTTATAAAACAAAACGTGAAAAATATAATGCCGTCAGCGATGAAATACTTAGTTTAGTTGAAGCCGGAAGGCCAGTTTTGGTGGGTACAACTTCGGTAGAGACTTCAGAGTTGTTAAGTCGAATGCTTAATCGTAAAAAGATTAGTCATAATGTTTTAAATGCAAAATTGCATCAAAAAGAGGCTGATATTGTTGCAGAAGCCGGTATGGCCGGAAAAGTTACCATTGCAACAAATATGGCAGGTCGTGGAACGGATATAAAGCTTAGCAAAGAAGTTATAAAAGCCGGAGGTTTAGCAATTATAGGAACCGAAAGGCATGAATCAAGGCGAGTTGACAGACAGCTTCGCGGACGTGCCGGACGACAAGGCGACCCGGGAAGTTCGGCGTTTTTTGTTTCTCTCGAAGATGATTTAATGCGAATGTTCGGATCAGAGAGAATTGCAAAGATAATGGATAGGCTTGGCCTTTCAGAAGGTGAAGTTATTCAACATTCTATGATTACGAAATCCATTGAACGTGCTCAGAAAAAAGTTGAAGAAAATAACTTTGGAATTAGAAAACGACTCCTCGAATACGATGATATTATGAATTCGCAACGTGAGGTGATTTATAAAAAACGAAGACATGCTTTATATGGTGAACGTCTTGCAATAGATGTTTCAAATATGATGTTTGATGTAATTGAACAAACCATAATTGATTATCAGGATAACAAAGATTTTGAAGGATTTAAAATCGAAATGCTTAAAGTTTTTGCATCTGAAGTTTCTTATTCGGAGAAAGAATTCTTTTCATTATCTACAGAAGAAATTACTGATAAACTTTTCGGGGAGATTTTTTCAAATTATAAATTAAAATCAGAAAGAATTGCTCAAAAAGCTTTCCCCATTATTAAAGAAGTTTATGAAAATAATTCTCAATATGAGCATATTGCTATTCCGGTAACAGATGGAGTGAAAACCATGCAAGTTGTGGCTGACCTGAAAAAAGCTTATAACGACAACGGAAGAGAAGTTTGCCTTGCCATCGAAAAAGGTATTACACTTGGGATGATTGATAATTCATGGAAGGAGCATTTACGCGAGATGGACGACTTGAAACAATCGGTACAAAATGCAACTTATGAACAAAAAGACCCATTATTGATTTATAAATTTGAATCGTTTGAATTATTTAAAACTATGGTTCAAAAAATCAACAAAGAAATCGACTCATTCCTTATTAAAGGTAATTTACCGACTCAAGACCCAAATGATATTAGTGAGGCCAGAACCCGTAAATTGGACAGAAGTAATCTGAAAGAAGAACGAACCGATTTACTGTCTCAGGCTCATAGCAATACACAACAGCAACAGGTAACGCAACCCGTTAAGGCTGAGAAAAAAATTGGAAGAAATGAACCTTGCCCATGTGGTAGTGGTAAAAAATATAAGCATTGTCACGGCAAGGGTAATTAGATTTTTTGTATCTTTCCGTTTTAAATATTCAATATGGTTTCAACTTTAATAATTTTATAAAGCATGAAAATAAAATTTCTACAAATAATAGTTTTATCATTAATGATATTAATATTTTACTCAAGCTGTAAAAAAAACGACGATGGGCCCGAGATAAAAACCTATTCTATTTTTGAAGATATAATTTATCCTCCCGATTCATTTCAAATTGTTATTCGTTTTGTTTCCCCTGCAACTATGACGGCAAAAGTAAAATTCGAGGAAAACGCTGTTTGGGAAATTGAAAAAATGACAGCTTATAATTCAATACTTTGGCTTAATAGAAATGGAAGCGATACAGCGGAAAAAATTTATATTACTGAAAAAAAACAAATTGGCCTTGAGGAAATGCTGTTTTATGATGTTTCGGCAAAAACTAATTTAGCTACTGATTCAACCGAAAATAATTTTTACATCAGGTTTATTAAGCAGAATAAAGATTATGATGATTTTGAACCAAAGCTATAGTTAGAACTTGTCTATGAAGCAAGAATTTATTGTTAAGTTACTACTACAAATTTAGTGGAAACAGACAAATGCTAAAATGAGAGAATAAAAATAATACATAAAATGAAAAAACCTAATATTGCGATACTCAAACTATTTATTATTAAATGTTTAATTGTTGTGAAATATTTAAGCATTTAATCATTTACTCATTTTATCATTATAAATAGATTTATTAGTAGAACCTTATAATTATGTAAAACTATGGAACACTATAAAAAACTTTTAAATAAAATAAATACATTTATATTTGATTACGATGGTGTTTTAACGGATGGAACCATAATTTTAATGACCGAAGGTGAACCTTTGCGTACAGCCCATGTAAAAGATGGTTACGCAATTCAGCTCGCTATAAAAAACGGATATAAAATAGCAATTATTTCGGGTGGAAAATCCAAGTCGATGTATAAGCGATTCTCGGCTTTGAATATTACTGATGTATTTTTGGGTATAACCAATAAAATTGAAGTTTTAGATAAATATCTAATAGATAATGATCTGGAAACAGAAAACGTGCTTTATATGGGCGATGATATTCCGGATTATGAAGTCATGTGCAAGTGTGGGGTTTCTGCTTGCCCTGCCGATGCAGCCGAAGAAATAAAATCAATTTCAAAATATATTTCTCCCTTAAAAGGAGGAGAGGGATGCGTTCGCGATGTTATTGAGCAGGTTATGAAAATTCAAGGAAAATGGATGAATAATCATGCGTTTAAATGGTAGAATCCCTACTGCCATTGAATTTTTTATTAACATAAGAATTAAAGAATTTCCTTATAAATGAATTCCTTATAACCTCTTAAATAAGCTGTTATAAGATTTCATATGTTTTTGCCATAATACCTCTGTTTTTTTGTTGATAAATAATAGGTTACTATATTTTGATTAAAGTTTCTTAATCAAAAATAAATTTTAATTTTGAATGTAAACTATTGAGATGTTAATAAAAAATAAACTTTTATCCTATGAAAACTAATCATCAATTTTTAATTGTTTCCGCTGTTTTAATGTGTTTTTTTTTATTTCCGAAACTTTCTTTTTCTCAAAACACAAATAATTCTAATGAAACAACTCATTTTAGAGGGTATTGGTCAATTAACTTAAATGCAGGTGCAAATTTATTTTGGGGTGACTTAAGGCAAAATACTTTTATGCCTGTTTTTAAAAATGAAAATGAATTGAAAATAGGTTATGGTTTGATACTTAATCGGCAGATCAGTCCGGTGTTTGGCCTTAGGGGTCAAGTTATGAATGGCCAACTTTCAGGAACCAAAAGAAGCATTAACAGATATTTTATTGCTGATATTCTTGAATCTAACTTTAATGCAACTATTAACTTTAGTAATTTATTTTTTCAATACAAACCGGAAAGGTTATTTTCACTATATGGAATAGTAGGAGTTGGTCTTACTTACTGGTGTACAAAAGTTAAGACTTTGGGAACAAATAAAATAATTTCAGAAAGTGGTTGCGGTAGTGGATTGTTAAAAAGAACTGTGGAAGGTGTTATTCCTATCGGATTGGGTTTGGATTTTCATCTGAAAGATAATTGGATGCTAAATCTGGAAAGTACTTTACACGGTGTTAATTCTGATGAATTGGATATGACAGTAGGTGGTTCTAAATTTGATATGTATAGCTATATTTCACTCGGAGTTACATATAAATTCAATAATCGTAGTAAAAGGATTGTTTATACAGAAGAATCAGGGCAAGAATATCCGGTAGAAAAAATGCCATCGGGCCTTAAAGGCAAAGTCAGCATAATATCGGAAATGCCTACGATGATATATTCGGGAAACGAATTTATTGTAAAATTGATTATTAATAAAGATATTATTGAACAAGGTGGAAAAATTATTCAATATTTTCCGGAGGGTTTTTTCCCAAACAAAACAACATTAACTAATGGAAATTTTAATTTCGAGGAGCGTACTTTAACAATAAATTTGGAAAATTTGCCTGATAGTTCTATCTTTACTACTTCTTATAAAGTGTCAACAAATAATTTACCTACTTATAATTACTTAATAATAGGTAAATTAATCTATAAATATCAGGATAAGGAAAAATTTATTGATTTTGAAAATATAATTAAAATTGAACAAAAAAGTGACGAAATAATTGAAAGTGAAAAAGTTATCCAAGATGAGAAAATTCCTGAAGATCAAGTTGAAATCCTCATTGAAGATGAAAAAATCGTTAAAGAACAAATAAAATACCCTGTTGAGGAGAAAGTTGTAGAAATTCCCCAAATTCCCACAATAGAATATAGAGTTCAAATAAGGGCAAAATATGGTGAAAAATTACCAATGTCTTGGTTTGCTAACAATTACAACCTGAATCAAAATATTAAGGAGAATTATTATAAGGGCTACTATATTTATACGATTGGTTCATTTCCGAGCTACCAGGCCGCAGAGAATTACAGTTCTAACCTCATAAAAACAAATAAAGTTAAGGGGCCATTTGTTGTTGCTTTCAGAAATGGAAATCGGATTCCATTAAGTGAATTAAGCGTACACGAAAAAATATCTTTAGACATTTCGCTTAGCGATATTGAATACAGAGTTCAAATAAGAGCCAAGTATGGCGAAAGAGTATCAAAAACATGGCTTGCCGACGAATATAATCTTGATAAGGAAATAAAGGAAAACCTACATAATGGATACTATATCTATACATTAGGTTCATTTCCAACTTATGAAGCGGCTCGGAAATATAGAGATGAACTAAGGTTAATTAATAAAATACTCGGTGCTTTTGTTGTTGCTTTAAAAAAAGGAAAACGTTTTAATTCATTGGAGGAAATAAATAAGTAAAAAGATTATTCTATCATTATAAATTAATCAAGGATATTATCTATGATTGAGTCTGGAGAATAGTACACTGATTATTATGATTTTTATGATTAGTTAAGATTTTTTGTATTTTTAACTTAAAAAATCAGCCTGATCAGATTAATCAGTCAAATTAAGTATGATGAAATTGCAAAGTTTTAATGTTGTTGACTTAAATAAACTTGAAAATAGTATTATTTAAAATACAGAAATAATTATTGGAGGATATGTATTAGCCCCCCAGAAAGTCGGATAGAATTATAGTTAAAATTTGATAAATATTATGAATAGGGAATTTTTAAGACTAAATTAAGTAATTTAGCTTTAAATAATTCTACTAAAAAATTATGATACAATAATAATTTTATTTTATAACTTTGTCTGTCGGCCAAGTTTTATCAAACGAAAAATGAAAGCTTTTGTAAAAAAAATAAAATGTATTCTATTAATAGTTTTTTATTTAATGATTTTATCCCCATCTATTTCTCAAACATTTGAGGGCAGAATAGTTGATACAATCAGCAGTAGTGGCATCGAAAATGCTAACATTTCAATACTTGAAAGCGGAAGAGGAACAATTTCAAATAAATATGGTCATTTTTCTATTGAAAATATTAAGCTCCCGATTACTTTAAAAATTTCTTGTATCGGATATGAAACAAAAACTTATAAAATTAAACCAAAAGATTTAAACAAAAAAAATATAATAAAACTATTTCCTAAAACTTTTCTATTAGATGATTTTACAATAAGCGACAAAAGAGTTGATTATATTTATAAAGACCGAGCTTATTCGATTCTGGATTTTGAAATTATAAACGATGCCTTAATCTTATTAACCTACAAATCAAACTTTAATGATTGTAAATTAGTTACATTAAATTTTGAAGGCGACACATTAATTACATTAAACCTTAAAAACAAAGCGAAAGGTTTATATAAAGATATTTTTGGAAACCTACATTTAATATCTGATAATGATAATATTCACCAACTTATATTCACAAAGGATTCCATTAAGCTCGACAAACCGGTATCATTTAAATTGCTAAAAAAAAACTTGGAAACATATCAATTTAAGCTAAATGAAAAATACTTTTTTCAGGATATTAGTTCTTTAGGTGATAAAATTAAATATGGTTACATAGATGAAAACCAAAATGAAAATATTTTTTATTCCATTTCAGATAATGATAGGGTTTGGCGTTTTTATGATGAATTAGTATTCAATGGGGTTATAAAACAAAGAGTCCATCCAAGCAAAATCCGAGGGAAAGTTGCAAAATACTATCACACAATATCAAATTTTGAAAAAAATTTTATGAATAAAGAAATACAGGGTGATATTTTTAATGTTGGAGATGTAATATATGTTTTAGATGAAACATATAATTTGCTATATGAATTTAATAATAATTGTGAACTTATTAATCAAACAAGGATTTACTTTGAACATTTTGATGATTCTTTAAATGATAAATCTGATATTAAAAACTACTTGAATTGGAAATGGCATGGCGATATAATTATTGACAATTGTTTAAACCAAGTTTATTTTGTTTATAAGAACTCCTCTGCAAAAAAATTGATTAACAAATTAGAATTAAGTACCAGGAAGATTTATGTAGGTACTGAATTGAAACATTCTTTTATTAAAAAAGTGCTAATATATAATAATCAGGCTTATTATCTCTATAAACCGTTTGGTATAAATGAAACATGGGCATTATATAAACAAAAACTTAAATAAAAAAGCTTCGTTCAAATTCCGTGGAAGCTAAACGAAGCATTGGTGCAGTTTTGCGGAAAAAGAGGGATTCGAACCCCCGGAGGTATGACCCTCAACGGTTTTCAAGACCGCCGCATTCGACCACTCTGCCATTTTTCCGCTGCAAAAGTACAATTATTTTGTAATCTACAATTTTTTTAAAATATTTATTTATTGATGAAAACCGAAAACTGCTGTTTTTTTACCGCTAACTGATTTATTCTTGTTTAATTTCTAAATTTTTCTAACTTTGTTAAAAAACTTAAATAAGTTGAAATAACTAAAAACCAAAACACTAAATAAATTCATCATGAATAAACAATTTCTCCTACCACTAATATTTTTCTTATTTTTCTTTTCTTATTTTTCTAATGCAAAGAACCTAAATGGGTTTTTGTCATATTCAACATTTTTATCACCTGTTGACGGACCTTATGTTGAAACATATCTTTCAATCCTTGGAAATAGTGTTAATTATATAAAACAGGAAAATGGCAAATTTAAAGGAACAATTGAAGTAACCATGATTTTTAGGAATGATGATGAAATTGTTGATTTTTTAAAATACGAGGTTTATAGCCCTGAAGTTGAAGACACCTCGAATATAAATTATAGTTTTATCGACCAGCAGCGATTTTTGTTACCTAATGGTGAGTATAACTTTGAAATAATTATTTCTGATAAAAATGAGGAAAAAGAACCTTACATAACAACCGAACCTGTTACTATTGATTTTCCGGCTGATAGCATATCTTTATCAGACATTCAACTTGTTAAATCATTTACTAAAACCGATAAAGCCAATATTTTAACAAAAAGCGGTTTTGATATTGTTCCTTTTGTTTATAATTTCTATCCGGCTTCGATAAATGAAATTACTTTTTATTCGGAGGTATATAATGCAGATAAATTATTTGGAGAAAATGGCCCATATTTGGTTTCATATTTTGTTGAATCTTTTAATACAGGAGCAAAAATCAGTTTTTTGCAAAAATTTAAAAGGGAAGAAGCTTTACCGGTAAACGTAGTTTTTAATAAATTTGATATTTCGCGACTACCAAGCGGTGATTATTCATTAGTTGTAGAAGTTAGAGATAGGGAAAACGAGTTACATACCTCAAAACAAATTTTTTTCCAAAGAAGTAATCCCGATATCGAGTTTGAAGTCAGCGATATCAATGATATTATTGTCCAAAACACCTTCGCTGCGAGAATAACAAACAAAGACACACTTACTGAATATATTAGGTCTTTATATCCCATTTCTTCACAATTAGATGCATCTTTTGCAGAAAATCTCATGAATGATGTTGATTTGAAAACAATGCAACAATATTTTTATAATTTTTGGTTATCAAGAAATGAAAATAATCCCGAAGAAGCATGGAAAAAATATGCCATTGAAGTTAGAAAGGTGAATCAAGCTTTTTATACTCAAATCCATAAAGGGTATGAAACAGACAGAGGACGAGTGTATTTAAGGTGGGGACCTCCAAATCATATCGCCGACAGTCATCATGAACCCAGTTCATTTCCTTACGAAATCTGGCATTATTATGTTTTAGGTACTCAAAGAAATAAAAAGTTTGTTTTCGCCGCTAGGGATTTGGTAACAAATAATTTTATTTTAATTCATTCTAATGCCTTAGGTGAGTTAGCCAATTATAGATGGCAATATGAGCTTAATAACCGAACTTTCGAGCCAAATGATCTTGATGTTTTCAAATCTCCATCGCAATGGGGAAGCAAAGCTGACGATTATTACAATAATCCAAGATAATAAAAGTAGATTAGATAAGTATCTATTGACATTTTTAAATATTAGTAAAATCTAATTATTTCCTTATTTATTTTTTTTCCTTATAATTAATCGGAATAATCGGTGTAATGGACAAAAAGTATGCTGTTTTCATTTGAATTTGTTCAAGTGGACAAAAAGTATGCTGTTTTTTTCAACATTATTTGTTTCGGATTATTATACATATTACTTTAGCTATATCAAGTTAAA